>Ga0207053_10105_pt1 | contig 21917 bp, 17 predicted proteins | sample Alteio_BWMinCont_59_FD_153290 | JGI IMG/M metagenome (GOLD analysis project Ga0207053, IMG submission 153290) | Enriched cells from forest soil in Barre Woods Harvard Forest LTER site, Petersham, Massachusetts, United States -... | ecosystem: Environmental > Terrestrial > Soil > Temperate forest >...
TGGGAATGTCAGCCCGACTGACACCGATCCCGCAGCCGCGCCTGCGGCAGAGATGTACTTCACCGCCGGCCCGAACCACGGTTCCGGAGGCTTGTTTGGTTACTTGACCGCGGCCTCTTCCGACTTAACCGAAGGAAATGCTCAGTAAGTAAGGATCGGGGTGGAATGCATCATCCGAATGAATGCATTCCACTCCCGAGGCGGCACGCCTCTCCTCGTTCCGCTCCGATTCGCTTGCGATCGAAGAACTGCTATAATCAGCAATGAGGTAGTTACTACCTTCTCCTCTTTCAGGTCTTCTGACCTAAGCCAGTCCATCTGAAGTCCCTCCACTCCTTAGGCTTTCCAACGAGAGAGCGGTGTGCCCCATGATTTTTGAAGCGATCCTGAACGAAGTCGACCAACTCCACAACGTCAGCACGCGTCTTGAGGGACTAGCGGAACAACATGAGCCTGTGTCAAAAGCACTGACGACGATCGCGGGAACCATTCGCAACACTGCCACAATACTGGCAGTGCTGGTGGCGACTAAAAGTCCTAAGCTGACCTGAGCACGGCAGAAAGTCTGGATAAAAGTCGGAAGCATTCCCTCGTGCGACGCTAACCGGGGTCCCGAACCGATACCCGACAGTGAGCAGTTGTGAACAGACTTCGCCCGGCCGCGTGGCGGACAATATATCAATCCTTGCGTCGGGACTCCAAACTGGAAACCGTACGTGTGCCGCCGTGCAGTCGGACGCAAAATGGAGATCACGATTGATCATAAGGAGAACAGTTATGAGAAAAGTTTTTTCGGTAATGGTACTAGTTCCGCTGAGTGCTCTGGCGCTGTGGGCGGTGGACAACTCCAAGCTTCTGGATTCTGCCACTCAAACCGTACACAGCATGACCACTGGCGAGAAGCCGATTCCGTCATCGTTGCTACGCGACGCAAAGTGCATCGCCGTTGTCCCTAAATTGACCAAAGCCGGTCTCATCGTGGGAGGTGAGCACGGCAACGGCGTGGTAACCTGCCGGACGTCGAGTGGTTGGAGCGCACCCGTGTTCATCACCATTACGGGCGGGAGCGTAGGTTTTCAGGCGGGCGGCGAGCATCAGGAAATCGTGCTGCTGATGAACAATCAGGGTAAGCATGAACTGATAAACGGACATTGGGACCTTGGCGCGGAAGCCGTTGCCGCTGGACCCACTGGCGACAGTGTAGGTAAGAGCGAAAGTACCGGCTGGAAGGCGCCCGTTCTCTCTTACTCGCATTCCAGTGGGGCTTATGCGGGAGCTAATCTTCAGGGTTCGAAGATTGATCTCGATGACGACGCAAACCACAATCTCTACGGAAAAAGCGCTTCGATCCAATCCATCCTGGATGGTCAGGCGCGAACGCCAGAGGCCGCGGAGCACTTCCTGTCCGCGCTCGAGCAGGTTGCAGGCAAATAGGCTACCAAAGTTAAGCTTTTCCGCGAGAACAGGCCAGCCCCGTGCTGGCCTGTTTCTGTCTGCATCGTCGAAAATGGGTTCGGCGGGCTGGCCTACCCTTTCCAATCTTTAACAGAGGCTGCCCCACCCTTTGCGGTTTTCAAAGGGTGGGTACCTCGTCAGTTGGCGCCACGAAGGTTTCTCGGGGTCGTCGGGTGGCCCGTCCTTTTCGGGCGCACAGTATAAACCGAGAGTGTCCAATCCTTTCGCCTCTCTGCGAAAGGGGGAGACTAGTGCCCGCTCGGGCTTGCGACGTGTCGGATCGAGAGTTGTCGTACCCCAAAACAGATCACTTTTGAACAGTTTTCCGCCTTCATTGTCATCTATCGTGACCTTTCCTCCTGGAGGCGGTCATGCAGCGATTCGCTGAATTGATACTGAGGCTTCTCGAAATTCAAAGTGGCGGAAGACAAAGAAGTCCAGAGCTGATCGAGGAGGATGAGCGATTGATGGATGGTCTTCAGAAAAGATACCAGGCAAGAAAGCCCCCACAACGAATGGAACTTAGCCAGGACCCGGAGTGAAAGTCAGTGTGAGCATTAGCCAACGGTCAAGTTCCGGGCAGTCTGGCTCTTAAACGATGGTCGGATCAAGACGTGCACATGGATTCTTTCCCCATGAGATCGGGTTGAATTCTGAAGGAATCACGATATTGACTTTTTTTGTTTGCGGCACGGCAACATAATTTTAGGTATGCAATTAAATATGCGAGAGTATCTCACGCTCGAGCAGATCCAGGCTGTTCCTTGCCCGACATGTGGCGCACAGCCGGGGGAGAAGTGCGAACTGAACTCGGGGCAGGCTCGTACAGCGCCACATCGTGACCGACGCCTAACCGCTGAGGATTTGGCTCGCTAGCCAGGTCCCCACGCGGAAAAGTTAGGCGCCAAGTTCTGACCTTTTATTTCCCCCTGTCCAAACTGAAGCCCTTGAGGTTGCGGCGCCCACGCCCCTGACCGATCTGTGCAATTGTGCTCAGATTTGTGAGTTCCCGAAATGGGACAATCTCTTATCCGGGAAAGACGGGTAGGTGGAATTGAGAGGGTATATGTCTACGTCCCCCGTACGACGTCGCATTCTCGTCGTGGATGACGAAGAGGTCATTCGTGAGCTATTTACGCGGTTGCTGCAAAAACAAGGATATGAGGTGGCTACTGCAGAAAACGGCTTTGACGCCCTGCTGAAGTTAAAGCAGTTAAAGCCCGATGTGATCATCTCCGACCTCAATATGCCCAAGATGTCGGGATTTGAATTTCTCTCTGTGGTTCGCCGTCGCTTCCCCGAGGCGTCCGTCATTGCCAGCAGTGGGGCCTATGGGAGCAGAGTTGTACCAACTGGAGTGCTAGCCGACGCCTTTTACGCCAAAGGAGAAGATGATCCTGAAACGCTCCTCAATAGTGTGGCCCGGCTGATCGAGAGTTCTGCTGCACAGGCAATAGCGCATCAGGACGAGTCTGCCCCGGTTTGGATTCCGCGGAACGGCAAAGACTCAAACGGGATACCTTATATCGTGATCACTTGTACCGAGTGCCTGCGGTCTTTCCCGCTGAACGTGACAACAGAGCAAAACCCCGAAGTTCTTGAAACGCCCTGTCTGTTCTGCGCGAACACGGTCAAGTACATCATTGACTTTTCTCTTTCCGTAACTTCGCCTCCGAAGGGATACGCCTCGCTCCACGCGACCGGATCTGCGGCTTAATAATGATGGAGGCGGCCAGCCCTTTCACAATTGCTCACAACTGATTTTTAACCGCCGTTGGCGCGAATGCTGCCACGAGTCCGGCTACGGCATTTGGTTCGCTCTCTACCGGCCCAGCGTGTGCTGTGACGCAAACTAACTCCGCTCTGCGCCGGGAAGTTTGAATGGATTTGACCGCATCCTCGGCGGTGAATCTTCCCATGAGCAGCGCCTGCCTGCGATCGATTGTCATCTCTATCGGAGTCCGATCAATCCGCCGCACATACTCCGGGATGCGAACACCGCCACGGTTGACTTTCACAAGAAATTTAATGGTTTTCATGGTTCCCCCCTTTTCCCTCGAACTCACAAAACCTGGACTGACAAACTATAAAGGGAGGCGATTCGAAGCCCGCCTCCCCTGTCTCTCGCTGGCTACTATTGTTATGCGGCTTTGCTGTGAACTTTGGCTTCGAGGGACTTCTCGCTGCCAACATTAACCTTGATCTGCTTGGGTTTGGCTTCTGCCTTCTTGGCCAAACTAACCTTCAACACGCCCTTATCGTAATGGGCGCTCACCTGACTCGCATCCACCGAGCTGGGTAAAGTAAACGACCGCGTGAAGCTGCCGTACTGTCGTTCGATGCGACGATAGTTCTCTTCTTTCTCGTCTTTTTCAAACTTGCGCTCGCCGTGCACGTTAAGAGTGTTGCCCTCAATGCGGACATCGATATCTTTCTCGTCGATCCCCGGGACTTCCATTTTCAAAGAAATGGTGTGCTCGTCTTCGTAGATGTCCACCGGCGGGGCGAAGCTGGTCGTGGTCAACGCTTCTTCGGGGCTCTGGGGGCTGTACGACTCACGAAAAAGACGGTTCATTTGATTTAGACGGTCTTGCAGGCCGGAAAACTCACGGACAGGTTGCCAACGGGTCATTAGTGTCATAAACGCAGTTCCTCCTGGGAGTAATCTAAGAGGGAAAACTTCAGATTGGCTGACTTAGTTCAGAGGACCTGAAAGAGTAAGAAGGAAGGTACTTGCTCACCTTCGAGGCTAGGCTTATGCGTAACCATTGTCAAGCTAGCAATGGGACTGGGTGGTGGTGCCGTTTACCAAGCGATAGCTATCGCCTGAAACTCCAAGCCTCGGCTCTGATCTTCGCGGATATTTTTTATGAATGAATTAGCACTTCGCAGCCAGCTTAACAACCTTGAGGCATTGCGGTCATCATTACACTCTTCACTACGTTTTTGGGAGTGGATGGTGGTCGTCGGTCTCGTTATCGACCTCGTTGTCATCGTCAAGGAATATTGGGATGAATTGGCGGACTTTAAGCGCGGAGAAATACACCCGCCCGAACGGCCGAGCACGTTGTTGTTACTTCTCGGATTGCTTGGAACCGGGTTAATAGCAGTTGGAATCGCTAGAGAACTGGCTATCGACAGCAGGATTGAGGGAGTAGAAACCGAAACCAGACAAGTCAATGGGCAATTGTTTGGAATAGTTTCCCATGAAGCCCAAGAAGCAGCCGAAGCATCGTCTAGCGCAAAGATCGATGCAGGACTCGCCAAACATGAGGCTGACGCAGCAGAGAAAAAACTAGAGGTAGTCGCTAAACGAGCTGAAGGAATCGACAACGATTTGAGAATGACACAGATGTTAACGTCGGCCAGACGCGTAGATGACGTTAATGGCCTGACTCAGCAATTCAGACAATTCAAAGGGCAAACGGTTGCCTTACGTTCAACTAGTGATAGTGAACCGTATGGTCTCTGCTTTGTCCTAAAATCTATCGCGCATGATGCCGAAATGAATCCCATAGACCAATGCGGCTTGGCGATATTCGCCGGAGCAGCACCAACTGGAATATTAGTTGCTGGACCAGATGACAATATTGTGCAGTCGATGGCAAGAATGGTTAGCCGCATCGGTAAATTAATGGTGCAATCTGGCCCCTTCGGAAATACCCAAAAGCCTTCGACGTTGGTGATTGTGGTTGGGCCAAAACCACCATTTGAGATAGGCCAAGCTCGCGGCACAAAAACGCCTGTAAAGAAACAGACCCACAGGCAGACGACCAAGCCGTAACGCTGTGGACGCGAAACGGCACCACTACCTCGGACTGCATAGTTAAGATAGAGTCTTCACGCTTAGATTCCAAAATAGAAATGAGCCCATATAGCTCAGGCGGGCCGGTCGTTAGTGTGGCCGTGTCTGCGGTAATTCTCCGAGAATTATCGTGTTACCGCGCCAACGGCACGGACTGCTTGCCCATCATCCCATTCACGGATCGGGATCAAGTGGTCGCGACCCGTTTATAGTTGCAATATTCCCGATGCCAATTTTTCTCGCTTCAGCCCAGCCACTCAATGAGGAGCTGGTTCAGCCGGTCGGGCGCGTCCAACGGAATCCAGTGGCTGGCGTCATCAATCTGCTCGTAGCGCCACCGTGCTTTCACGAATTGTCCTGACATCTTCATGCGTTCACCGTCGAGGTAGTGATCGTTTGAGGACCAGATGCCGAGAGTTGGAGCTTCCACCGGCGGCAGTTTGGGAGGCGACTCCGGCAGACGCGGCGCGAGGTTCGCGCGGTACCAGTTCAGCGATGCCTTTAGAGCATCTGGTCGGGACAGATCTGAGATGTAACGATCGATATCACCATTGCCTCGGAGCATTTCCCTGAACAGCGCCCAGTTGTCGTGCTGCAGCCACGCTTCCGCAATTCCCTCGAACTGGAAAAACAGCATGTGCCAGGCCATCTCCCGCTGTCGCAACGTAAATGGCGCAAGCGGATGTGGCACCGAAAGAACGACAAGCCTGCGAACGCGATCCGGGTGGGCAATAGCCGTCAGCCATGCTACAGGGGCTCCCCAGTCGTGAGCAACAATGTCGGCTGCGTCGATACCGAGCGCGTCGAGAATGCCGACCAAATCGGCGACTGCGTTCTGCAGGGAATATGCGGCCACTCCTTCCGGGCGATCGGAGCTCCCGAAGCCACGCAGGTCCGGTGCGATAGCGCGGAAGCCATTCGCGACAAGGAACGGAATCTGGTTGCGCCAAAGATACGAAGAGTCCGGCCACCCATGTAGCAAGAGCACTGGCTTACCGCTGCCGTGGTCTTCTACATGAAGGGAAACGCCGTCTCGCGGAATATTATGCTCCGTATACTGAGGCGTCGATGAACTTGCTGGAACCAGCACACTTTCGCGTTCAAGACCTCCGCCAAACGTTGTTTCTGTGAGGGCAGCAGCGGCTGCCAGTACGCCGCCAAACCCAGCAATGAACGAACGACGGGAATTGACGGATTTTTGTTTACTGTGATCGTTCATATGCCCTTCTCCATCAAGTGGGAAGTACGATTCCTTCGCGATCTGTCCTCCTCTGCTTTGTGGCAAGGCCTCATTCAGGACTGTTAAATAGCTTCTGGTCAATGAACGTGTAGAACCTTGACACGCGACCATCACGCTCTTCGAGGAAGTCTGTTCCCGTGTAGTGGAACGGTTGACCTGGCAACCCGCTTCCCCACCGGCAAGTCGCTACGTTGTGCATGATCTGGATCTCACCCGTTACCGTGTAGCGGTAATCTCGGAAGTGTTTGCGAATCTCTGTAGCCGCTCCATTGATGCCCTCGCGACCCACAATGCGACCGCCGGGATGAATCCAAAGGCAATCATCGGCGTAAGACTCCGCGAGTAATGCCGCACGCTTGATGGGATCGAGTTCTATAAAAATCTCATTGAAGTTGCGCATAAGCAGTTCAGAGGCAGTTGCCTTCATAAATGGATCCTCCTTAAACATCGTGCGAGACAATTTAACTAAATAGACCAAATAGCTGCTCTTCGTCTTCAAGCTAGTTTGCAGCTGGCTCTGCGGAGCCTTGTGTTTGTTTCTACGGTAGCGTCTTTAACGCGCCCCTATTTGAACCGGGCCCACTTTCTCCGCGAGTCGTTCGCGCACCGCCGGCACGACGCGGGATCCATCTAAGCGACTCCACTCTTCGTAACCAGCACCATGCGGAAGCGGGCCTTGCCTTGCATCATGCGAGCGTAAGCATCAGCAGCTTGTTCAAGAGGAGCGGTTTCGATCATCGGGCGAATATTTTCCAGGACGCTGAAGGCAAGGGTGTCCTCGCTTTCAATCGGCGTGCCCGTCAAGCTCCCGTAAATCGAGCGTCCTCCAAAAACAAGCGGGAATGCATTCAGCCGGATTTCATCGTTTGGAACCCCGACTACGATCAGCTTGCCTCGAGCCGCGAGACCGGCCAGCAGTGGACCCATCGCGCTGCCGCTGGGTGCTGTTGCGAGAATCGCTCTCGCCCCGCCCATACGCTGCAGTACAGCTGCGGCATCGTCAACTGCGGTATCGATATAGACGTGCGCGCCCAAATCCTTCGCAAGCTTCTCCTTATCGCTTCCCTTCCCGATTGCTACAGTGCGGAATCCCATGTGCCGCGCAAACTGGACACCGAGATGCCCAAGCCCGCCAATCCCCTGCACGGCGACCAGATCTCCGCCGCGCAAGCCGCCGTTGCGAAGAGCGTTGTAGGTCGTGATGCCAGCGCAGAGCAGAGGAGCGGCTTCTGGGGATTTGAGCTCATCCGGAACAGAAGAGAGGGCGCGGGCTTCGGCGATCATCACTTCCGCATATCCTCCATCTGCGGTCACTCCCGATACCACGGGGTTTTGACAATTCACACTGTCTCCGCGCCGGCACGGTTCGCACACTCCGTCTTCGCCGGCGATGAGGCCGACACCAACCCGTTGACCGATTTTCCATCTGGACACTCCGCTGCCCAGGGCTTCAATCCGGCCGACCACTTCATGTCCGGGAACGCGCGGCAGAGTCAGACCGGGATAGGCTCCCATCACTGTGGCCGCATCGGTGTGGCAGATTCCGCATGCTTCCACCCGAATGCGAACCTGACCCGCTCCAGGCTCGGAGACTTGCCGTTCCACAACTCGAAGCTTGCCGGGTTCATATACTTCGACTGCTTTGTAAGTAGGTTTCATTTGTGTGTGTGTCTTTCCTCTGCATTTCTCTTCGGCAGAAACGACAAGCGCGTCACTGCTACGTCCATCCCGCCCCTCAATCTTTCTCCCTCTCCATCCATTCGCGAAGATAGGGAGTGCAGTTCTCAAGCTTCATACCATCCGCTTCGCAACGCGAGAGAAAGCCCATTGCGTCGCGACCAACTAGACTCACGTCTTTCAGATCTAAAACTATGTCGCTGTAGTCCGTGTGATATTGAAAAATGTGGCGTTCAAAAAGTCTCCTCAATTCGGCTACTGCCTGGGTTTCGAATCGGCCACTGAGGACGAATACTGTGAATCTGCCGCGCGTCGCTGTTTCGATCCTAAAAGTCATCGATCAGGCCATTTGTTCCACATCGCAGTCGCGGCCGTTGCTGCACTGCATTCCTTCCGTCCGAGCACCGATCACAAGCATTGCAACTGAGCACCCAATTGGATTTCATTGAAAACAGGGATCGAAAAAAGAAAACGGAGTGCCAGAATATTAGGAAGTGCCAGAATTCTGGGAGTTCGACCAAGGGATCTCGGGTAGGAGGCTATTCAAGAAGGCCTGCTTGACAGAGGTCACGATACTCTGCGCGGGTCGATGCCCAACTTCTTCATGCGCGAGATCAACGTCGTTCGTTTTATGCCCATGCGTGCCGCCGCCCCGTGGGGGCCTGCCACTCGTCCGCTTGTGATCTTCAGGTTGCGAACAACTTCATCGTGGTAGGTGGCTTCGTACGTCCCCACCATCCGGCCCCTCCTGCCATTGTTGCCCAATTCAGTGATCGGAGCTTGCAGGGCCGTGCCGCGGGTAAGAATCACCGACCGTTCGATGAAATTCTCCAGCTCACGAATGTTCCCTGGCCAATGCCAACTCGAGAGCATCCTCAGGGCCGCAGCGGGAATAGATTCGATTTGTTTCTGCATGTGGCGGCCGTGCTTCTGTGTGAAGTAGCGGACCAGCAGAGGAACATCTTCTAGGCGTTCGCGCAGAGGTGGGATGCGGATCGGAAATACGTTCAGGCGATAGTACAAGTCACTGCGGAACTCGCGGTTCTCCATCATTTTGTCGAGATCGCGGTTGGTCGCCGCGACCAGCCGCACATCCACCTTCTTGGTTCGGTTGCTACCCAGCCTTTCAAACTCACGTTCCTGCAAAGCCCGCAACAGCTTCGGCTGGATCTCGATGGGAATATCTCCCACCTCGTCGAGAAAAAGCGTGCCTAGATCCGCAAGCTCAAGTCTCCCAGTCTTCTGAGCAATTGCTCCAGTGAAAGCCCCTCGTTCATGCCCAAAAAGTTCGCTCTCCAGCAGTCCCGTCGGAATCGCGGCGCAGTTGAGCTTTACGAAAGTCCGCTCCTTACGCCGGCTGCGCTCGTGGATGGCACGCGCAATCAATTCCTTTCCCGTGCCGGTCTCACCCAAGAGCAACACCGTCGAGTCGCTGGAAGCGACCGTCTCCACCAGATCCAAAACATGGCGGAGAGCCGAACTCTGCCCTACGATTCCTTCAAAATCCATCTCGCCACGGATTTCATCTTCCAAATACAGTTTCTCCTCTGCGAGATTGTCTTTCAATGCGGCCAATCCGCTATAGGCTGATCCCAGAGTAGGGAGGTAGCTCATGACCTGCCCGAATCTGCGCAGGTTAAGCTGCTCATCACCGGACCCGAATCGTTCGTTCGCTCCGATATAAGTTCCCATAAAGTGCCGCCTCCGCAACGGGTCTCGTCTCTGCGTCCTTGCACCCCGTCCCAGCACCCAGCCCACGAGTGCAACCGAATGTCCAACTGGAACTCACTGAAAACAAGGCTTGAAGAGAAAGTTGGAGTGACAGAATCTTAGCAAGTGCCAAGATTCTGGGAGTTGTACAAGGGACTTACTGGACGGCGTGTTTCTTTATCTTGAGGTGTTTGATTTTCAAATCTAAGGTTGACCGCGGAATTCCGAGTTTGGCAGCCGCACCATTGGGTCCAGCAACTCTTCCCCTACTTTCCGCAAGAGCGGCTTCGATGAGTCCCTTCTCATAGTTGTGGAGGTTCTGGGTGAGAAGGCCTGATGACTCCAGTCGAGATGCATCCTGAGTTGAAAGCCAGGCCTCATCGATGCGAAAGGTATCCCCGGTGAGGATCACGGATCTCTCGATGATATTTTGGAGTTCACGAATGTTTCCCGGCCAAGCGTAGGACTGGCAAAGCTTGAGCGTATTTTTGTCAATTTTGCTGATTCGCTTTCCAGCCTTCTCCGCGTAGCGCTTGACGAAGTATTCGAGCAGCATCGGAATGTCTTCCCTGCGACTCCTAAGTGGCGGCATGTGGATCGGAAAAACATTCAGTCGATAGAACAAGTCGGCGCGAAATGTTCCTGAAGCAATCGCGGCAGCCAAATCTCGGTTAGTAGCGGCGATAATTCGAACATCAGTGGAAATGACGCGGCTACCTCCCACTCGTTCGAACTGGCGCTCCTGCAGCACTCGAAGCAATGCAATCTGAGTTTCCGCGGGAAGCTCGCCGATTTCATCGAGAAAAATCGTGCCGGAATGCGCCAACTCAAAACGCCCTTGTCGGCGCTGCAAGGCGCCGGTAAATGCTCCCTTCTCGTGGCCGAACAATTCTGAGGCGATGAGCGAAGATGGAATCGAGGCACAATTCACGGTGATAAAAGCTTGGCCGGCACGAGGCGAAGCCCTGTGTATTGCGCGAGCAATCAGTTCCTTCCCGGTACCCGTTTCGCCTGTAATCAGCACCGTGGAGTCGGTGGGAGCGACTTTTACGATGCTGGAGAGAACGGTTTTCAACGCGGGCGAGGAGCCCACGATCTCCTCAAACATGAAGACCTGATCGATTTGCTCACGCAACGCGAAGTTCTCCTGCTGCGTTCTTTCCTCGGCCTGTTTGCGATCGTCGATGTCAGTACCGGTCGCATACCAGCGGATCATCTCTCCTCGTTCGTCACGGAGCGGATTGTATTGGACCAGGAACCAGCGATACTGACCATCCCTGCGTCGCACGCGTCGTTCGTACTCGAACGGAAGTCCTCGCGAGAGCGCCGCACCACGTTGGTCACGCAATCTCTCGGAATCCTCGGGATGAAAGACCTCGCGAAACTTCTCCGATCCCACCTCTTCTTTCGTTAGCCCGGCGTAGTCCAGGAATGCCTGATTCGCATTGAGGAAATTCCCATCCGTCCCAGTAGCGACGATCAGCTGGGGTATTGCATCGATGATGGTTCGAAGTTCAGCTTCAGATTTGGCTATTTCATCGAAAGCCCTGGTCAGCGCCGCCTCGTTGCGCTGGCGCTCAATAGCAATTCCAGCGATGCGACTGGCGTAATCGATCAACTGAATGTCGCTTGGCGCCGGATGCCGAACCTCGCGGTAGTACATGCAAAAGGTACCCAGCACTTTGCCATCCTGAGACATGATGGGGGTCGACCAGGCGGCTCGCAGCCCACTCTGCAGAACAACGCTTCTGAAGTTGGCCCAATTCGGGTGAGAAAGGATGTCGGAGACGAAGACCGGCTGCCGAAGGTAAGCGGCTGCGCCGCACGATCCGACATTGGGACCAATGCACACTCCATCAGTTGCTGCCCGATACGCTTCTGGAAGGTTTGCGGCGACGCCATATCGCAGGCGTAAACCGGCCTCATCAAGAAGGAAAATCGAGCACAACATTCCCTCACTGTGGGCTTCGATTAGGCGGGTGACACTCGTCAGAACTTCGTTTAGGGGTGCGCCGATGAGCATCATCTTCAGCGCATCGAGCACCGCCTCGCTGGGCAGGGTTTGCGCGGTGGAAGGGGACCTTGAAAGCGCTTGCAGGTTGGGTAACGCTTTGGCTTCTGCCATATCAGCCGCCTACCGGTTGATGACAGAAGTATCGCACAAACAGATGCGACTCCGTGGAGTCTGTGTCCGAGGAAGACTTCGTGAAAGGCCCTATTCGGAATTGCCTTCTATCTTGTTGACCGGAATGACGATTGCACCGCTTTCGCGATGCAATCGGTCACTCGGAGCAGTCTCGTGCTAGAAGAGCAGCTTCAGCGCGAACTGCAGCGCGCGTGGCGTGTAGTTAGGGTTGGTGATGACGATCTTGCCGAATCCGGAGCCTTGGACCGCGTTCGTTGTCGGGGCCTGATTTTGGTCATTGGCAACGAAGTAGTTCGGCGTGTTCGTCAGATTGAAAGATTCAGCTCTGAATTGCAGCTTGGCGCGTTCGGTCAGAGTGAAATCTTTAAAGATGGACAAATCGAAATGGCGGAAATCCGGACCGTAGAGACTATTGCGTCGTGTGTTTCCGATTGTGCCAAGAGTTGGAATGACAAATGCGTTGGTGTTGAACGCCTCGGCGATGCCCGGATTAGATAGCGTTGCGGGAGCGATTTGGTTGGGACGCGTCGGCCCGCCGCCAATGCCGTTAAAGACAGAGTTGCCAAAGCCGGTGAAATTGTCAGTTATGCTGAACGGGCTTCCGGAATTCCAGATGAGAATGCTGTTGGCTTGCCATCCCGCAAGCGCCACTTTCTTGGCTCCGTTGAAGCTCTTCCCGAACGGCAACTCATAGGTAGCACTGCCGAGAAATCTGTGGCGAAGATCGAGATCGCTGTTTCCGGTCTCAAACCGGTGGATGGCGAAGGGGTCCGCATTTCCAAAGCCCTCTTGACCTTCATAGCTAAGGGTTGTCGCATCGTCAATAGCGTGAGAGTAAGTATAGTTGGCGGACACGGTCAGCCCATTGCTGTACCGCCGCTGGAACGACACTTGCAAACTGTGATAGCTCGAGCTTCCTTCACTCTCGTACTCCCCGACACCGCCGAGACCCGGCAGGATCTTAGCAGTCGGACGAACATCGAAACGCCCGTCCGGACCACGCAATGAGGCCGGAGCGGTCAGCGGATCAGGGACGTTAACGTCATTGAGTACGATTGGCAGATGGCGTCCCACCGAGCCTACATATCCAACCGTGATGACATTCTGGCCAAATTGTTTCTCGAGTAGAAGATTGAACTGCTCTACATACGACGTCCTGAAGTTCAGGGCGACGTTATCAGGTAGGGACAGGCTGGGACTGTTTAGGGCCTGCGGAACCGGGATCGGAATGCCTTGTCCCAAAGCTGTGGTTTGTCCCAAACCCGTTTGGCAGCTTGGCAGAGTGGAAGATCCAGTTGCAGCGGTCTCAATCTGAGTAGCGAGCGTAGATTGGCAAGCCTGACCATTGACGTTTGGAGCATAGATACCGTTGAAGGGTGCGTTCTTGAAGGAAGCATTCGAGGTGTAGTTCCCTGGGAAATCGGCGATGCCGAAACCGCCGCGAAGCACCATCTCATGGCCTAGAGTGGCAGCAAATCCGATCCGAGGTTCGAAATTGGAATAGGTAGTGTTGAGGCCAGCCGTATTGGACGAGGCCACGATCCCCGTAGTGTTCACACCTTGTGCGGTCAGAGCAGCGAGCTCATGCGCTGGGACAAGTAGTTGATTGGTTGCTGGATCAAAGTTGGAGATGCGGCCATCGGCTTCGGTGAACGGAGTATAGATGTCGTAACGAAGGCCATAGTTGAGCGTCAACCACGGTCGTACCTTCCAGCTATCTTGAGCATAAAAGCCAGGCTCCCACGAGCGATAGTTTGGAGTAAACAAATCAGTGTTTCGCCCCTCGCCGGTGAATGCGCCGGTTAGGAACGTGGCTAGATTGTTGAGGGAGGCCGACCCACCATCCTCAGGCAATCCAAAGTTGATGTTGCCGACACCATTATTACTCTGTTGATTTTGGGCCTGGCGGCGAATGAGTGCCGCTCCAAACTTGAAGCTGTGTGTGCCCTTGGTATAGCTCACAGCTCCGTTGTATTCGAAGGTATTGCTGATATCGACGATTGGAACAAAGTTGCTGTCGCCAAGCGGCGCAAATCCAGCGATGTTGATCAAAGGCAGACCTGAGCTTGCCAATGGGCCGTAGTTGACGTCTTTGGGAAAACCTACGGCGGTAGCAGCGTTGGTGCCGGAGTTCGGAGAGTTCGAGACATTATTGATCCGGGTGTATGCAGCTTTTAGCTCTAATAAAAGATTCGTGTTAAAGATGTGCGTGTAGTTGAGTTGGCCGTTATAGGCATTGTCTTTCGCCGGTCCGGCAAAGCCAAACTGGCCGTTTCCCGGATTGATGCTGACCCCATTGATGGTGACATTGGGCAAATTCGTGGGAATTAGCGAGCTGACATTGTTCGAGGTGAAGCGCGCGTAAAAAAGATCGTTGTTGGTAAACCGATGATCGACTCGCCCGTCGAAAGTGGTGCTGAACTGGGTTTTGTTCGGATCGAAGACGAAATTATTTGTCGTCTGTCCGGGCGTACCGGTGTTAGGCAGCGGGTATAACTTAAATAAGTTGGCCGCAATCGGGTTTACCGCAAGGCCCGCAGTCGCCGGATCAGCAGCTACGATTCCCGCTGGACCCAGGGCCTGTTCCGCAGCGGTGGGGACGGTGCTCGTTATTGGATTCTGGACACCCGCAACTTGGCGGAAGCCTTCGTAACCAAAAAAGAAGAACGTTCTATCCTTAATAATAGGACCACCGACGCTCCCGCCGAAATCGTTCTGCCGAAATTCAGATTGCTTAAACTTCGGCGACGGATCAAACGGGTTCCTGGCGTTGAAAACGTCGTTTTGAAGGAACTCGAAGAGTGAACCGTGAAAGGCGTTGCTTCCGCTCTTGGTAATTACACTGACCAGGCCGCCCGGCGTTCGTCCGCTCTCGGCGGTGTAGTCGTTGGTCTCGACGTTCACCTCCTGGATAGCATCAATCGAAGGCTTAACACCAATGGTTCCGATAATGCGTTCGTTGTTGTCTGTCCCGTCGATCATCTCGTTGTTAAGCTCAACGTCCTGCCCGTTCACCGAAAACGAACTGGTCTGGCGGCGATCGTCCGGACGCTGGCCGCTGTTAAGTCCGTCAACACTGGCGCCTTCGTTCGCTCCAGGAACAAGCGTCACCAGGGTGGTTAGGTTGCGGGTGGTGAGCGGCAGGTTCTCCACGTGCTGCTCGGGCACGGTGTTCTCGACCGTGGAGTTTTCCGTTTGCAGCAAGGGGCTCTGCGAAACCACCTCCACACTCTCTGAGGTTTGGCCCACCTTTAATGGCACATCCACCCTCGCACGATCGCCAGCCGAAATCTCCACTGTGGATGTGAACGTCGTGAACCCCTGCACCTCCACTCTCACCGAGTAACTTCCTGGCAGCAGGAACGCGAAAGAATATTCGCCGCCCGTGCCGCTTTGCGCGTTCCGAGTCTCGTGCGTTCTCTGGTTCGTCAGAATTACTTTCGCATTGGGCAATACCGCCCCGCTGCTGTCATAGACCGTTCCAATGATGTCAGCGGTTGTTAGTTGTGCATTGGCTGCAATGTTGGAGAGCATGATTGCGCAGAGAAGAGCCGAGAGCAGCATGAGTTGTCTGCGTACGAGTGCAATGAGTTTCTGAGCGGAGTTGCGATATTGTCCGATGGCGATTCTTTCTACAGCTACGTTCACAATGGTCTCCTAAGAAATGTTTCCTTTCCAAGGGCATGTTGATCACCAACGAGCTTGGGATAAACCGCCTGCGGAAACGTACGAACCTCTCTTTAGGAACTCTGAAGTTTTACGACATACAAGGTCTGGAAGGATTTTCAGAATTACGTATGACTTATGGAAGGGCCAACAGCCAGAGACGATGGTGACGACGATACTCGCTAACGTTCCCACTCGGACACTCCCTGGGGAATAAAAAGATCAGACCTTCGGTTATCTCCAGTGAACGGTGCGACTCTAAGCGGAGGAACCAACTTGAACAGGCTGAAGATCACATTAATAGGACTCACGTTTTTGTCCGCAGCATTGCCAATGACAGGTGCGCAGGAGGCTAAAGACAGTCCGGGGACCCCGATGCAAGGGGTACACGAAATTCAAGTGACACTGAGGAAATACGAATTTAACCCTGGTTCACTGCACGTCAAAAAGGGTGAACGAGTCAGGCTCATCATGGTCGCTGTAGACCACGATCACGGATTCAAGCTAGACGACTTTGACATCAATCAGAAGGTCCGCAAGGGTACAACGGCCATCGTCGAATTCACCGCCGACAAATCCGGCACGTTTCAATTTCGCTGCTCGAATGTTTGTGGACTCGGGCATAGAGGAATGAAGGGAACCCTCGTAGTAGAGGGCTAAGCGACAACCATGGTTCGCATGTTCGCTCAAGATTTCCGCAGAACCTGGAAGCAGTCCACTCACTTTCAGGACCGCCATTAGAAATGCTTCGCAAACCGGGAAGCTCAATGACCTATGTCGAATATTTCAGCTATCGCGGGCGGGATTGTCTTCGTCTCGTTAGGCGCGTGCAATGTCGTAACGATGCTGGAAGCTTCGCAGTCGACGCGCAATGCGGCTACAAGAACTCGCCTGATCGCCATTCATCGAGCGTGTGGGTACTTGTTCGTGGTCCTGCTCTGCATTATGGCCTATGGCATGAGTCAGAGGCTTGTGGGCGTGGGAATAACCGGTCACCTGCCTACGTACCTGGTTCTGCACATCGTTCTCGTGCTGGTGCTGGTGCCTTTGCTTCTACTGAAGATATTAATTGTGCGCCGCTACAAGCAGAGCCATTCCTCGCTCAAGGCACTCGGAATAGCGATTTTCGTAATTTCGTTTGTGCTTGTGGCGATCCCGACGCTGTCGGAACTTCTTCATGCGATGAACCCGGGCAGCCTTGGGTTAAGGCTCATCACCGGCTTGGTTCTTTCAGTGTGCCTGGTCCAATGCGGCTTGGTGTTCAAGAAGAGGAAGGCGTCGCGTCCGCCCATGAAGTCTTCGCCTCTTCCGCAGATTCCCGCCCAATCATCTCGGTTAACCGACCGAGAGAACGCGAACACTCCAATGAATCTTCTATTGGCACACATCGAGCGGCAAACGCATGATACGAAGACGCTGCGTTTCCAAGTCCCAAAAGAAAGACGGCTTCGTGTTAAGCCAGGGCAGTTTCTGACTTTTCAGTGGATGATTGATGGTCAACGGATAGTGCGGTCTTACACCATTTCATCCTCACCGAACAATGAGAATTACGTGGAGATCACGCCCAAACGCGCGGAAAATGGATGTGTGTCGGTTTTTCTCAATGATCGGGCCAAGCCAGGCCTCATGGTGGAAGCCAGCGGACCGTACGGCCGCTTTTGCTTTGACGAGACACTCCACAAGAGCACAGTTCTCATCGCCGCCGGAAGTGGGATCACGCCCATGATCTCAATGCTGCGCTACATCGACGATCTAAGACTGGCCACTCCGGTAAAACTCTTATATTGCGTGCGCACGGCTGCGGACATCATCTTCCAAAGCGAACTCGCGAGACTTGAAAGGGACCTTCCGAACTTCAACCATGAGGTCTGCCTATCGCAACCCGACCCCACATGGACGGGGCAAAGTGGCCGCCTGTCTGCGGAATTTGTCTCTCAGCACGTAATCGATGCGAATTCATCCACCTTTTTTCTCTGTGGCCCCAAGGGATTCATGGAGAACGCGCGCCAGATCCTGCTGACTCTCGGCGTAACTCAAAACCAGATACTTCAGGAAAGTTTTGGAGAAATCAAACCCTCCCCGGAGTCTCGTCCGCTGGAAGCCCGCCCGGTGGAGACCGTCGTATTCATTCGCTCCCACAAGGTTTGCCAGGTTTCGGACGGAAGTACTCTGCTTGATGCGTCAGAGCGCAACGACGTGCAGATTCCATATGGCTGCCGCCAAGGCATTTGCGGCACGTGCGTTACGCGAGTTCTGAGCGGCGCCGTTCAAATGGATGTCGAAGCTGGGCTAACGGCTGAGCAGAAAAATGCTGGCTATGTGTTGCCTTGTGTTAGCCGGGCCAAGGGAACGGTTGTCTTGGAGGCTTGATCTGATTTCTCCGCGCTGGTACAACAGAGCGGCGAAGTTTCCGAACAGCTCTCTAGCGCGGTAGTCCAATGCGGCGGACCAGGTCTTTGAAGCGCGGATCTGATCTTAGTGGATCAAAACCTGGCCGTAAGAGCACCCCCGGGTTGAATCGGTCCTCGTAACCTTTTTCAAGCCAGGCCATCGCCTGGTCTTTATTGCCGAGAGCGGTGTACACGACCGCTAGTTCTGCGGCCACCGGAGAACCGCGTGCCGAACGACTTTTCAGGTCGTTCAGCAGTTCTGTCGCTTCGGCGTTTCTTCCTACCGCTGCGTAGGCACGAGCCAAATTGGCAATGCACGTCGCGCTGTTTCCGGAGAGCGGGATTGCCTTCTGAAGCTCAGAGATCGCGTCATTGAACATATGTTTTTCCAAATAGGCCTGGGCTAACTGGTTATGCGCCAGAGCGAATCCGGAATCCATTTCAATAGTCTTGCGGCTCTGTTGTATTGCATCATCGGGAAAATGCGCAATCAGAAGAAGCTCGGCCAAGTCAGCGTTAATGATGAGAGAGAGAGGATCTAAATTCTGCGCTTTTCTCATTTCGGCAATGGCTTCGTCGTTTCTTCCCAACAACGCCAAATGCCATGAATACCAATGGTGCGCCGTCGCATAGCCTGGATTCAGGTCAATGGCTCGCCGGAACTCTCTGTCGGCAGTCTGCCAATCCCAATCGAAGCCTTCGAGACAGAAGGCAAGAGAGGTGTGCGCTTCGCTCAGATTGTCGTCCAGTTCGATCGCCTTCTTCGCAGCCGCTATCGCTTTGGGCAGCGCTTCCTTGGTGGTCATTACTCCATACTGCCAATCTCCTGCTAAAGCGTAGGAATCCGCGAGCCCGCTGTACGCTGGGGCATAGGTCCGGTCTTGCGCGATTGCTTGAGTGAAATAATCGATGGCCTTCCTCAATCCGTCCGTGGTTCGTTTGTTCCAAAAATATCTGCCCTTGAGGTAGTTCTCGTAGGCATCGGGTTCTACCTCTTTTAGGTGTCTCAATCCCGCTTGCTCTTGCGGAGTCAACTCGATTCGGATCTTTTCCGCAATGGCCTGAGCTACCTTGGTTTGAACAACCAAGGTGTCGCGCACGTTCCCTTCGTAGGTCTCTGCCCACAAGTTCTTGTCGGCGGATGCCTGAATCAATTGGGCCGTGATTCGCACTCGCTCACCCGACCGGAGCACTGTGCCTTCCACCACCGCATCCACGTTTAGCTCTCGCGCGATTTCGGGAAGAGACTTGCGCGCACCTTTATAGACCATCACCGAGGTGCGGGAGATCACCCGCAAGGCGCTGATCTGTGCCAGGTCCGTAATCAACTGGTCGGTCATGCCGTCGGCAAAATAATCCTGCGAAGCGTCACCGGAAAGATTCTCAAGTGGAAGTACAGCCAGAGATCGTATGCCCGCGGGTGAGACCCTGTGTACCCGGTATTGCCAAAGCGCAAAAACTGTAGCAAGGACGAGGGCTGACGCAATTGTGATCCAACCCAGCCGTTGTCTTTTTTTTGGCCCGCGCTCCGCTTCTACGAGGGGGTGAGGCCCCAGCTTGATTTCACGTAAATCGCCGACCGCAGGTTCCGGAGCCTTTGCTGGCGACCCGGTATCGACAGACCTTACCTCCGCAATGAAGCGGTAGCCACGCTTAGGCAGAGTTTCGATGAATCGCGGGTTGTCGGCCGAGTCTCCGAGGGCAGTACGAAGCTTCGCGATTGCGATATTGACTGCCTGATCGAAATCGCCAAAGTTGTCGTTGGGCCACACTCGATTGCGCAGGTCCTCGCGGCTTACCACCTCTCCCGGACGCTCTAACAGAATTTCGAGGACCTTCAACGGCTGCTGCTGCACCCGGATTCGCACGCCTCCTTTACGCAGTTCGCCCGAACGAAGGGAAACTTCGTAAGTCCCAAAGCGTATGAGAGATTTTTGCCGAACCGGCTCTAGGTCACTCATCGTTGCGCGAAGTCTAACACCTTCGCGCCGATCCGAACGTCAAGATATGTTTTTTGACAACTCGCTTTAATTCAGCAGCTTAGCTGGAAAGGTAGTACCTACTCCGAAAAGAGCCTCCGTTTATTGACGCCGGCTTCCGCCGAGTGTCATATCGTCCTGCGAGCCGGCCAAAGACCAACGCTGGTGCGACCGTTTCGGAGGTGCAGATGAGGCGAGTTGGATTCGATCCGCGAAGAGCACTCCCACTCGGCTCTTCATCGTCGCAAAACGATACGTCGTCGCCGTTCGAACAGTTGGCTCTGCCCCTACTGGATTCCGCCTACAACTTCGCATACTGGCTTGCGCAAAATCGCGACAATGCCGAGGACCTGGTACAGGAGACCTATCTGAAGGCCTTGCGAGGGTTCGCGTCGTTTCGGCCCGGCAGCAATTTTCGAGCCTGGTTGTTTCAAATCTTGAAGAACACCTTCCTTACTTCGTGTTCGGAAGCCAAACGCCGTGCGACAGTACCACTCGAGTCGGAGGAGGCTTTGCCGGCCTTGCCCGTGAATTCAGACAGCGCCGAATCCATGCTGGTCGATCGCTCCCGTGCGGACACGATTCGAGTTGCGATCGAGCAACTGCCCATGGCTTTCCGGGAAGTTATTTTGCTTTGCGACGTGGAAGATGCCTCGTACCGGGAAATCGCAGAAATCTTATCGATCCCGATCGGCACGGTAATGTCGCGCCTAGCCAGGGCCAGGAAGGCAGTGCGCGAATCGCTATCGAATTGCGCTCCGGAAGCCACAAACAACCTTCTGAGGTCGCGGGCAGCGAGAAGTTGATTGATGTTATCCGAATGCAAAGCCTGAGATAGCAACGCAGGCTATGAAACGGGTACTCATTTTTGAACGTAGAAATTCAGCGATTTCGAAGCAGATGCGATTCCGATTCGTTGGAGAAGAAACACAATGGCAACCTCTGTCATGGAAGCAGACTTAACCGCGGCGACAATTGGCCTGCGGCCGATACCATTGGAACGGACTGAACGCACTGAACGGATTGTGGTCCTCGAGGACGACAGTGTCCTGGGAAAGGTATTACAACGTCTCTTCTCTGCGGAAGGCTGCGACGTCGAGGTAGTCGCTAAGGCCAGCGCTTGTTTCGAATTGCTTCGTCAGCAAACCACTACCGCTTTGGTCCTGGATCTGGGGAAATTGGGCCCGTCGAGGAGTGATCTGTGCCAGGAAATTGCCCGGATGGTTCCTCGTCTGCCCTTCTTAATCCTGAGCGCGAACTCCGATGTCGCCGATAAAGTGCGTCTTCTGGAATTAGGTGCGGATGATTATGTGACTATACCCTTCAGTCCGCGCGAACTCGTTGCCCGTGTGCGCGCGTTGATCCGGCGAACAACCCGTTCCAGCTCGGAAATCTTCTACGCTTTCGAAGACGTCAAAGTTGATTGCGTGGGCATGGAAGTGACCCGGTGCGGCGAGACGGTACAGCTTACTACTAAAGAATTTAAAACATTGCACTACATGGTTAAGCATGCTAACCGGGTCATCTCCAGAGACGAGCTTCTGAATGAAGTTTGGGGATACCATTGCTATCCCTGCACTCGAACAGTTGATAACCACATTCTGAAGCTCCGTCAGAAGCTGGAAGGCAATCCTTCGAGCCCGTCTCACTTCCTCACAATGCACGGTGTCGGATATAAGTTCGTACCTTGATAACGATTGAGGGAATAAAGAAGGGGCTATTTCGGTTTTATCAGTAACAAAGGAAAACAGCATGTTTGTACCGGAGCCGACCAAATGAGCCCAGATTCAGTGCAAGTCATCCCTTTAAATTCGGCAGATGAAGACGCGGACCTTGTTTTAGCCAGCAA
>Ga0207053_10108_pt1 | contig 21841 bp, 29 predicted proteins | sample Alteio_BWMinCont_59_FD_153290 | JGI IMG/M metagenome (GOLD analysis project Ga0207053, IMG submission 153290) | Enriched cells from forest soil in Barre Woods Harvard Forest LTER site, Petersham, Massachusetts, United States -... | ecosystem: Environmental > Terrestrial > Soil > Temperate forest >...
GCTGAGTTCCTCGAGTCGCTCGTGGCGGGCTTGTCATCATTCGAAACGAACCCGGGGCAATCTGCCCCGGGTCATGAGCCTGCGGATGTCGAACTAAGGTCGCCTGAACCTCTGCACGAGAAGAAAAGAAGAATGCCAAGGTTGGGCCGAATTTCAGCGCAGACAATTCTGCAGCTTGATCGCTACGAAAAGCGGGCATTGGCAAAACGGAATCGCGCCTTTGGGCTGATCGACGCTATTCGCTCAGCGGAAGACATGTAAGCCGTGGGGTCGCAGGCTCGGATACTGCCGGGGTTGCCAGCTGCTGCAATAATCTAGCTTCGTCAGCGATGTCCGCCTTGCCTCCAAAAGCGGACATTGATTAGCGTGACTGATATGTCCGCTAAGTGCCAAGAGCGGACATTCTTGGGATTTGCGAAGACCTATAGCTGGCTGCGGCATCCCGCATACACAGCAAAGAATATCTCGTGGTGGATCACGGCCGTCCCAGCACTGCTGGATTGGTTTTCGCAGTCGTTGCTTCCTGGTGCCTCGGTCGAGGTAAGAGGCTACCTAAGATCCGATAAGTGGCCGAATAGACACAAGCTAAAATTCTTTATGCGCACTACCTCTGCTCGATTGATTACGATTTCAACGCGGAGCCTAATACGCAAAATACAAGAAGGGGCTTATTCACGGGGGCTGCTATGAAGATCATGAGATTACAAAATCTTGCCGCTACGGCTTTAGTTTTACAAATTCCTTTCTGCGACTACCGGCTTCCACAGCTTGACAACAGGGTGGTGTCGCCCGCTCCTCTCGCTGCCCCCGTGAACTCCTCCGGGGCATCCCCAGTCGACGTTGGGGGAACCTTAGTCGCCGTTGCGGCGACAGTTATAATTGCTGGCGTAATCGCGGGCGCTTCCAAGAGAGATCACTCCTCCACGGGGACCGTAACCTCGGATATTCGCTTGAAGCGCGACATCCATCTGCTCGTGACGCTCGACAGCGGCATGAAGATTTATTCCTTCAAATATCTCTGGTCCGACACCGCCTATGTCGGCGTGATGGCGCAGGACCTGCTCGCAAACCCCGCGTGGCGCGATGCGGTCGTCACTTCGCCGAACGGTTTCTATGCGGTCAATTACGGCACGCTCGGCCTGAAGATGGTCACGCTCGAAGAATGGCAGGCGCAGGGCGTCGCTTCGATCAAAGTGGGCGACCGTATATCGATGACCAAACAGTCGCAGGCTTTGCAGCCCGCGCTCTAAGATAGCCGACTAGGAAACATCAAAGCCCCGGCATCGTCCGGGGCTTTTTGTTAAATTGCTACGTCGCGGATGTCCGCTTCGGGTCATAAGCAGACATTCCGCGATATCCAAGACATGTCCGCTCTTACCCCGAAAGCAGACATTGATCGGCGGCTATCGAATAGCGCGCGCACTAGAACGGCGCGTCGCTGCCCTACCTGCGATCGTACAGATAGGCACCAAGAAATATCAGCGGGAAGACGACGATGCCAAACTGCCAGGTGCCAAATGTGTGAATGCCCCACCAGGCGAATGCTCGCACACCGTACATGCACAGAGTGAACAACGCGAGCATCAGCAGATTGAGCATGGTCAGATCTGTTTTTCGTGCGTCGTCTGCCAAAGGGTCTTCGCGATTTCCAAGGGTTCGATGCCCATATCGTGCCACCACGCATTCTCGTTGCCGGAGTGATGCAGCTGGCGGTGATGCTCGCGGCAAAGCGGTACCGTGAATTCATCGCTCACCTTCATGCCGAGCGCCCTCGGCTGCGCAAAACGAAGGTGATGCGGATCCGACGGCTCTCGCTGACAGAGAAGACAGGGTTGGGCTGCGACAAATTTCAGATGGGCCTTATCCCGATTGCGCCGGGCGGCGCCGAACTTCAGCGCCGACTTGTCGATCCCTTGGCCGTTCGCGCCTGCCGGCTCCTGCGGGCGAGCTTGTTCGACGTCGGCGGATGGTGGCGGGGCGGGCTCCGCCGCTGGCTCATTCCTGGAAGCCTCACGCGCTGATTTCCCGTTGAGGTAAAGGGAAAGCCCGAACGGTTTTCCGAAGGTCGCAAGCGCGCGCTTGGTGGCGTCCGTCTCCGATGTCTTGAGCGCGAGATCGTGGGCTTCTCCGGGTGAGCCTCCCCTCGCCTCGCCGCAGCCATGCCCTTCCCGCACAGCCGTGATGCCCGCGGCGCGTACGGTAATTCTGACCTTCGATATATACGCGACAAGAAACGTCCCACGGTTTTCGCGCGTAAGAACGCATTTTGACTCGACCGTTTCGCGATCCCAGCCATCGAAGCCAAAGATGCGGTTTGCTTCCGCGATCGCGTGGCTGCCCTCGATGTAAGAGAGCTCGCGTCCGTTCTGTAACCGGGTGCGGATATGTTCCGTCTTCACATCACGCTTGAGTGCGAAGACCTGCCGCCTGGATAGCCCCATTATCGGCTCCTCACGTTCAAAACGGGTTCTGGATTGGAAAGCTGCGCGCCTTGAACCGCCCGCCCTTGTTTCAGCTCCAAGACCACCTCTTGCCGCTTCAGGCGGGGCGCCTGGGGCTCCCAGAAGGCCTCCGGGATGACCGCCTCGTCGACAACCACCAAAGAGGGCGTGCCCGGCCGCAGGGAGACCGTAAAATCGGGCGCGGTGATCTTTTTGATCTCGGTTTCCGACATGACGCCGCGCGCGAGCTGCCGACGCTTGGCCGCCCGCTCCTCAAGCCGCGCAAGGCGATCCTGCATTTCCTTGATGCGGCCTTTCAGGCCCGCAGCGAGCGCCTCGTCAGTGAGGGCCGAGCGGATGACGGCGGCAAGGATTTCATGAAGATCTGTTAGGCCTTCAACGGTGTCGGCAAGGGTTACGTCGTCTATGTCATTTTCTTCTGTGCGAAGGCGATCGCGAACCGCCAGGTAGTAAGTCGAAGCAGAAGCTAGGTGATTCATTGAGCTATAATCCTAGTGAGATCATTATTGATCATTCTAGGATCATTTTAGGTTGCTTGTCAACTGCGTTCGAATCATAAAACTTCTAGCTTCCATGCTTCATGCCTCGCAAATACGAGCCGCCAGAGCCCTCCTGGGCTGGCGCCAGGATGACCTTGCGCGAGCTTCCGGCGTAGGACCCGCAACCATTCGGCGGATTGAGATCCTGCGGGGCTCCATAAAAGGTAACGTCTCAACCCAAATAAAGATTCAACAGGCCTTCGAACGCAAAGGAATCCGTTTCATTGAAGATGCGGATGGAGTTGGCGTCAGACTCGATTTCGCCCAAGCTAAGAAGCGCGGCAAAGCAAAGGACTGAGAGCGAGGATTTGGCAGAACGAAGCCAATTTCGGATCAAAAGCAGAAATTACGCTCTCTATAGGGGATGTCGGCTCTCAGCCTGAAAGCGGACATGCGAGCGTCTCACGGCGGTGTCCGCTAAGTGCCAAGGGCGGACAAAGCAGTGCTTCGTCGTGCTGAGGTTCTTCGGTGTTATTGGGAACCGGCGCGTATTGTGGCGCAAGCGCCACAAACCCCCATTTTAAGCCCTTTTCTGGTGTGGCAAAAAAATCACGCGATACAATCAAATGCTGCGACTGACCGATTGCCGCTGCACTTTGGTTGAATTGCATATTGGGTTTGGCAAAGTACCGTGTCTTTGGATTCTGGGGGCTCAATGAAAAAGCTTCTCGTCGCGAGCGTCGCTGTTGCTGCACTTCTTGGCGCGCCGGCGTTCGCCGCCGACTATCCGGTGAAGGCCGCGCCCGCCGCGGCGTTCAACTGGTCCGGTTTCTACATTGGCGGCAATGGCGGCTATGCCTGGGACGGCGATACGGCTTTGAACTTTCTGGCTGTCGGCGTTCACACGCCCTTTAGTCCCAAAGGCGATTTGGCGGGAGGCCAGATCGGCTTCAATGTGCAGCGGGGTCCGTGGGTGCTTGGCGCCGAAATCACCGGCGACTGGTCTGGCGTGAAGGCCCAGAACATTGCTCCCGTCGCCGTCACTGTGACAACGAAACTTCAAGATCTCGAAACGGTGACCGGCCGCCTGGGCTACGCCTTCAACAACGTGTTGTTCTACGGCAAGGCTGGCGGCGCGTGGGGCTCCGTCAAAGATAGTTTCGCTCCGGGCGGTGTTTTTCTTGGGGCAACGACAAATCGCCGGAATGGATACGTCGCCGGTGGCGGCATCGAATACGGGTTGACGCCCAATATTATCTTAGGCGTGGAATATGACTACATCCGCTTCTCGAACCAATCTGGGCTATTGGTAACTGGAATCACTCCATTCAACTCAACGGACTTCACGCTGCAGTCTGTTCTCGGTCGCGTCAGCTACAAGTTCTGATACACGGGCGCGAATACGGCCGTTCTCCTCTCAGGACTCCGGTTTCCGAAGCAGCCTCCAAGAATACCCCGGCATCGCGACGGGGATTTTCTTTGGGCTAGGTCACGGATGTCTGCTTCGGGTCATTAGCCAGACGTATTCCACGCCGGTGCGGATCAATGTCCGCTATGCCTCCGATAGCGACCCAATAGCCGACGAGCTGGCACGTCCGCTAAGTGCCAAGAGCGGACGAAGCAGCGCTTCATCGGACTGGTGTTTCTCGGTGTGATTGGGTCCAGCCCGGTATCTCGGCGCAAATGCCAGAAACCCCAGTCTTTAGGTACTTTCGAGTGTGGCAAAAAAGCCACGCGATGCAATCATGCGCGGCGAATGGCAATTTGTCGCTGGGCTTTCCATGGTGGCCCGAGTTAGGTATTTTACGAACGGTTCGGATTCCGAATGTTGGGGGTCTCAATGAAAAAGCTTCTCGTTGCCGGCATCGCTACTGCTGGGCTCGTGAGCGCGTCTGCGTTCGCCGCCGACATGCCGCAACCAGCGCCGGTTTATAAGGCGGCGCCCGCGCCCGTCTTTAGTTGGACAGGGTTTTACCTCGGCGGCGACGTAGGTGGCGTCTGGGCAAAAGACCGCATTACGGACGTAAACGGACTTAACGGCGCGAAGACGTATTCGATGGACCCAAGCGGAGTTATCGGGGGCGGCATCCTTGGCTACAACGTCCAAGCCGGCCAATTCGTCTACGGCCTCGAGGTCGACCTTGGCGGCATGGGACTGGGCAAGAAGATAATCGAGCCCGGCTCATCCGGCGTTACATCTAATCATCTCGACAGCGGCTTCTACGGGGATGTCACAGGCCGCCTTGGCTTAGCTTTTGATCGTAGCCTCGTTTACGCGAAGGGAGGCTGGGCATTTTTTGATGGCCGCGCGAACGTCAACAACACGCTGGGCGGTTTTGGTGGAGGTATAGCGTCAACGCGTCCTTTCACCGGCGGATGGACGATTGGCGGCGGTTGGGAATATGCGTTTTCGCCCGCTTGGAGCGCGAAAATTGAATATCTGCATTTCGATTTCGGGAGCAAGACGGCGACGCTCGTTACGCCCATTAACGGGACCTTTTTATTCCCCAATAAGCTGACCGCCGATGCGGTTACTGTCGGCCTAAGTTATCATTTCGGCCATTAGTGAAAGAGACGCGCACAATTCAAACCCCGGCCTCGCGCCGGGGTTTTTGTTTAGTGATGGCGTCGAATGTCCGCTTCGGGTCATTCACGACTTAGCCATTCCGCGCCCGCGCCGAATTTTGTCCGCTGTTCGTCCAATAGCGACCTTTTAAGGCCTGGGCTCGAATTGTCGCTAAGTGCCAACGACCGACATTCCGCCTCGGCCGAGGTATCGATTGACCACACTTGCTTATCGCCGAGCTTCGATTTCAACATATTGGCGTGGCAAGTTTAGCTGGACCTTGTAAGCCTGGACATGGAGGGCGGTGATCTTTCCTCGAAACAGTACCCGTTTCTTCGCAGGCCGACCGAAGGTTTTCTTATGGATATGAACGATCCACTTCTCGCAAGTCAGCACGTCGTCCAAATCTGCCTTTTTGTCTTTGCAGCCATAGGGCTCTTCGGCGGAGCTCTGCAGATGTATCTGGGGCAGCCGGAGACGGCCCCGCGGCTTGATAACGTGCATCGCTTCATGGCGGGCGTTTACTTCGGCACTGGGGTTATATGCTTGTGGGCCGGTATCACCGTTCGCCAGCAAGATACCCTTGTCTATCTGATTGCTTTTGGAATTTTCCTCGCGGGCGTTGGAAGGCTGGTGTCGATGAGCCAAGTCGGTGTGCCCAAACCGACTGCTCTCTGGCTGGGTTATTTGGTACCCGAATTGCTCGTGCCATGGATCATGGTCGCGGCTCAAATCGCCAGCAAGCGCTAAGACTAATGCTGAAGTCATTTCGACAAGACTGGCCTATGAATGTCCGCTTTGGGTCAGTCACCGCAGACGCATTCCAGTCGATTGCCAATCAATGTCCGCTTCGCCCCCAATAGCGGACGTGTGACTGCGGTAACTGAATATCCGCTTAGTGCCACAAACGGACGAACGCTGCTTCATCTCGACTATGTTTCTTGGTGCGATTGGGGACCGGCCCGATATCAGCGCACAAGCGCCACGAGCGGTATTAAGGTGGGTTGTGACCTAAAAGCCACTCGACCGATCAACCTGCGGAAAAGACAACCTGTCGCAGTCGCAGAGGTTGTGATTTTCAATACTCTCCCAGAGCAATTTGGGGCTTTTCGAGTCTGGGGGCAAAAATGAAGAAACTTTTGCTCACGGCAATAGCCGTGACGGTATTCAGCGCGCCAGCGCTCGCTGCCCCTCCTCCGGCTGTATTCAATTGGACCGGATTCTATATCGGGGCCGAGGGCGGCGCCGGTTGGGCTTCGTCACAAACGACAGCTTTATCGTTTCAAGAGATTTTCGGGGGAGCCGTTGTCGCCAGTGGCTCATTTGGCCCCGGTTTACAAAACAGCAGCCGCTTGAGCGGTGGGTTCGGTGGAGGCACCGTCGGCTTCAACCGGCAATCCGGTGCATTCGTTTTCGGCCTGGAGGGTGACATCAGCGGGGTAAGCATGACTGGCACCAGCGACTGCAGCACCACCTACGGAGGCATATTCGGTCCTGCTGCCGGCACTTCCAGCTGCGACAACAAGCTGACCTTTTTGGCCACGGGAACCGGACGGCTTGGTTGGGCGGTTGACCATACCTTGTTTTACCTCAAGGGCGGTGGCGCGTGGGCGCACTTCCAGCACGATGCGGCGGGACAAGTCGTTAACCCGACGGGGCCTTGGTTAGCTTCGACTGGCGACGACCGCGCGGGCTACACGATCGGCGGGGGAATCGAATACGCGTTTTGGGGGAATTGGTCGGCCAAGGTCGAATATGACTACATGGGCTTCGGCACTAAGAATCTCAGTATGAGCTTTGAAAAACCTGCCAACGCCACTTTCATAATCAATGTCCGCGACCGCGAAATAGTTCAGGCCATAAAGGCGGGCGTGAATTATCGGTTTAATTGGGGCGGTTAACGGTAGACTCGCATGAAAAAGCTTCTCGGCGCGGGTATCGCTGCAATTGCGCTTTGTAGCTCTGCGGCGTTCGCGGCCGAACTGCCACTGAAGGCTGCACCACTATTCGATTGGACCGGATGGTACGTCGGCGTTAACGGCGGCTATAGCTGGGGTAGCAGCCGAACAACGATAAACGGCGGCGTCAGCCTCCCCGGTGAAAAATTTACTCAATCAGGTCGCCATGACGGCGGGGAAGGTAGTGGCGAAGGCGGCTATTGCTGGCAGACGTCGGGGGACGTGAGGGTTACTTGTATCGAACTGCGCTATGACTTTCCGAGAGAGCGCGGGCATACACCGATTAACACCATACCGCTCGATACTTCTCAAAACCCAAACCACGTTGATCCTTTTCTTATTGGCCCCCATTTTGGATTCCTGACTGATCTAAACCATACGATGTGGTATCTGGCTGGAGGCCTTGCGGTAGGAGAAGTGGGTGGAAGTTCTACGATTATGGGTGCGGGTGGAACATCTACCGCAAGCACTGGCAGCAAATGGACAGCAGGTGGGTATATCGGTGCCGGCATCGAGCACATGATCGATCAGCATTGGAGCTGGAAGGTCGAATATGATTATGTGCGCTTTGCGAGCAGCAATGGCGCTTGTGCCACGTATACAGGAACTAACTACGCCGTGTTTGGTGGCGGCTCAGTCTGTATCGGTGGTAACGCCTCCGACAATATAATCTCTGCCGGAATCAACTACCACTTCAGTACGCACTAACTGCGATTTGGTAGACAGTTTTTTCGATTAGCGAAGTCCCGGCATCGTCTGGGGCTTTTTTGTTTTGTGGCTGCGTCACGGACGTCCGCTTTGGGTCATAAGCGGACGTCACGCAGTAGAGTTCGTCAGAATAGATCAAATGAGCTGGATAAACTTCAGACATCCGCTATCTGAAAGGGGGCACATGGATGGGTCCAACCCAATGGGTAGCCAGATGCGACATGCAAAAGAACGGCTTGAGAAAACAGTCAACGCCCTTACCGATAAGGCGAAGGACTGTTTCGACCTCGCAAATACTCAACACAGGGCGGCAGGAGCTCAGCATGTCCTCGCTGACAGACAGCACGAGAATGCCGGCAGGTTAGACGTGAGTGCCGATCGATTAGAGATACTTGGTGAGGCGTTGACGGCTGACGCAATCGAACTGAAGGGTGACTTAGAAATTGTCGCACCGCGGACGAGTGAACGCCTTCAGTTGTTGCTCCGTGCCGCCCCTGCATTGCCGGTAGTGGACCCAAAGTAAATTCGGCGAACGCCTTGCGCTCCCAAATGCTGGTTATGTTCTCTGAGCGATCGGGGAGCGATCTCCAATCAGCGCAGCTATTGGGGGTTCTGAGTAAGCTCGGCAAGCTCGCGCTCAATAGCGGATATTTTTCTGTCTAAATCGTCGAGCATTTTTGCTTGATCTGGACTGGCCATAGTTTCTTCCGTCGATTTTCTCTCACTTCTTAAGTCTTCGAGTTCCGCCCGCCGGTTCCGGATGTATGCGGCTTTATCGGTCATGGCGTTTCCTTCTTGCTCGATGCAAGCCGGGATTATTATTCGCGATAATTGGCTGCCGCGTTACTTATCGCCTTGTGCATATGGGGACAGACAAAATTAGTGAGGGGAGTGTGCAGAAAGCGGTCCCGAATCGCGCTGCACTTTCTCGGATAAGAAATTCGCTCTTCCCTCCAGCTATGGTCTTCTCGTACCCTGATCGTGATTTGATCGCCGCATTCTAGGCACGAAACGATAATTTCGGTTCCGAATGTGAGATCCCTTGCCATAGCGCATTCCCTTCGGGGTGGCTCGGCTTAGTGTGCGATTGACGACTGCGGAATTGAGCAATTTAACGCCGGGTTGTAAAAAGAGTCGAGGCGCTTATTATCGGGGTATGTTCTGGTTTCTCCGTAAACGCATCGACATTCTCGCCGAAACCGACGAGTTCATCGAGTCGTTCGGGGAGGACGCGTACCAGGAAGCGCGCAATGAGCTCGCCAAAGCGTTCGAACGCGGCGACACAGCTCGCATGAAACTCCTAGAGAGCGTGTCAAAGGAAATCGCAAAACGTTCGGCTGTTGATCGCGACCTCGACGAGCAAGCCTCACAGGACCCCTACTCGATAGGTCACCCGAAGGGTGTGAGGCTGCATTGAGTGGAAGAGGCAGGATTTTATATCGATTCCTCGGTCGAGCGGATGTATGCAGGAAACATTGCGTCGATGCCGTGTAGCGGACAATCAGGGTCAGTAACGAAAATTATTCCGCGATCTGTCACGATCCCAGATCCCAGAAGATTGCGAAGTGGTTGACAGCGACAGCCATTGTCTTGAGCTACCGTTGAGCCCGGGTAGCCAAGAGAATGCGGAAGCTTTTCTTTGTGAATGATCATTGTCCGAGCCCGCAGTTCCAAACTTCTAGCGGCTAGATTGGAAGTGGTCGACCCTGGTATTTAGGTCCGGATCAAAATTCTTGAGTCATTTCGAATCCCTATGCGTGCACGTTCACGATGTGAATCAGACGATCAGAAGGCGCTCGCCGATCTTTGCGATATCCGCTCTTGTTCTGAAAGCGGACACTCGAGCGTCTCACGGCGGTGTCCGCCAAGTGCCAAAAGCGGAAGTAAGAGCACGTGCGACATTGTATCCCGGAACCAATGCTTCCTATCTATGTTCAGTCCTAGCGATGAATCTCGGGAACCCGAGACGCGCGAAATCCAAATTGGAGGAAGCTAAATGTCAAAGAAAGCTGCAGAACATCATAAGAAGTCAGCAGAACATCATACGCATGCCGCCCGACACCACACTGAAGCGGCCAAACATCACGAAGGCGGACATCACGAGAAGGCGGCGCATCACGCTCACACTGCGAGGGCGCATGCGCTTCATAGTAGGCATCACTCTGAAGAAGCGGCAAAGGCCCATGCCGAAGAGCACGGCAAAAAGTAGTCGCGGCGTTTTTCGCGCAAATTTAGTGATGTTCAATATTGAACAGACAATTTGCGGCGGTTGTCACACGATTCGTAGGCGGACGGACTTGTAAGCCGCCCCTACGATTGGCCTCCTTCCCCAAGGGTCCCGCCCAAATCGTTCGGTCAGGCAAGTAGCCCCGGCGCAGCCCCTCCGCTGCGTCCGGGGCTTTTAATTTCTTCAAGTGAAAAATAGCGCCAAGTATCTCGGGAAAAACGCCGGAGCGACGAACCTTACCCGCGTATTTTTGCGACCTAGAATCCCTTCGCCGTCCGCCGGATTTACCTGAAATGAAGCTTCGAATAGTGCGTGGAGGAAAAAGTTAGGCGCCATTTCGATTTGTCGCGGGCATCTGCGCGTCTCGCGGATATACGACACACGACGGAAGGATTTTGCGAATACGCGGAAAATCGGAACAAGGCAGTGAAGAAGAAAATCACAACTTGGTTTGCGTTGCCCAACAAGCGCCCGTTGTCTCTTCGGCGGTATATGGAAGCAATGGGAAGGGACGCGAGAAACGAAGGACGAGCCCGTCAAAGGCAAACACCTGATCCATGCGTTTTTGCGACAAGGTTGGCGTTGCTTTGAGTTCTCTAGATGCGGCCGGATTGCAGGTCCATGCGATTTAATGAAAAGACTTGCTTGAAAAGCAGGACATCGCCCGGATCGGGCACGAGGCTTTTTGCGGTCGAGGCGAGACGATCAATCGATACAGTAACAGCACCCTCATCGATACCTTCGATTAAAATCAATCTTGCGAACGTGCGGTCGTCTTTCCGGAGGCGCTTCTCCCGAGTTTCGATCGAGGTTTTGGCTTGATCAGTCTCGACTAACCGAATTGTCGTAACGCGATCGCAGCACGCAAGGTCTGCGATAATTGTCGAAATGTCAGGCGGAAAGCATTCGTCAACAATAATTGCAGCCAAGACGCATCCTTGCCCATTGCCCGCACACGCCAAGAGGCGACCTCCCCCGCGTAAGAAGTTCGACAGATTAGGCATGATTCGCTGCGACCAAGGAGTCGGGTTGTTCAGCTTGGTCACATAATCTTTGCCACCAAGCACGTCGGGGCTTTCGAGCTCATAGACGATCAAATAGCGGCACTTACCGGGAATGAGAGCGCGAAAGACACGAACCGATAGGAAGCCTTCGGTGGTTACACGCTCCGCTGTGTGCTCACGCGTGAGCCAATGCAGGTAATCGGATTCCAATTCTGAAGCGATATCGCTCCAGATGACTAGCAGACCCGCACTACACAGCATTTGTTTGTCTTACGGTTAGATAGACGCCGCACCACCCAGTAGCTCGGTGAACCGGCACCACATCACGTCGATCTCCAAGGCCGCATTGTAACGGCTCTGGCTGGTAATCTAAAAGGGGTCGGCGATGCGCTCAGGTGAACTGCGACCTAAACACGGCCTTGATGTGCGCGAGCCGTTCCTCAAGCCGCCTCACATCTTCGGGACGGCCAAGCCGGCGCGCGAGCCCGATGGCGTCGGCAAGCGCTTCCTTGGCGTTGCTGTAGAGCGCAGTCGCGCCGCTCGGCGAGCCGGCATCGTACATCTTGTCGTATGCAGCTTCGGCAAATTCCTCAAGTTGACGCAGATAAGCCTCGTCCGTCATGGCCGAATCCAGAGTTTCGAATAGTCCGCTTCGGGTCAAAAGGCTTAATGAGCGCCTAGTCGCTTGGTTTCAATTTGAGCGAGAAATCGCCTGATTGTCGACCTGATCATGAACCCTGAATAAATGCAGTGTTCAAAGCGGGTTCAGGGGCTTCAGGTGACGATGAGGGAAGTTGCAGTCAGCGTTTCCGCTGTCTGCTTTGAGTGTGCTGGAAGATCTTCAAAGGAGATCCCATGAGCCACCTTCCGAAGTCTGCAATTTTTGCAATTGCTCTCGCCATGCTAGCTGCTGCTACGACTGGCGCGACGGCCGAAACGAGATGGGAACGCAATCATCCCCGCCGCGACCAAGTCAACGATCGCTTGGAAAATCAAAATCGAAGGATCAATCAAGAATATCGCGAGGGCGAACTTACAAGGGGACAAGCGGTCCAACTGCATCGCGAGGACCATGCGATCCGACAGGAAGAACGAACGATGTCGAGATTTGACGATGGCCACATCACGCCTGCTGAACAAAGGGCACTCAATCAGCAAGAAGACGCCGTAAGCAGACAGATCGGTCGTTGACCACCGCATTTGGCCAACGTTTCAGACGTAGCTAAGACGTTCACTACATTCGCTGAAAGTTCCAGGAGGAAATATACATGAAGATAAAATCTGTTGGCTTAGCCGTCATAGCTGCCGCGGGCGTCTTCGCAGCTAACCTCCCCGCTTTTGCGCAGAGTCCGCGAGAGGCCGAAATGATCGGGTTTCATCAGCTCTGCGACCAAGGTGATCGGCGCGCGTGTATTCGGTTTGGTATGATGCTAGGCGAAAACAAAGCTTTCCACGAGGAGTGGCGCCACAGGCATCCCGAGTGGTGGTCGTGGGAACATTGAGGCTCGTAGATTCTGCAGGAGCCGTTTTGGCACGTACACAGACAGCCCCGGCTTCGTCCGGGGCTTTTTGTTTCATTGCGGATGTCTGCTTTGGGTCAGAAGCAGACCTGACGATCTCGCATTTTGATATCCGCTCTTGCTTCGAAAGCAGACATTGATTGGCAGCTCTTCAATGTCCGCTAAGTGCCAGAAGCGGAAGTTGCCGATTTTAGGTCGGGATTCGGTTTGATTATGGCAGCCATCTTATTCGACATTGTCGAAATGATTTGGAGAAAAAAGAAAGGCCGCCTGGCGGCGGCCAATATCCTATTTCGGATTTACTCTCTCGGGCTCCCTTTTCTTTTTGGTATTGGCTCATTCGTCGTACGGCGGTATTGCATCGCACTGGTGGCAAGGGGGTCGCCACTAGTAGCGTCCTTGAATAAACTAGGCGGGGCCTGGTCCTTGTGAGTGAGAGAAAACGTACCAAATTCCGACTTGCCAGCGCCAGCTCCGGGGGATGGGCTGCCGGTGTTTAATGGTGCTCCCTTTGTCGTATTCGTCTGAACACTCGGCTTGACGCTGACGACCGGCGCCTTGGGGTCCGCCCAAGCAGTCGAGGACAGCAACAGAAACAGGGAGCACGTGATCGGGGTTGTCTGCGCGAAATTGAACTTGAGTGACATGGGTGCCTCCTGTTTGGCCCAGTTCAAGCTCTGCCCGGGATTCCGATGTCAATGGTAGGCCTATTTTGAATCGGCTGGAAGGCCGGATGCTAAGCGGCCTGCGGCTTTCGGACAAAAGTCTTCTCCCCTACGTCAAAAAGCGAAACAAATATCTAATATTACGTCACGGCGAGCGCTTCAATTAAATCAGTGATCGCGGGCAAACAGACTGTATCGCGGTCGTATTTGCTCACGATTGTCGCTCGAGCAGCACATTTAAGATTCGCGAGATCTTCGGGCGCCCTAACGAGAGCATCAATAACAGTATTAGCCAATGCTTGGTGGTCAAAGAAATCGAACAGCAAGCCATTTTGTCCGTTTTCGATTATTTCTTCCACGGGGGGCGTGGCTGATGCTACGACCAGGCAACCAGCGCTCATGGCCTCTAGCAAAGACCATGACAGAACAAAGGGGTATGTAAGGTAGACGTGAACTCGGGAGACGCTGAGGAAATTATTGAAGGCTTGACGATCTAGCATTTCGAGCCAGTGGATTCGTGAGTGATCAACCGCGTCACCTATTTCGGCAACAAAATAATCCTTCCATGTTGTGCCGGCCGGCGGCGAACTGCCGTACAGTCTTTCGTCAGCACTTCCGACGATAAGAACTTGAGCAGACGGTCGAGATTTCAGAATAGCTGGTAGCGAACGAAGAAAGACGTGAATTCCACGCAGCGGTTCAAGTGCGCGATTGACGTATGTAATAATTTCACCTCCGGCTCGGAATAGCTCATTGGATCCGGGAACGTTAAATTGGGCGCTGTGGCGCGGACGGATGCTGGCTGTGTCGATGCCGTCATGCACGACTACGATGCGTGAACGTAGAGAATCCGGATATAGAGACCGCTGCCAAGCGGTGGGTGCGATAGTTAGGTCTGCCTCAGCGACGCACATAGCAAAGCTTGCGTTCTTTGCACGGGCGAAAATCATATTCTCGATGGTTGGATCGTTTATTTCGAGGTCGAAGGAAGCATCACTGCCGTAGCCACTATAATAGTACTCGGCATATGCAACGATCTTCGCATTCGGCCAAATCTCCTTCAAAAATAGCAATTCTCCCCACCCGGCATGACCGATGATCACGTCAGGCCAGAATCCTTCTGAAGCCAGCTGTGCAGCGACGAACGCGGCTGCCTCGCCTTGGAGGCATGCCGATTCATATGCTGCTGCCGAAGGTAGAATTTCCAAACTACCTCCTCGCGACAAGCGGTACCGTCTGAGCGCCACTTGGCGGAGCTCACGCGAGGTGGGACCTCCGATTGCAACAACGGTATGACCTCGTTCTTGTGAAAGGTGGCTCGCCAAATGTACAAACTGGCCGGGAAATTCATTGTGCACGAATAGAATCTTCACGAACCGCCTCGTTTTAAATAATGATCCTTGCTGAAGGAAAGTAGAGCAACTATGCTTCGAAAGCTCTCATACGGCCACAGAATATGGGGGTAGCGATGCAAGATGATGAAACTCGTCCCGCTGCTCCTCAAAGCGATCTAGACGCTGGAAAGGCGCTAGACGGTCGGTCAGTCAATTTAGGCGGCACAACCCTGGCGACTGGATTATTGGGTTTAAGCCTCCTGGGCATAACGAATGCTGAGGCGATGAGGATCGATGAGGTACCCGGCGCCGACCCCGTGTCGATCGACCCTCAATCGACGGGCCAAGATGACTCCGTCCTGAGGTCCTCAAAAAAGACAGACCGCGCTATCGAGACATTTAGCCTTGCTGGAACGACCTTAGGAGGCGGCTCGTCGGGCTTGTCCAATTTTCGCGCGCCGCTTGTCGGAAATGGACACCCTTCAGCCGCGACGATTTACGGTGGCTCGTCGAGACCAACTAAATCTGGAGTAACATCAGGTGCATCGAGCTACGGTGGCTCATCAGGCGCTACGGTGCAGGCAGCGCCTTCCGGTCAGAAGATACCAAATATACCTGGAGCAAAATCAGGCGCATCGAGCTACGGTGGCTCATCAGGCGCTACGGTGCAGGCAGCGCCTTCCGGTCAGAAGATACCAAATATACCTGGAGCAAAATCAGGCGCAGTGATCTACGATGGCTCGTCAGGCGCTACGGTCTTCAGCGGCCCTTCTACCGGAGGCGCTACGGTGCAAGCGGCACCTTCCGGTCTTGGGAGGCCAAATCTCTCAAACCACGTGAAGTAGAAAATTGATGTCCGAGAATGTGTGTCTGCCACAATGTGCCCCAAATTCCGTTTCGTTTGCGCTACGAGACTAACGACGGACGGTTTTTTTCAGAAATCCGCCTTGGGGCGCTCACTCAGTCTTTACTCGTCTCCGAATGTTGAAGTTAGACTTTTTGACGAAAATAGAACCGGGATTCCGACTTTATACAATAAAGCCATCAACGAATCAGAGAGTGATCCTGCAATCCTAATCTTCATTCATGATGACGTTCATTTATGCGATTTCTTCTGGGCGGAAAAAATTGTAGCTGCATTGAACATTTTTGAAGTTGTAGGATTGGTCGGCAACAGGCGTAGAGTCCCAAAGCAACCGTCCTGGGCATTTGTTGATGAAAATCTTGCTTGGGATTCACCGGAGAATTTCTCTGGTGTTATTGGACATGGCAAGGGCTTTCCACCGGACACTATCGATTTTTTCGGTGCGCCTCGACATGAGGTAAAGCTACTCGACGGGTTGATGCTTTTTTGCAGAAGTGAAACTTTGATTTCAAAAAACCTTCGTTTTGACGAGCGCTTTGATTTTCATTTTTACGATTTGGATTTTTGCAGGCAGGCGGAATTAAAAGAAACGAAAATGGGTACGTGGCCTATTTCCGCTATCCACGAAAGCGGCGGTGAAGCCGGAAGTGTCGAGTGGAAATTAGCTTACGTCGAATATCTGTCGAAATGGGGTAATTAGTTTAAGCTGATCAGCGACAGCTTCATTTTACCACTAGTCAAATCAGATAATTATTTTTGTCAATCAGGGAAGCCCTCTTTCTAGATCAGAAAATGCTTGTCCATGAGTTGTTTTTTGTAAATGTGAAATTGTATGAGGGGTGCCCTGCCCTCAGAACAACTCTGATTCAGTTATGGGCTTTTGGTGACCGAACATGCGGATGAGATGGTTCGCTGAGTACCAATTAGCGACATTGTTTAACTGAGAAGGGCAGCATTGGCGTTCGACACACTGAGACTAGGAGTTAGTATCTTTGGTCCTTTAAGCGCCGGGTGGTTCCATTGCTGGCGCCGTTGTACACGCCTCCAATGACGTATGGGTGATTTGGGTTGCCCTCACCTTGTTGGACTTGGATTTGCCTATTGCCGCCAGCTCCTATTATCGGGATCTTGCCGCCCTCGGGTCCGCCTCCGGAATCAATCGACGGATGGATATTCAGACGCGGCGTGATGGTACTTCCAATGTGGTCGCCAGCGACCGCGCTATTCACCGATAATGCAAGCACGGCCAGCGTGCTGCTCACTGCATAAAATGTCGAGATGCGCATCATGATGTTCTCCTTGGCGTTAGCCGTAGAGTGATGTCCGAGAACGATCTCTGTCCGCTTTAGTCTCGATCGTTCGAATGTTCGAATGATCAGCGTTAATGTCGGTATGCCAGTAGTCCAAATGAGCCAAACACCTTCTCCGTCGAGATACCGTTCATAAACTCTGGACCGCCCTCCACGATAGCATACGAGGAGACTTTCGGCATTCCCCATGCATTGCAAAGGGCTGCATCATCGACCTGACCCAAGTGCCTGTTGGCAGGCCATGCTTGCGATATCGGCGAATAGTTTTGTTCGCAGCATGTCCGCTCTCGGTCAAAAGCGGAAGTGCACTGCTCCCGCGCTAAGTCCTCTGTGCGCCACAAGTGGACATCATGACTATTCCAACATGACTCCGAAAAAGCCCGTGAATCCTTGGAAAAAAAACGAACTTACCGAGCTTCGTGGGATGAACGTTGGTGTAGACGCAAGTGCAAAATTAACATCTCAACATCGCCGCTTAATAGGGGACTGATCAACATTACGTGTGGCTTTGTCACTGTCGAAGATGCGGTGATTGTTAGATGACTATTTTGGAATGTGATTTTTCTCTACCTTTTCCGTGTTATTTTTCTTGGGTGCCACGATCGGGCCTGACTTCGGTGTTCCGCTTTTTGTAACCGGCATTATGATTTTTCCTTCCATCGCACATAATGCAGTGGCAGGTTGAATCTTGCCATTGAGCGAGAGGCCGGTTTTGATGGGCGTCACGTTCGAGTGTGCGTCGGCTATCAGGGCGGGGATCCAATTGTTCATTATTATTGGGCGCAGATCGGCCTTATCTTCGTGTGCTGCCCCGGTTCCCGCCTGGGCAGCAGGCCCCCCGAAAAAGACGAACGAGAGAGTGACGAGAGTGAAAGTGATGGGCACGTGACCAGTGGATTGGAGCTTTGACATACGTGACTCCGTGAGCGTGACCCTCTGCGATTTTGTCGTAGACGATGTACTCCCTTTAACGGGCGAACCAGGTTGGACTCAGCGCGATCGAAGTAGGTGATAATGGCTTTAGGTTTTACTTCACTTTGGATCGGTCTTTAATTTCGGATTAGCTGATTTCGTTGCTGTTCCCGGGTTGGGGTTCGCTGAACCTTTCGCTTGGAGAGGAGTCTTGGTCTTGCCACCAACAAAAATAATTGCATTTGCTGGTTGGATTCCCCCCGGCCACAGATGCGAAGTAGGGGCAGCAAAATAAACGAGCAACGCCAGGACAGATACCTGACCGGCGGATTTGAGCTTTGACATGCGTGACTCCGTGAGTGTGATTCCCCAGGCCCCTATTTTTTCTTCAGTGGAACAACAGGATTAGTAGTCCCCGTCTTGCCCGTCGCCGTGTCTAAGATCGAGGCTTTATTTTTTCCTGCCGTTGCCGCTTTCTCTTGTGCCGTTTTCTCTTCTGCCTTTTTTGCTGCAGCCTCCCCCTTTGGGGTATACGCAGCGCACGCCGATCCGCGTACCTCCCCCATTTCGCATTTGTGACATTGTTCTACCTGCGCCTCCGTTGCGGGTAGTCCATTGAGTGTGATCTTAACCTTGCCCTCAGCCTCAGCAGCGGGATTGGCAGTCATCCGCACCTTACAAATAGCCTGGGTCCAACCAGTGTCGATTGGAGCGATTGCAGCAAGGAAACCGCAAAGAATGATTGCTGCTCTGGCAGTCCTGACGGAGATCATCATCACGGTGCCTCCTAGGCGCGAATGCAGGTAATCCGCAGTCCGCTATTCATGCACACGCGAAGTCGAAAAACAATGAGCTAGCGTTGTTCAGGCGGACTTTGGTGCGCCAGCCGCCACAACAACCAGAACTTTTGACGCGGGGATCAATCCATATCGCGAATTAATCTGATCAATCTTGGTGCTTGGCAAACTCTTCAAATGATCCCTCCAGTTTTTCGCTCGCTTCGATTTTGCGCGGAATCACTACCTCAATACCGAAGCCCTCTTTCGCGATCCTCCGGCCGTGGCGACCTGCCCAGCCTGCCGGTGCCATTTCCTTGCGACCTTGTGCGTGTTGTACTCACTGTTCTTCTCGATATAGTTTTAATTGTCGCGCGCATGCTCACCCATTGAGCGATGCCGAGTTGTGACACCAGCGCTGGCGCGGGTTGCGGGCGCTCATGAAGCCGGCACTGATTGGAGTGGCGTCGAATTCAAATGCCGCGGATTATTGTTGCCAACCATCGCTCTTACAATGAGGGCATTCTCATGCTTCGCAATTCGGGATTCGTTTGGATCGCGGCCGCGCTCGTCCTCGCCTCCGCGCCCTGCTTAGCTGAGCAGCGTCCTGTGGTTGTACAGCCGAACAAGCCGGTTTTGATTCTTCCCTCGGCTGGCTCGCAGAAAAAGACAACGGATTCTAATCAGAAGATCGAACTCAAGAAGGACACATCGGAAAAAACTGACAAAACCGGCGGATCATCGAAATTAGAGATGTCGAAGGAGGAGTCGAAGGCGAAGCAAAAGCAGTTGAAGCAGCAGGAGGAGCAACAAGCGCTCGCTTCTGGGTGCACGTCAAAAGGCCAGCTTAGCGCGAGTGAGTGCCAACAGGTCGCAAAAGCTTGCGCTGCCGAAGCTAACCCGCAAAGTTGTATGGGTTGGAAGGAAAACGAACAGATCAACGCGGATAAAAAGGCGGCGGAGCAGCAACACATTCAACAAGGTCTGGAGACAGGGTGCGTGGGAAAAGGCGGACTTAGCGCGAGCGAGTGCCAACAGGCCGCAAAAACTTGCGCTGCCGAAGCTAACCCGCAAAGTTGTATGGGTTGGAAGGAAAACGAACAGATCAACGCGGATAAAAAGGCGGCGGAGCAGCAACACATTCAACAAGGTCTGGAGACAGGGTGCGTGGGGAAAGGCGGGCTTAGCGCGAGCGAGTGCCAACAAGCGGCAAAAACTTGCGCTGCCGGACCCAACCCGGATGGGTGCATGGTTGGAGAGGAAAACAAGCTGATCAACGCGGATAAAAAAGCGGCGGAGCAGCAACAAATGCAACAAAGTCTGGAGGCAACGTGCGTGTCAAAAGGCATTGACGCGAGCGAATGCCAACAGGCCGCAAAAACTTGCGCCGCCGGACTCGGACCTACCGAATGCATGGTGGGAGAAATGATAAAACTGACTATAGCGGATCAAAAGGCGGTCGAAGCTAAAGCAGAAGCACTAAGGGCGACTGCAAGGCGATTGAATGAAAAGAAGTCGCAATAACGCAAGTCGTCATCGGACGATGACGTGAGCGCTTCCATATCAGCCCACTTCATTTTGGGGACTCATTTATCAAGCGAGAAGAATAGCTCGTGCCATGGCGTTGGGCGTCACAAACAAACTTTGGAAAATATTTGATGTGATGAAAGTCCAGAGGGGGGAAGCGATCCACTGGCGTCACGCAGAAGTTATTGCAGGGCGCAAACTTCGCAACACGTCATTCTCGACAGCGATCCGACTATTTTCCCCGCATTTCCAGCGTGAACGACATTTATGTTTAGGGGCCTCCTGGCACTGCAGCGGGACGACCGAAGAAGACCCTATTTTCCCATCGATCTTGGGCTCGTGGATAGAATCTGTCCTCGCTCGGAAGGTTGAGCGGAGTTGTTAGGGAGATTTTTGATTGAGAATAGATGATGGATTGTTTGCGCATCACGGCCGCCAATGATGCATTAACGCATTCACCTGACGCAGTTTTTCCTTCGAGACAATGAGCTTGGGGCTCGGCACTCGCCTCAACGGCGAGTGACAATGTCGCGCCTAATATAACAGCCAGCGTGATGGTTCGCATGAACAACTCCTCAGAATTGCGCTTTCCCGCCGATCGAATAAATCCAGCCGGTCGTTTCCATTGGCGGCACGAGCGGCGCCATGTCCTGCAAATCTACTGCCGCCCAGACATGCTGCACACGTCCGTTGATCGAAAACCGGTCGTTCAAGGCATATTCGAATGCGCCACCCGCCATCCAAAGGGTCTTTGCCGGCACGAACTGGTCGCTATTTATTGTGTAACCGTTGTGATCGCGAAACAGAAAAGTCACGCTCGGGCCAAGGCTGAGCCTGCCAACCTTATAGGTCGTGTCGAAACTCACATTCGTTACGTTGCTATTTGTATCGAATTGCTCAAGGACAAGAGTGAAGTCCCCATGCACTGGACCGACCGTCGTCGTCGGAAAACTATTTAAACTGGTGTGCGTAAAGGTTGTGCTGATTTTCGACGACCAAGCGTCGTTCCAGGCATAACCGGCTGCTGCCGACAATTGATAGCTATCACCCTGCTTAAAAAAATTAGCGCCATCGACCCTTGTCGTCGATTCAAGCGTATAAGTTGCCGTTGCCTGCAACGACCACGCTCCCGATTGATATCCGAGTGAAGAAGTGAGCGTAAGATCGTCCCCGGGATTAATGTCTTGAATAGTGCCAAAGCCTGGTTGGGGCGGCCCTCCAGGCGTCGACCCTACTCGCACAAACCTTTCGCGCGCCGTATAGCCGGCGCTTAGCGTAAGGATGAGGTCCGACTTCAACGGGATATTCACGCCAAATGTGGGACCGTAATTCCAACCCGTGCCGAATCCAGCTATTTGGGTAATATCAGGATCAGAGGCGTTTGCTCCCGCCGCCCCTTGCACAAAACTATTGCCAGTCGGCGCATTGATGTTCATCGAAAAGAATGGCTGAAATCCATTGAAACCTAGGTATGTGATCGTGTTCGACACCGTAGTGTCGACCCAACCGGAATAATTTGTATTGGCAA
>Ga0207053_10110_pt1 | contig 21652 bp, 12 predicted proteins | sample Alteio_BWMinCont_59_FD_153290 | JGI IMG/M metagenome (GOLD analysis project Ga0207053, IMG submission 153290) | Enriched cells from forest soil in Barre Woods Harvard Forest LTER site, Petersham, Massachusetts, United States -... | ecosystem: Environmental > Terrestrial > Soil > Temperate forest >...
AAAATTATCTTGTGAGTCCGGGTGTTACTGCCACAGCCAGCACCATTTCTATTACGCCTACAATCTCTTTGGATCTCACGGGGTTTACGGGTAGTTTTGGTAATACCGCTGTTAGCAGCCAGTCTGCACAACAACAGTTTAATGTGAGTGGTATTTATCTGACAAACGATGTTACCATTACGCCACCCGCAGGGTTTCAAGCTTCATTGACTAGTGGTGGCCCATACAGTAGTTCACCAATCACATTAGCACAAAGTGGTGGTATTGTAGCAATAACACCAATATATATAGTGATGGCGCCCACAACACCAAGTGGTGCAACAGGTACACAAAATATTGACCTCATAAGCGCTGGTGCAATATCACAAAGTGTTGCTGTAAACGGTAATGCACTTGCTGTTGAGCCCACATCAGTAGGTACTATCACCTTTGGGCTAGTGACTTTAAATTCTATAGTTATAAATCTGCCCACTGTAGGTAATGGTAGCCGCCGCATTATAGTTGCCAACCTGGGTAGCCCTCCTGCATTTGTACCAGTTGATGGCACTGTAGTTACAGGTGTAAGTAATGATTATACTGTTGCAACCACACAAACAAATGGTGGTAAAATAGTGTATAATGGCACAGGCTCAGGGACAAGCGTAGATACAGTAAAAGGCCTGGATTCAGGTACGCTATACTACTTCACTGTATATGAGTATAATGTGGGTACAGGTACATCTGAAAACTACTTTACCTCAGCTCCTTGCGGCAGCGATATTACTACTACATTAACCGGAGTAGGTGTTAAAAATGTAACAGAAAATACTGCTGAAATAAAATTATATCCAAATCCTGTAACTAATTATGTATATATTAACACATTGGTACCGGTAAATTATGTGGTACATGATATGCAAGGGCGCACCTTGTGCAGTGGTCAACAAGCAAACAAAGTAAACCTGGAAAGCTTGGCAGCAGGTATGTACATTATTACCATTACTGATGAAACAGGTGCTGTATTGAAAGTGGACAAATTAATTAAGACCCTATAATAATATTGATGCTAAGAATGAAAAATAAGTCTATGAAATTGAACTTTAAAAGTGTGAAAAAAGTATTGTTGGGTTTGGCTTGCTGCAGTGTGTTTGGTGGATTGGCAATTGCGCCGGGCATTGTAAATGCACAAACTGTTAGTCCATATGGTTTTGAAAATGGCTCTGTAAGTGCATGGGCAGGATATTCGGGAACAGAGAGTGTGTCTTTAAATACTAATGCCACATATACACGTACAGGGGTAAATTCTATAAAGTTAACTACAACCTCCACTTCCAGTAATAAGCAATGGTATGGTACGTCACCTTACGATAGTTCATTTAATAATGAAACCATTTTCTTTATATACTGGGCTAAAGCAGATGCTGCTGCCTCATCTGATGCGTCTTTCAGGTACTCCAGTTCTTTTCCTATAAGTGGTAGCGGCTCATCATCAAATGCTTCAGGGGGGGGTGTAGTACTTTCTACTACTGCATGGACGAGAGTGACTAATTCTATTAGTTCATCAAGCGCCAGATATTATTTCTCTGCCCCGCGTAAAACAACATCTACGGCTGCCAATATCTACTTGGATGACGGTATATTATACACTTCATTAGCCAGTAGTCCTACCGTTGATACAATAAAGCCGGGCACTCCAAGTGTGGTAACGGGTACCGTAAGTGGTAATCTCGTATCTCTGGGCTGGACATCGAATGTTGATGATCCAAACGGTACAGGTGTACAAGCAACTATCATATTACGTAACTCAAACACTTCAGCATCGGCTCCGGTACTTAACGATCAGGCCCAATACTCTGTAAGCGGTGGCGCGGCAGGCCCTGATTCTGTGGCAGGTGGTTGGAAAATAATAAGCACTACAAGCGGCGCTACAGATGTTAGCTATTTAGATGCTACACCGGCAGCAGGTGGCTATATATATGCTGTTGTACTACGCGACCTGGCTTATAACTATTCTGTGGCAGCAGTATCTGGCGTTATTACTGCGGCAGTGGCAGTGCCTACCATATTTGTAAACCAGGCTGGTTTTAATGGTAGCTTTGGAACCGTAGTAACGGGCCGTACATCTGCACCGCAACAATATAATGTGAGTGCATATAACCTTACCAGCAACCTGGTAGTAACGGCCCCCGCTGGTTTCCAGGTATCAACAACTTCAGGTTCAGGTTTTGGTGCTACAGCAAATATTGCTCCTGTTAGCGGAACTGTTGCTGCAACTCCAATTTATGTAGAGTATGCGCCAACAGCACCATCAGGCGCTACAGGTACTTTGGATATTACAAATACCAGTACTGGTGCTACAACTATGAATGTACCTGTAAGCGGCAGCGCCCTGGACACATTGCCCACCACAGCGGGCACACTTACATTTGGTACGGTAATGGCTACATCAGTAGTTGTAAACCTGCCTACAATAGGTAATGGCAGCAACAGGATCATTGCAGTAAGCCAGGGTGGCAGCGTAAGTTATGTACCGGTGAATGGCGCAGCAGTAGCAGGGGTAAATGCTAATTTTACATTGGCAGCAGACCAGGGTAGTGGCAATAAGGTGGTGTATGATGGTACGGGCAGTGGTAACAATGTAGTTACAGTAACTGGTCTTACCCCACAAACACTTTATTCTTTTGCGGTGTTTGAATATAACAAAGGTACAGGCGCTACATCGCAAGCATACTTGCCGGTATCTCCTGTTACGGCACTCGTTAAAACAGATAGTGTGAACCTTGCTGTAAGTAATATTGTAAATGCAGCAGATATAAAAGTGTATCCTAATCCTGTACATGGCGTGGTACATATACAGTCGCCGGCCAGTGTCAATATATCACTTTGCGATGTAACCGGACGGGTAATATACACTCAAAAGAATACTTCAATTGCAGGTATAGAGCATCTTGCAAATGGTTTGTATATACTTACCATCACCAATAATGAAGGTGGACTGTTAAGAAGAGAAAAGATAGTGGTGCAGTAAACTATAAAGTATAATACTTAAAATTAAACAGCATCTGGGAAACCAGATGCTGTTTTTGTATTCAAAAATTGTAAGTAGAGAGAGGGACCTACCCTGCAAACTGATAGTATAATAAAAATATTGCAGCCACACTCATAAGCACCAAGGTAATTGTACCCGCAATATTGGCATAACGGCTATTGGTATAATTGCCCATTATTTTTTTGTTGTTAGAAATATGCAGCACAATTGCAATGATAACCGGTGCAGTAACGCCATAAAGTATTGCAGAATATAGTAGCGCCTGTATAGGACTAATACCGGCATAATTGATAAATAACCCAATGACCAATGACGCTACAATAACCAGGTAAAAAGGGCGTGCTTCATTAAACTTTTTTTCAAGACCGGCTTCCCAACCCAGTGTTTCAGATACGATATAGGATAGCGAGCCACTAAGCACAGGTATAGCCAGGAACCCTGTGCCTATTACACCCACGGCAAACAGCAAGTAGGCCCATTTGCCGGCAAGTGGTTCCAGCGCCTTTGCTGCTTCCTGCACAGTGTCTATCTGGTGTATGCCACCCTTAAACAATACTGTACCTGCAGTAAGTATAATGAAGAACATAATGATGTTGCTGAACAACATGCCGAAATCTACATCCACTTTCATGTTGTGTATGCGTTTTTTATTCACCATCAATACTTTGCCGGTCTTTTTCATATCCTCCACTTCCATTGTAGCTTGCCAGAAAAACAGGTAGGGTGATATGGTAGTGCCCAGTATAGCTACCAGTATGTTGATGAAATCTTTATTGAAGTGTATGGTAGGTATTATCGTGGCCTTTGCAATGGCCCAAAGATCTTGTTTATATAAAAAAGGCACAACCATGTACACCAGTAGTATAGCACAGGTATATTTGAGTATTGCCGCTAATTGTTTGTACGATAAGAAAATAATGCTGAGCAGTAATATGCCTGTGAAGATCACACTAAACAACATAGGGTTCACTGCAGGTACAAGCAAGTTGGCTACTGCACCCATGCCCGCTATGTCTGCGCCTATATTGAGTATTATTGCCGGAAAGCTGAAGACAAGCATCAAATAAAGAATGCTGCGGGGGTAATGTTTCTTCAGGGTTCCGGTTAACCCCTGGCTGGTGACCATACCTATTCGTGCACACATTTCCTGAACAGCAGCCATTAAGGGGAAAGTGATAAGAGCGGTCCATAGGGTAGTAAGACCAAATTGTGCCCCGGCCTGTGAGTAAGTTGCTATGCCACTTGGGTCGTCATCGCTGGCACCGGTTATAAGGCCCGGGCCTAATATTTTCAAGAAACGCAATGTTTTTATCAGAACTACTTTTGAGCGTTTCATTGCATTTTATGGTTTGAAAGATATTGTGCTAATGTAGCTGTATTTAATGGTTGTTATTAGCGCTTACATTATGCAGGTTTAAAACTTCTGATCTTATAACTGAATATAAGCATGAAATACCGATGCAGTACATTGGTGTGTGTATCTTGTATGTAAAGATCGCTTATGGAATGTTGGATATTTGTGCCCTGGTTTAAAATGTCATAGGCTAGGACTCTTATATCAGCAAGCCTTTTATGACCAAGCTTTTTACCTACGCTCATATTCCACAGCAAATAATCCTGGTTGTACCCTGCAGATAAACCAGAATTGTTTTGGTAATTGAATTGGGTGTTATACACAAAGCCCTTCCAAAAGATAATGTTGATATTACCTTGAGTGGTCTCATTTACAGTTAGTGAATTGAGATTAGGATTCAATGCATTGGTGCTTGATGCCAGGAAACACGATGATTTGATGGTGAAGTCTATGTTCTCGCTAATGTTACTGCTGAGCGCTATGTTTACACCTCCGTTTTGGGTAGTCTGGAAGCTGGAAATGCCGTTGATGATGATGGGAGTGTGATTTAAACCTGCACTGGCATTAATATTCAGGTTCGACTTTATACCTTTAAGCGGGGTTCCGTAACCTGTTGACACATTTATCATCCAGTTGCCATCCACGTTAACTGGCATTGTCAATTGTGCTCCTTTCGGCAGTAATATATTTTGCTGTATTAATGTATCGTTCTGGGCAATAATAGCGCTGTTGGTAATGAAATGCTGGGTGTAGCTGGCATTACCGCTTATGTAAAAATTGGAGGCATTTTGCGTGTTAGTTGCATTGTACCGCAGGGTTATATTGTGCTGGTAGGGTTGTCTTAGTTCGGGGTTGCCGGTGGTAAGGTGCAGTGGGTCGGTATTGTTGATTACACTCTGAAGTTGTGTTATGCCGGGTACCGATGTTGCTGTTGTATAGTTTACCTGCAGGTTGCGTGTTTCAGATAATTTATATTGCAGGGAAGCGGTTGGCAAGAGGTTCTGGAAGTTATGACTGAATTGATAGGTGTAAGGAAAAAACTGGCTGTTTGCAAAATTGGTGGATTGGTAATACAGACCGAACGACAGGGTGTATTTTTTGCCATGGACCTGGTAGCTGCCCCCGGCTTTTTGCAATAAAGACCGATTGCGGAACGTGTTAGACAATAGTGTGTCGGGTAGGGTATAGGCATCGGTAATATAAGAGTAGTTGTAAGTATTATTATCAGAGTGCGCAGGTACATATGTTGCTGTATATTGCAATTGCAGTTGGCTGTTTTTTGATACTTGTTCGGTATAAGCCGCATTGGCAGCCACATTCCAGGTGTTTTGTATACTGGGGGTTAGCTGGTTTAATGTATCGTTTATGAAGCTGTTGCCATAGTATTGGTTCAATGCATTTAGGGTGGTATTGCTATTGTTGTAGTTGTTACTACCTGTTACATTTAGTGAAAATGTGCGGCCTGCCTTTTTAAATTTATGCCTGAATAATAAGTTGCCCGAAAAATTGTAGCCTCTTTGTGTACCAGAACTTGTATTCGACGTTTGGTTGAGCAAGCTTTCTGCCTGGGTGGTTGCACCAGTACGACTATTGTTTCTATTGTTATTTTGCAACGATAGCTGTGGCTGAAAAAGCAAGCTATTAGCGCTGTCTATTACATAGTTCACCCGTGCATTAAACCTGTGACTGTAGTTGGTGCTGTGTGCATTATTACTCTCATTATACAACTGGCCGGAATCGGCTGTAGCAACGTACCTGCGCTGTAGTTGGTTGGTGGAGTTGTTGTCGGTCTCGTTGAAAAAATAACTGCCGCTGATATCTAATTTCTTGCTGAGTTTATTAATGTAGTTAATGCCGGCTGCGTTGGTGAGCGCCGTGCCCAACGCCTGTGCAGGCCCGGCCACTCCCTGGTTGGTAAAGTTCTGTACGTTTATATTATTGCTTTGGCCGGTTACTGTTATTCGCTCGTCTTTGTCAAATTTGTTGAGGTTGATATCGGTATTGTACGTGTTATCTATCCCTGCTCCTGCATCAACTTTCCCAAAAACACCATTGCGTTTGTTGGCCTTGGTTATTATGTTGATCGTTTTTGTGGTATTGACCTCGCTAAACCCGGTAAACAGCTCTTGTTCGCTTTTTTCGTTATACACCTGTACTTTGTCTATTACCTCGGCAGGCAATGTGCGTAGGGCAGCATATGGGTCATTACCGAAAAACGGTTTGCCATCTATCAGCACCTTTGTCACCGCCTCGCCTTGTGCTTTCACAGAGCTGCCGTTCAGCTCCATACCCGGCATTTTCTTTACCATGTCAGCGGCATCGGCATCAGGGTTGGTTTTATAGGCGCCTGAGTTGTATTCGGTAGTATCGTTTTTTTGTACTACTGCCATTATCTTTTCCACAATTTTCACTTCGTCCAGCATAGTGCTGGTGTCATTCAGAAATATAGTTCCTAGTTGTACATCCTTATGTTTAACTAGAATATCTTTTTTGAAAGGCGCATACCCCATGCGGCTGATACTAACGCGGTAATTACCAGCAGGTACAACTCCTGAAAAGTACCCCCCCGTGTCTGATATGAAAATGAAGTTTGTACGGCCTATAAGCCTTACAGTACTGCCTTGCAGTGGAATGTTCAGGTTCTTGTTATACACCCTTCCCTCTATTGACTGGCCATGTAAGCATGTTACGCCTAATGCAAAGAGCAATAAGAAGGAGAAGTATTTTAACGCCATAAAGATGCGCTTGTAAAATAATAATTATTTTTTAAGCACAGCCCGAAAATCCGTTTTTAAATGGTTTTATCTATAATGATTGACATAATGCTAAGGTCAAACAGGTGAAGATGCACCTTATTCATTGTGGGGTATTGCGACCAGAGATTTTGTTACAAATTAATGTAGTCCTTGTGCATCCACACATACTAAATAAAAAAAGAGGCCGCAAGAGCCTCTTTTTTATTTAAAATTATATCGGTTTCTAATTTACCGTAATGGTTGTAGCAGTACCTGAAATGCTGTATGAGCCCCTGATAGTAGTGCCTATATAAGTAGGGAATAAATAAGAGTAGCTCATACTGCAAGGTGTTGGGGGTTGAATGGTAAAACTGCCTGTAGATGGCATGCCATAAAAGCATGTTGAAAGACCATCACCAATATTGTTTGCGTCGGTTGTACATGTGTTAAAATCTTCAGCAGAATAAATTATTGCATCGAATGTGCCGCCAGTAGCAACTGTAGTGCCGGGAAAATTGAAATCGGACATGGAAAGGGTTACAGTAGTACTAGCTGCTATTGCACCTGCAATTGGGTCGGCTAAAATAGCACATCTTGACGGTGTGGTCGAAGGGTCTGTATATTGGCCTATTATATAAATAGGAATTGCTGTGTTGTTTACAACAGTAACAGACTGGGCTTTAACAAATAAGCTTGTTGACATTAAGACTACAAAAAAAAATACTTTTTTCATTTTATATAATTTTTAAGATGAGTGAATACACAAGTTTATACTTTAATTTTTTATTTACAAATCGTTAACAAAAAAAATATTATGATTTTTTTTAGCATAATGAAGGGTTGTTGATTTTACTTATTGTTTATGTATGTATTGTCGGAATTAAAGTTGTTAAAACTGAAGTAGTGGCTTTTTATTCTTAATAAATATTTTTCTTCTTTGATTCCTAACTCTCAACTCACTTTCTTCGTCTGTTACATATTGGCTAAATCTGTTATTGTATTTGTTTGATTTAATTTACAATTACCTATTGATTATGTAAATAATAACCAATAATTTTATTAAATTGGCAGAATTAACAGTTTGTGTTAAGAAATTGACCTTTTAAACGCATAGTATGAAAAAATTTACCCACTCTTTTTTTAAAAATTTGCTATTTGTATCTGTGCTGTTATGCCTGTTGGGCACTCCTAGTGCTTACGGGCAAAGTGTTGTATTTAGTGAGAACTTTGATAATGCCACAGGTGCACCGGGTTACTTACCCTCTACCTGGACAACCTCTAATTATTATTTGAACACAAGTGGTAACTGGGGGTCTCAATATGACCAGAGTATATGGGGCAGGGATTGGCAATATGGCTGTACACAAACATATTCAGGTGTCAACTACTCTTATTTCACTCCGCAAGGCTCTCCTCCATATGCTTATGCAAATGCATTTTTTTATAATCCTGTTACATTTACATATACCTACAATCCACCTAGCCATAGTGGCAGCAATTGTAGTACGGCAGGCTATATGTGGTACGGCGTCTATTATAATGACCTGGGCTCGTTTGGTGAGGCTGCTACACCAGCTATTAACTTTAATAGTACCTACAGTGGTACTCATACCGGTGGTTTTCTGCTTTCTTTTTGGGTATGGGAAACAAATCAGGGAACTGCTTATAACAATAAATTGGATGTATATATTGGCACTAGTAATACATCTACAGGGGCTACACAGGTAGGGGCCGATATATATCCGACTGCTACGGTTGGTGCAATAGGCCAGTGGGTAAATTATACTTATGTACTGCCTGCAGCTTATAATACTTCTCCAAGTGTATATATTATATTCAGGGCTGCGACAACAGCAAGTTCCAATTATGGTTATGATTTTTTTGTAGATGATGTTTCTGTTACTTATGTGCCACCATGCACTGGGACACCTAACTTTGCACCTGTTATTACTTCCAGCCCTTTAGCTACAGCAGTTTGTGCGGGCGCACCAGTTTTAATAACAGCTACGGATGCAAATCTTAACCCGGGTATTGCCTACAACTGGCAGAGCGCCCCAACAGCTACCGGGCCCTGGACGAACATGACAAGTGGTGTAGGGTTAGGTACACTCAACTATACGGTACCCGGCGTTACAGATACTACCTATTTCCGCGTAGTAGATTCCTGCACACTTAGTCACGCTACCTTGGCAAGTACCAATGTATATAAAGTCCCTGCAATAAAGTATTATCTTCCTTATCTGGAAAATTTCAACAGCACTGCTACCGGTAGTGTACCGCCATGCTATATATACAATGATAATTATGGTACTAACTGGTCTGTAGTAAGCGGCATACATGCAGCTGACCATACGGTTATGACCGCTATGCGCGCCAGCGACCCGGCCAGCAATGCTGCACATGGTAAAAATGATTTCTTCACAGTGCCTGGTTTTACACTTACAGGTGCCCAGGTATATGCTGTCCGCTTTAAATATGCAAGAGGCAGGCAAGATGCTATCGCAGACACAGGTAATTTATATCCTGAGCACTTGCAAGTATATGCAAGCACGCCGTCACCAGGCTATACCGTAAGCAATGTAACCGGCGGTACCCTGTTATTTGATCAAACAATCACTTTCAATAACGTTGCCGATACTACCATCTATTTTGCACCACCAACTAATGGCAGTTATTATTTTAGCTGGTACAGTAATACCCCACATCCTGCCAGCGGTACATCTACACCTATAGCCGGCGGGCATGTTATTGTAGATAGTATCTATATTGCTCCCGCAACATGTGTGGCACCAGCTTTCACTAGTCAACCTGGTATAGTTAATGTATGTATTGGTAGTTCTACTGCACTTACCGTTACTGCATCCGGTACTGCCAATAGTTTTCAGTGGTATAAAAATGGAGTTGCTATAACTGGGGCTACTGCCGCATCGTATAGCCGCACAGCTGCTGCATATACAGATACCAGCAGTTTCTATACGGTAACAGTTACAAACCCTTGCGGTACTGTTACCTCAACCAACATTACACTAAATGTGATCGCCCTGCCTAGTGCTACGGTAAATGCAAGTGGTCCAACCACATTCTGTGCAGGTACTCCTTTCTCGCTCAATGGTCCTATTGGTGGTGGTTATTCCTACGTTTGGCGCGCCGGTGGTGTAGCAAACGGTACTACCACATCCAGCTATTCACCTACTGCATCTGGCGTATATTCTGTTGTAGTAACTGGCCCAACCGGCTGTACCGCTACATCGGGCAATACAACAGTTACCGTAAATCCTGTACCAACAGCAATCATTACACCGTCTGGACCAACATCATTCTGTAACGGAGATAGTGTTACGTTGATCGCTACTACAGGAGCAAGTCTTACTTATCAATGGTATCAAAATAACGCTGCTATACCTTCCGGTTTGGGTGGTACATCTGTTACTTACGAAGCTACGGGTGCCTTTGCATCTGGTACTTATAAGGTAGCCGTTTCAAATGCCAACTGTACTATTACTTCTGCAAATACTATTGTGCAGGCTGTGGCACCACCAACAGCGTTAATAACCGGTGGTGGCGGCAGCAGTATATGTTCTGGCTCCAGCCTAACCCTTACAGCATCTAGCGGAAGTGGTTACAGATACCAATGGCTCTATAACGGCAATAATATAAGCGATACGGTTAGCACATATGCGGCAACTAATGCGGGTAATTATGCGGTTAAAGTTACTTCTGGTTCTTGCAGCGCTACCTCTCCATCTGTTTCGGTGAGTGTAATACCATCGCCTCCTGCATTTGTTACATCATCAGCATCTACTATCTGTGCTGGCGGGTATATTGTATTGAATGCTGATACTGCAGCTACGGCTACTACTTACACTTACCAATGGTTTAAAGGTGGTATATCTACTGGTGTTACCGTTTATACAGATACCATAACTGTTGCTGGTAATTATACAGTTACTGTAGGTAATAGCAGTAATTGCTATACTACCTCACCGGTTACACCTGTTAGTATCACTCCTATTCCGCCTGCTGTAATTACAACAACAGGTACCGGCATAGCATGCGCCGGCAGTACTGTAACCCTTACAGCAAATGCAGGTCCGGGCTACGCTTACCAATGGCTGGGCAACGCTGCAGGTGTTATAACAGGTGCAACAGGACAGTATTATGCTGCTGCTGCAACAGACGTTTATAAGGTGATAGTAACAGACTTGTTTGGTTGTAAGGATACTACTACTGTAGGTTCTACTGTAACCTTCAATGCAGTACCTGCAATAAATATAACAAGTAACAATACCTCTTTCTGTCCTGGTGGAAGCGCAGTATTATCTGCAAGTCCTGGGGTTGGCTCTGGTTTAACTTATATTTGGTATAACAATGGTGTAAATACAGGAATTACAGCAGCTACATACACAGCCACTACAACAGGTGTAATAACTTTACAGGCTACTAATAGCAATCTTTGCAGTGCAATTTCATCACCTGTAGCCACTACATTAAATACACCACCTGCGGCTACTGTACAGGCAAATAGTTCTATTAACTTCTGCCCGGGCGGCAGTGTTGTATTATCTACAACTTCCAGTCCGCTTTATAGCTACTTATGGAGAGATAAAGCAGGTACAGTATTAAGCCTTGGCTCTACTTATACAGCTACAGTTACCGATTCTATAGATGTGAAGGTTACGGATAATAGTACTACTTGTTCTGCTACGTCAGCATTCCTCGGGGTAACACTTAATCCTTCGCCAGGTGCCAGTGCTGCTGCAATAGGTGCTACCACTATTTGCTCAGGCAACAGTGTTACCATTGCTGCTGATACAAACTCAAGTGCAGGCATTACTTATCAGTGGAAGCTCAATACCAATGTGTTGGGTGGTGCTACAGCGCCTACTTATACAGCTTCAACTGGCGGTAGCTATACCGTTGTAACATCTAATGGTAGTTGCACCACAACTTCACCACCTATTGTTATTACGGTTAATCCAACTCCATCTGCAACTATAACACCGTTGAGTAGCCCGGTAATTTGCTCAAATGAGTTTGTTACATTGAGTGCAACTACCACAACTGGCAGTACTTATAGCTGGAACCGTAACGGTAACCCAATATCATCAACAGGTGCTACCTCGCCCAACTTTACAACAGATACTGCCGGTAATTATACATTGGTAGTTACCAGTAGCTTAGGTTGTTCAGGTACATCTGCACCTACAGTAGTTACTGTTTACAGTACACCTTCTGTAAGTATTCAGCCTGTTACAGCTACAACGGTTTGTGAAGGTGATACAGCAAAACTGTATGCTAACGTTACCGGCAGTGGTATTGCTTATACCTGGTTGAATGGAACGGTTGCAATACCAAGTGCAATAAACAGAAGTTTTGCTACTACCAATGCTGGCAACTATACTGTTATAGCTACCAATACCAATAATTGCTCTGATACATCTACCGCAATTACAATAGCTGTAAATCCTGCTCCTAAGCCTTTTATTACTCAGAACAATGCTGTACTGAGCGTATCAGGTGGTACTTTTGCTACTTACCAATGGTACTTAGAAAACGTAGCAATAAGCGGTGCAAAGAGCAGTACCTACACAATAACCAAACTGGGTAATTACAGCGTGTTTGTTTCAGATAACAGTTCTTGCGCAGCTATGTCTCCGGCACTTGACGTTACTAGTTTCACTGCAAGTGGGGTAAAGAATGTGTCAAACAATACAGACATCAAGCTATATCCTAATCCTACTACCTCTATAGTACACATTGATGCTTCTATACCTGTTAATGCTAAAATATCAAGTCTTGACGGTAAGTTGTTGATACAGGCGCATCACGCTACAGCCGTTGATCTGAGCCAGCTTGCGAATGGTATTTATATGATATCACTATACGATGACAATGATTTGCTCATTAAAGTTGACCGTCTGGTAAAATCTGGCTGGTAGGTAAACTCGATTGATACTAAAAGTTTAAAGCGCTCCGGTTAGGAGCGCTTTTTTTATGCTTTAAGGGAAATGGCTATTGATTAAATAAAAGAGGGTGAAGTGCAGTTTGGCAAATAGCTCATAAGGCATGTGGTGATCTTAACCGGAAATGGGGGCGCCTGGAACTTCTTTAATGAAAATAGTATTAGACATGAGCATTATATGCAAAGCAAAAGAGGAAGGCATACCGCCTTCCTCTTTTATTGATAAGTATTATTTATCGACTATGGGAATATGCCCAGCTCTTCGTACGATACCCCAACTTTATTAATAGCTACTACAAATGCTGCAGTACGCATATCGTTTATGTTCAGGGATTTCAAAGAATCACGGATCTCATGATAAGAACCTATCATGGTATCTTCCAAGCCTGAGTAAACAAGATCCACTTCATCAGGACCGTGAAGTATCTGCAGGCGCTCTATATCACTTACTTTTTTGCCGGTCAGGTTTTCAACGGTGTGCAGTATGCTTCCGTTTTGGTTTTCACTGAAACGTTTGTCCAAACGGCCAAAACGTACGTGGCTCAGGTTTTTCAACCATTCGAAGTATGATACAGTAACACCACCTGCATTCAGGTACATATCGGGTACTACTATTACGCCTTTTTTATTCAGTATTTCGTCAGCATCTGGTGTTAGTGGGCCATTTGCACCTTCGCCTATTATTTTAGCCTTTATGCGGTCTGCATTACTTGCATTGATCACATTTTCAAGTGCAGCAGGTATCAGTATATCGCATTCCATTTCCAGTGTATCAGCGCTTACTGGTATATTGGTAGCACCAGGGAAATTCTTTAAAGAACCTGTGGTCTTACGGTAGTCCATAAGCTCATAGATGTTCAGCCCCTTTTCACTGTAAATACCACCTTCGTATTCGGCAATACCCACTAAAATAGCACCATTATCATAGAAGAATTTGGCTGCATGGTAGCCCACATTACCCAATCCTTGTACAATTACTTTTTTGCCTTCAATGCCGGTTTCAAGCCCCAGCTTTTTCATGTCTTCTGCTATATTACATACCTCGCGAATGCCATAGTAAACGCCAAGGCCTGTAGCTTCTGTACGGCCACGAACGCCACCCTGTGTTACCGGCTTGCCGGTAACGCAAGCAAGTGCATCTACTTCACCGGGTTTCAGGGATGCATATGTGTCAGCTATCCAGCTCATTTCGCGTGCACCTGTACCATAGTCTGGCGCCGGTACGTCTATGCCTGCACCAATGAAGTTTTTCTTCACCAGTTCAGATGCGTAACGGCGTGTTATTTTTTCAAGTTCAAAGGGTGTATATTTCTTAGGGTTGATCTTGATACCTCCTTTGGCGCCGCCAAAAGGCACATTCACAATAGCGCATTTGTACGTCATGAGTGCAGCAAGCGCCATTACTTCGTCCTGGTTCACGTCCATGCTGTAGCGAATGCCACCTTTACATGGCAATTTGTGGTGACTGTGCTGTACACGGTAAGCTTCAATCACTTCAATTTCCTCTCCTATACGCACCGGGAATTTCATCCGGTACACTGAGTTACAGGCTTTTATTTGTTCTAGAATACCATTCTCGAAACGGGTATGTTTCGCGGCTTTGTCAAAATTGCGTTCCACACCGTGGAAAAAACTATATTCCTGCATTGCTGTGGCTTTTTCAACTGCTGTATCCACCATAAAATTTGATTAAATAAAGGGGTTAAGATTTCTTTTCTAGCCTGGTAATTTTACGTTCAAGGCGTACCAGGAACGTAATAATTCCCGCAAATATAGTGGCTAATACTATAACCACAACGTATATTTTGCCATTTGAACGCATAACGTCAGCCATATCGGCATCGTTTGCACGCGCATTCAATACTATAAATAGAGATAGTAAAAGCGTGACTGCTGCTGTTTTACGCATTTGCGCTGTTTTTTTCAATGTCATATTGATACCTGTTTTCTTGCTTGTACCGTACCATGTTGGTTCTTATACATATTGATGCTATCCAAAACCCCATAAGTATCCAACCTATAAATGCAGGGTACAAAACTATGGTCATGGAGAAATCGCGATCGTAACTTTTAAAAGCCGGATTGCCACCGTTGCCCGGGTGCAGGCTGTCCACCATGCGGGGTAATATCCATATAAGAGGGATGAGCAGCGCAAAAGCAAATATATTATACACGGCGCTTATCTTAGCCCTCTTCTCTTCGTCCTTCATGCCGTTTCGCAATACTAAATAGGCAAAGTATATAAGCATACTCAGGGCAGTACCCAGCTGCTTTGGGTCATTGCTCCAGGCTTCGCCCCAGGTATATTTGGCCCATTCCATACCTGTTATCATGCCAAACACGCTGAATGCAATGCCGGTTGCGGTAAGCTGGTAAGCAAAAATGTCATCCTTTAGTTTGCCAGTACGCAGGTATATAATGCTGTAGGCAAATCCTGCCATGTATAGCATCATCATTGTTATCCACATAGGTACGTGGTAATATAAATTGCGTATGGTCTCGTTGAGTATATTCAGGCGTGGTACCGGCAATAGCATACCACCAATGGTTGCAAATGCAAGGCAGGTTACACATAGCACCTTCCACCACCAAAGGCGCATCTGGCTGTCTATTAAGCCCTGTAATCCTTTGCTCATACTGCTGTCACCTGCCATAATTGCTCCTGGTAATTTTTTGCCAAAGGTAATAAGGTTATTTGTAAGTATAGTAGTCCTAAGTTGTAAGTCATGAGTTAAAAATCATTGCTTGTTGTGGGCATTATAAAAGAGCTGGTTAGGGCTTGCAACTAATGGCTTGCGACTATCTATTCCTGCCACAAAAAAGGGAACAACACTACACCAAGTATGATTACTAACAAATCAAGCGCTAATAGTACAATTGCCAATACCCACCAGCCTGGCTGATACACAGGGCTTATGGCTTTGAGGCTTAGGTTGCTGAGTATCATCAACACTGGTGTAACAAGAGGGAAGCCGAGTATAGCCATCAGTGCCGAGTTTTGTTGTGCACGGGCTGCTATAGCGCTAAGAAATGTGAATACAGCAGATAGGCTGATACTGCCTACGAGGCTAATAAGTATAAAAAGGCCACCTTGTTCCAAAGGCCAGCCAAGTAATATACTATAGAGCATCAGGCTTATCAAACTCATCACAAGCATCAGGCTGGAGCTATATATCATTTTAGCCATCAAGAAAGTAGTTGGCTTCACCAATGTAAAGTAGTAGCGAAAACGGTTAGGATGCTCTTGTAAGAAACTTTTGGCAACAGCATTCACTGCCACAAACAATTGTGTGAGCCAGAACAATGCATTCCATTGTTTGGCCTCTGGTTGTCCGCTCATCATATATATAGCAAATACGGTACTGGCTACATACAGACCTACACCATATAAAGTATGCTTTTGGCGCCATTCCATCAACATGTCTTTACGTACCAGAACCATTAGATTATTTGCCATAATTTGTGCAAAGTTATAGTGAAAAAAAATTTTCGAAGATTTTTTAAAAACTGTTTGGAAAAACGTTTCACACGCCTATCTTTGCACTCCCAAAAGTTCTTAAAACAATAGCGGAAGTAGCTCAGTTGGTAGAGCACGACCTTGCCAAGGTCGGGGTCGCGAGTCCGAGTCTCGTCTTCCGCTCATTTAAAAATTCCAAACCCCATGGTTTGGAATTTTTTATTTGCAAGCATTCCTACCGATGTTTGTATAGGCAGCCCTGGTGGCGGAATTGGTAGACGCGCAGGACTTAAAATCCTGTATGCAGCAATGCGTGTACGGGTTCAATTCCCGTCTGGGGCACAGGTTACAGCCGATTCGAGAGAATCGGCTTTTTTGTTTATCCTCACGATCCTGCAACATTTTACAGGGTAAGTCATACCTTACGAATCCAGGCAAATAGTATTATGTCCATATTCGACCAATGTCAAAACTAATTCACACTAAAATGCTCAAACTGTTCAGGATGTTTTGCATAAAGGAATATCAGCAACTCGTTCAGTTTAGTTAGTTGCAGTGGCTCTGCAAAAAGGTTGTTGTCTATCAGTGACTGTACACTGCTTATGAATTATTTAGGTACTCATCTTTAGTGAATAACGCAAAGGTTGTTTTTTTTAGTTGTCAAATTATTGCAGTGTATTTTGCTGGTCTAGGCCGCTTACCTCATCACTTTCTTTTATTTTTTTCCCCCTAAAAAGCCCAAAGTACACCAATAATGCCTGTAGTGCTTTGTGCCAGTTACGGGTGGCTAGGGTGTCGGTAGGTTGTTTATGATATTGTTGGGCAGCCACCGTGTAGTCCTTTTGTAATTTGCGATATAACTGTTCGTATGTCATTTTGTTTACTTATAATCTGCTTAGGTACAAGCTAAAACCTTGCCACTGGGTGGTTTGCAGCAGTAATATGAATACCTTAACATTTTATATAAACGATCTGGCTCATTATTATGTTCAGGGTATAACTTTGTTGCATATGCATAAAGGGTCTTTTAGCTTTATGCAACGGGCATCTTGCTATGCTCAACTATCGTTTTACCTCATAGTGTTTATACTATTGGACATGCATAAAGGCTGGAAGCAGGATGGAGGTTTATAAAAATGTATTAAAGGCTTATTTTTTAGGGGATAGAGGTGTAATACAAATCAAAAATTGTTTTAGTATATGGGAGTCAAACTTTATATAAAGAACATGGTATGCGACCGTTGTATCATGGTTGTAAAAACAGAGTTGGAGAAGTTAGATTTACACCCGCAAGGAATAATATTAGGAGAAGTTACATTGGCTGAATCAGAATTGTTACCAAGACAACTCAAAGAAATAGCTGACAGCATGGAGCGGGTTGGGTTTGAAATGATGGATGACCGGAAAAGCAGGCTAATAGAAAAGATAAAAAATACGATTATCAAGCTCGTGCATCATTCACATGATGATACATTGATGATAAATCTGTCCGACTATATTGCTGCTGAAGTGAATTACGATTATAAATACCTAAGCACATTGTTCTCAGAGGTAGAGGGTGTAACCATTGAAAAGTACTTTATTCGCCAGAAGATAGAGCGGGCTAAGGAGTTGCTGGTGTATGATGAGTTGAATATATCTGAAATTGCAGATCAGCTTGGTTATAAAAGTGTATCGCATTTAAGTAGCCAGTTTAAACAGATCACTGGTTTTACCCCTTCTCATTACAAGACTATTAAGGAAAAGCGTAGTCCACTAGACAAACTGTGAATTTTATAAATCATTCGGTGAATTCTGTAACGCGATATAGATAACGTTTGAGGACCTTTGCCTGATCAATACAACTGAAATGGCAACAACAGGAAATACTTTGAACATACCCCTGGAGGGAGTGGATAGCGAGCACTGTGCTATGATAGTGGATAAGGGGTTGAGTAAAGTTCAAGGCATTTCAGCGCATAAAGTAGAACTAAATAATCGAAGAGCTGTTATAGAAACTGCTGATCCTGCAGAAGTATTACCCCTTGCTGTAAAGGCAATACGCGACTTGGGCTACGATGTGGATACCATAAAGAAGACATACCCGGTGCTACACATGACCTGTGCATCGTGTGCATCCAGTAGCGAAATGATATTGAAAAGCCAACCTGGTGTGGTAAGTGTGAGCGTGAATTATGCAAATGCTACAGCAAATGTGGAATATGTACCTACTATAACAGATGCCCACAAGTTAAAAACAGCTTTGCAGGCTGTGGGGTACGACCTGATGATAGACGAAACGGAGGATGCAAAAGAATCGCTGGAAGAACTGCAAAGGAAAAGTTTTAATTCATTAAAACGCAGAACTGTATGGGCTGTTGCATTATCCATACCACTGGTGTTCATAGCTATGTTTGGTATGGATATTCCTTATGCAAATTACATCATGTGGGTATTGGCAACGCCCGTAGTGCTGGTACTGGGCCGACAATTTTTTATTGGTGGTTGGAAGCAGGCAAAACACCGCTCGGCCAACATGGATACACTTGTGGCGTTAAGTACCGGTGTTGCCTATTTGTTTAGTGTGTTTAATACGTTGGATCCAGGCTACTGGCAGCAACGAGGGCTACAGGCCCATGTGTATTTTGAAGCAGCTTCAGTAGTGATAGCCTTTATATTGCTTGGAAAACTGCTTGAGGAACGGGCCAAAGGAAGTACATCATCGGCCATTAAGAAACTAATGGGATTGCAGCCTAAGACAGTGACAATGATGCACGAGGGTGGGCACCAGATGGAAATGCCGCTGGAGCAGGTAAGGGTGGGTAATATACTGCTGGTGAAGCCCGGCGAAAAAATAGCTGTTGATGGTGTAGTAGTTTCAGGAAATTCATTTGTAGATGAGAGTACTATAAGCGGGGAGCCTGTGGCTGTAGAAAAAATATCTGGTGCAAAGGTATTTGCGGGTACTATCAATCAAAAAGGAAGTTTTCAGTTTAAAGCGGAAAAGGTAGGTGGGGATACCCTACTGGCACAAATAATCAAAACGGTGCAAGAGGCCCAAGGCAGCAAGGCGCCTGTACAGAGGCTGGTAGATAAGATAGCTGGCATATTTGTGCCTGTAGTGATAGGTATTGCCCTATTGGCCTTTGTTATTTGGGTCATAGCAGGTGGAACAAATGGGTTTACCCAAGGTTTGCTGGCTATGGTGACGGTGCTTATTATTGCCTGTCCCTGTGCATTGGGCTTGGCTACACCAACTGCCATAATGGTAGGAGTGGGTAAAGGGGCAGAACACGGCATTTTGATAAAGGATGCAGAGAGCTTGGAGCTAGCTAGGAAGATAAATGCAATTGTTTTAGATAAAACAGGGACTATAACAGAAGGTAAGCCAATGGTTACCGATATAGCATGGCTGAATGATAATAAGAATGCAGAATCTATATTGGCTGCCATTGAAAGAAGATCGGAACATCCGTTGGCTGAAGCCGTAGTAAAGCATCTGGGTGTAAATACTTATCCTGATGTTTCTAATTTTGAAAGCATAACAGGTGCAGGCGCAAAAGCTAATGTAGCTGATATGGTGTATTATATTGGCAATATTAAATTGCTTCAGGATAATCATGTGGGCATTGATGCCAAATTGCAAGATGTAGCGCAAAAATGGCTGACGGAAGCAAAGACAGTTGTTTACTTCGCTGATAGTCAAAAAACGTTAGCCGTTATAGCCATTGCAGATAAAATAAAGGATAGTTCTGTGGCTGCAGTGCGGCAGTTGCAAAGTACAGGTATTGATGTTTATATGCTCACCGGCGACAATGCAGCGACAGCAAATGGAATAGCGAAGCAAGTGGGTGTTGTAAACTACAAAGCAGAGGTATTGCCTGCTGATAAGGCTGCATTTGTGAAGGAATTGCAACAACAGGGAAAAACTGTGGCCATGGTAGGCGATGGAATAAATGACAGTAATGCCCTGGCACAAGCAGATGTAAGCATTGCCATGGGTAAGGGCAGTGATATAGCCATGGATGTAGCAAAGATGACCATTATTTCCTCAGACCTTGCACGCATACCTGAGGCCATAAAATTATCTGTATATACTGTAACTACAATCAGGCAAAACCTATTTTGGGCATTTATCTACAACATCGTTGGAATACCCCTTGCAGCGGGCATTTTGTACCCTGTTAATGGGTTTTTACTTAACCCTATGGTAGCCGGGGCTGCAATGGCGCTCAGTTCTGTAAGTGTGGTGGGCAACAGTTTGCGCCTGAAGTGGAAAAAGATAGGTGCATAAAGATGTGATAGGAAATTTTGCAAATAATACAGCAAATCATGAAAATATAATTGTAAGCTTTGTTGGAACTTTGCAACAAGAATAGTTGATAAAACATGAACATTATAAAACTAAAGACAAATATTAATTGTGGCGGCTGCATAGCAAGGGTTACACCTTTTCTCAATAAAGTAGTAGGGGAGCATAATTGGACAGTAGATACCCTGACTCCAGACAAGATACTTACCATAACTACTGATAAAGTGGCACCCGGCGATGTGGTGAGCACATTGAAACAAGTGGGGTTTACAGCAGCGTTGTTGCCGTAAAATGGCGTTTCTGGGCACTTTATTATTCCGGAGTGTTAAAACCAGATCAAAATAAGAAGTGCTATTTTTTTATGTCTATTTTTGTACTCGCGTGAAACGTTTTTTAGTATCCATACTAGCTATACTTTACATGGCCACGGCCTCAGGGGCAGTTGTGCATATACACTACTGTATGGGTGTCCTGGTAGGGGCCGACCTTGATCTTAAAGATGAGCATACCTGCGGCAAATGTGGGATGGCTAAAAAAATGAGGGGCGGATGTTGCAAGGATGAATATAAGGTACTCAAAACCGACCAGTCAAGCCAGGCTGCGAAGGTGGTTTTTACAGTATCCCCAGCACCAGATCTTACACCTAAATCTACGTTTTATCTCATTGAGAGCCCTATTTATGAACGAGCTCATACAATAAATTTTGCGAATGCTCCGCCTCCTCTTTGGCGAAGTTGTCCTATCTATATTCAATTCAGGAATTTCCGTATCTGATACGTTAGTATTTAATGCAGTAGTATTTGCCATGATTATCTCATGTCATAT
>Ga0207053_10111_pt1 | contig 21635 bp, 19 predicted proteins | sample Alteio_BWMinCont_59_FD_153290 | JGI IMG/M metagenome (GOLD analysis project Ga0207053, IMG submission 153290) | Enriched cells from forest soil in Barre Woods Harvard Forest LTER site, Petersham, Massachusetts, United States -... | ecosystem: Environmental > Terrestrial > Soil > Temperate forest >...
AAGCTTCGCTGTTTCTCGATTCAGAAGGCATCAGCTGAAGACTTCGGTAGCATTGGTAACGGTTTGGCGGTGACGACGTGGTTGAAAGAGGCAAAGAATGACGACCGACGAGAAAATGGGCAAGCTGGAAGGAAAAATCGCACTTGTCACTGGTGGGACGAGCGGGATTGGTCTTGCTACCGCGAAACGCTTCGTAGCGGAAGGAGCATACGTCTTCGTCACCGGTCGGCGCGAGAAGGAGTTGGCTTCAGCGGTCAAGAGCATAAGGGGAAGCGTCACCGGGGTGCAAGGAGATGTGTCTCAAATCGCTGACCTCGAACGACTCTTCGCCCAGATTGAGCAGGAGAAGGGTCGTCTCGATATTGTGTTTGCCAACGCGGGCATCGCAAAATATGCTCCCCTCGGAGAAATCACCGAGGAGTTCTTTGACTCGATATTCGATGTCAATGTGAAAGGACTGCTCTTTACCGTACAAAAGGCATTGCCATTACTCAAGGACGGTGCCTCCATTGTCCTTTGTGCGTCTGTGGTTGCCAGCAAGGGCCTACCGTCGAATAGCGTCTACAGCGCTACCAAGGCCGCCGTGCGCTCATTCGCCCGCACGTGGGCGACGGATCTGCGGAGTCGCCGCATTCGCGTGAACGCCGTGAGCCCAGGTTCCACCGATACTCCGGGGCTTAGCGAACTACTGGGTTCCTCAGAGACGGGACAGCAACGGTTGAAGATGATCTCGAATGTAGTACCGCTCGGCAGGCTCGGAAAGCCGGATGAGATCGCCAAAGCAGTAGTGTTTCTCGCATCTGATGATGCGAGCTACGTGACGGGGGCGGAGTTGTTTGTCGATGGCGGCTTCGCCCAGGTGTAGGCCGCACGTTTTCAGAGAGAGCATTAGCCCGAAAGGAACGATCCGATGCCAGTTAGAAAAGTCGAAGTAGAGCGCTTCAGTCTTACAACATCAAGACCATTCGAGTCGGTGGTATGCGCCTTGAAGTCTAGTATCGGGCAACTGGATCTGGCCGCGTTCGCGAGCGCTTCCAAGTCGTCCGGCACATTCGCCGAGTTGGAGGAAGTGATCAACCGAAACATGGGGGAATCAGGTCTGATGTTGTTCTTGGAATTCGATCACGGTGCCGTCGTTCGGAAGGAAACAGGACTCGCGAAACCGAAGATCATGAGGCTAGTGATCGGCAATCCTCTAGTCATGAAGGAGATGGCCAGGCATGTTCCGGACGCGGGGTCATATGCGCCTGTGACCGTGCTCGTTGATGAGCGGGACGATGGCGTGCATTTGTCCTACGACAGGATGACCAGCTTTCTGTCCCCATACGAAAACTCCGATGCCCTGAAGGTCGCTCGGGAATTGGATTCGAAGGTAGAAAGACTGCTCAACAATGCCGCGGTCGAGTGAACTTCAAGCTATATCCCAACGGTCTGAAGGCGAGAAAGGACGAACATGGACTTCGCAGGGATCAAAGTACCCGACACAGTGCTGGTGCGCGACGCGATGGACTTGTCGCGGAGTTTGTTAGAGCCATTTCTTTTCAATCATGTGATGCGCTCTTGGTTGTTCGGAATCGTCCTAGCAGAGAGCGCCGCGATAGCGCCGGACGCTGAGCTCTTAGCTGTAGCAGCGATCCTGCACGATCTCGGTTTGACCGAGCGGTACAACGGGGAGAATCGCTTCGAGGTAGACGGCGCGAATGCGGCTCGCGAATTCTTGAAAGAACGCGGCATCCCGGCTCCGCAGACGCAGCTTGTGTGGGACGCTATTGCACTTCACACGACCCCAACACTCGCTCTTCATAAAGAGCCCGAAGTAGTGATGACTCATTCAGGAATCGCGGTGGATGTCCTTGGCGCCGGTCTTGATCGCATCTCGCGGGAGAAACAGCAGGCGATCCTAACCGCATTTCCTCGGCTGGCATTCAAGGACGGATTTAAAGGATGCCTTTGCAACGTCGTTCGTCAGAAACCGATGACGGCGGTTGACAATATTCTTCGGGATTTTGGTATTCGATACGTTGAGGGGTTCACACCTCGAAATTTCGCAGACCTCGTCGCTGGAGCGCCATTCTCCGAATAGCTTAATCGATGGCCCGTTTCGTGGTATTGCCGCCGACTCCGAGCAGTTCATGCCACGAGGTTGGCGCTACCCGCGGCATAGTTGGGGAACTCGGGCGCCGGTAATTGGGTCCACGCTTCTTCAATCGGCGTAATGATGCGCCACTCCGCCTCTACTTCGTCTCGACGAGTAAATAGCGTTGCATCGCCACGCATCGAGTCGAGCAGGAGTGTTTCGTACGCAACCGGCCCCTTTGACCCAAAGCTCGCTTGATACGAGAAGTTGGCCTGAACCGTCACTGTTCGCACTTGTGTTCCCGGCCGCTTCGCGTCGAACGCGATCGAGATTCCCTCGTCCGGCTGAATGCTGATTGTTATGACATTCGGATCAATCCCCGACGATGTGTTCGCAAACAATGCCTGCGGCGTCGGTTTGAGATGCACGCGGATCTCGGTCAAATTTCGTGCGAGACGCTTCCCGGTCCGAATGTAGAAAGGAACTCCCGCCCAACGCCAGTTCTCAATCTGAAACCTCACAGCTGCGTAGGTCTCGGTTGTGGAGTTGGGATTCACGCCTAGTTCTTGCCGATATCCCGGTACCGGTTTCCCGTCAATCACCCCGAGACCATACTGCCCTCGAACGGTGAATCGTGCGACGTCCTCGACACTCATCGGCCGGATGGATCGAAACACTTGAACCTTCTGTTCCCGCACTGAGTCGGCGTCAAATGCTATGGGCGGCTCCATCGCAGTCAACGCAAGCAACTGAAGCAGATGGTTCGCCACCATATCACGTAGGGCGCCCGTCTCTTCATAGAACGCCGCGCGGTTTTCGACACCTACCGTTTCGGCAGCGGTGATCTCTACATAGTCGATGTAGTTCCGGTTCCACACCGGCTCGAACAGCGAATTGCTGAAGCGGAAAACGAGGATGTTCTGCACTGTTTCTTTGCCAAGATAGTGGTCTATCCGGTACACGGCTTTCTCGTCGAATACGCCGTGCACCATGTCATTAAGTACGTTCGCCGATTCCAGGTCCCTCCCGAAGGGCTTTTCCAGAACAATTCGCGTCCACCCTTCGTCGCGACGGTTCAGTCCTACAGCTCCCAGCCCTTCAATGATGGGTCCCGCTACTGAGGCGGGCGTAGATACGTAGAACAAATGGTTTGGGCTCGAACCATTCTTCTCCATCGCCTCCAAACGAACCCGCAACTGCGCATAGAAGTGCGAATCGTTGATGTCACCCACCATGTAGTGCAGCCGCGCTTCAAAGTCCTTCCATCCCGACTCGGCGAAGTCGCGTGTGTCTTTCGACTTGGCAGCCGCCTCCCCGCTCTTCTTGCGAAACTCCTCAGAACTCATCGGGGTGCGGCCGATCCCGAGAACTTCGAACTGCGGGTTCATGCAGCCCTCACATGCGAGGTTATACAGACCGGGGATCAGCTTCCGTTTCGTCAGATCGCCCGAAGCTCCAAAAATAATCAGGACACACGAATCTCCGGTTGGCAGTCGTTCTTGAGACAACTTTTCGAGGGGGTTGGCTTGGATAATGGCAGACATAACCGTTCTCTCTAGTAGATGCTCTAATATCGCTTTCGAATCGGAATCGGAAAGTTACCTACCTCCGCGAGCTCCTTTGTCGAGCGTTGCCGGCAGTTTGGCCGGCGCCCTTTCGCATATGAACGACAACCCCACCTTCTTCGAAGCGCACTTCATCCATCAGCGCTTTCATCAGGTAAATCCCACGACCGTGAATGGATCCATGGTTCTCGGGAGCCGTCGGGTCCGCTATCGCATCAGCGTCAAATCCTCGTCCTTCGTCCTTTACCGCGATTGAGATTTCTCTGGGTTCGCAGCGGCAATGAACATGGACGTGCTTTCCGGGGTCCTCATGATTTCCGTGAATGATCGCGTTCGCGAGAGCTTCGCGCAGTGCGATCTCAACGTCGCTCTCGGCCTCATCGGCACAGCCGCTCTTCCTGATCAATCGCATGAGTTTATCCACGAAGGGAGAAATCGCAGCCACTTCGCTTCGCAAAGAGTGCTCCAGTTCGATGCAAGGGCCGCCTTGATTATGGACTGTCATTGGTGCCTACCCGTCGAGACTTGTTTTCGTTCCGCCTTACGTCGGGAATGTAGTTCCGAACATGGGCGCGCCGCTTTTCGACTGCTCTTTCGTGGCCTCATCCTGAATGACATCCCAATGCTCAGCGAGTTTCCCGGCTTCGACACGCACAATATCGGCGGCAATCCAATTAGCAGGAGCGCCGAAATCACCAAATCGCCCGTGCACGATCACGAAGTCTCCTTTGGCCACGATTGTTCCCGGTTCGTTCTTCAATGTTGTCGGGATGCTCTTGATGAGATTGAACAGACCCTCGCGACCAGGTGCGATATGAGCACTATGCTGAATGTAGTCCGGCGACCAAAATCGTTCTGCGGTCGCATAGTCGCACTTGTTGAGGAGTGTGTCGAACGCTTCCAGAACGAGGGCCTTATTTTGTTCGGGTCTAGTCTTCGGCATGATGATTCCTTTCGCGCCTAGGAGATCATTTCGATTGCATCAATCCGCGAGGGATAAAACGCCAGGTACTCTTTAATGCTGGCAACTGCCTCATAAGGTTTTTCGTAAGTCCAAACGGCGTATTCCGATTTTGATCCGCCGATGGGAATGCTGTAGTACGTGCAATCACCCTTGTACGGACAATAAGTGTAATGCGCGGTCCGAACGAGCAACGACATGTCTGCGTCGTTGCGCGGCAAGTAATAAACAGGCGCATATCCCTTCTCGTCGAGCCGAAGCGCTTGCGCCGATTCAGCGACGATCCTCCCGGCGACCGTCACACGCACCTTGCCCTCGGCCGGCGAAATCGTAATAGGATGGTCCGGTCCAGGAATTTTGATCTCCTTGCCTTTGCTCGTCTTTGTCTCCATTGCGCTCCTCACGTTGTTAATTACAGCTTCGAGCCGCCGTCCACTGGTATGCTCGCACCTGTGATCCAGCGCGCCCCATCGGACCCTACAAAAGCGACTACGTCGGCGACATCTTCAGGTTTGCCAATTCGCTTCAATGCCTGCATCCCCAACGTGACCTCGCGACCCGCTTCAGTCTTCGTAAAGTTCGACATGTCCGTGTCGATTACACCGGGCGCGACTGCATTGACACGAATGCCTTGCGGCCCAAGAATGGCAGCCCAGTTCTTGACCAAAGTCTCTAGTGCTCCTTTGGTCGAGGCATAGGCAAGGATCGAGGGGCTGTCCACGCCTGGCTTGCCAACGACGGCATGGGCCCCGATCGAAGAGATCACAACGATGTTCGAGCCGTCGCCTAAAATGGGCAACAGTTGCTGCACAAGAAAGAACGGACTTCGGACGTTTGTCGCGAAGAGGTTGTCAAAATCCTCTACCGCATAATCCGCAAGGCGTGCCGCCTTGCTGATTCCGGCGTTGAGCACAAGCACATCCAATCGATCGCCGACGATTGCGCGCACCTGTTTTGCCAGCAGCGCAGCACCGTTCGGGGTTCCTAAATCCGCCGAGATCGCCTCTGCGCGGCCGCCTTTCGCTTGGATCTCGGAAACGAGAGATTCCGCTTCCTGCGCGGAGCGGCCATAGTGAACCAGGACGTGAGCCCCGGCCCTAGCTAGTGCCGCTGCCGTTGCGCGCCCGATGCCGCGTGAGGCCCCTGTGACCAGTGCTGTTTTGCCTTGAAGCGTGAACATTGCCCCTCCCGTACCTGTCAGTTGACGGATAAGACGATTCTGGCATGCATGCACCGATTCAGGCGTTCATTCCCCCATCCACGGTAAGATTCGCCCCCGTGATGTAGGAGGATTCCGAACCCGCGAGAAACGCTGCCATTGCGGCGATCTCCTCAACATGCCCATAGCGATCGAGCGCGGTGGCGGCCTTCTGCGGTACCGCCCAATCACCCGAGGCGGGATTTAACTCCGTGTCGATCGGACCCGGCTGGATGTTGTTCACCGTGATGCCCCGGCCCCCAACTTCTCTGGATAATGCCTGCGTGAACATCTTGACGGCCCCCTTCGTGGCCGCGTAGGGCACAAGTCCTGGCGCAACGGCACGCTCGCCCACCGCCGAGCCGATCATGATGATGCGACCACCCTCAGTCATGTGCTTCAGCGCCGCCTGCGTCGCAACGAATACGCCGCGGATGTTGATGTCGAGCACGCGATCCATCTCTTCCAGGGTGGACTCCACGAACGGTTTGGGGATGGCCGTACCAGCATTGTTGATCAGGACATCGAGCCGACCAAATGTCGCAACGGTTCTTTCGACTGCGGCTTTGCCGGCGTCGGCGTCCGCAGCGTCGGCCTGAATCGCGATCGCCTTTCCGCCCGCGCGTTCAATCGCTTTGACGACGGCCGACGCCGCGTCGGCACCTTTCGTGTATGTAATGGCGACCTTCGCTCCGTCCGCCGCCAGACGCTTAGCGATTGCAGCACCAATGCCGCGCGAGCCGCCTGTGATGAGTGCAATCTTTCCTTCTAATTTCTTTGACATAATCCATCTCCTTGAATTAGACATATGCTCATCAGGCATGAGTCAACTCTTGTCGCTCGCCCAAGGCATCCAATCACTACATTGGATTAGCAAGTTAGCCGGTGGTAGCGCACTTGAAGCATACTTTGTTAGGCTTGGTGGCAATGCTTCACAAGCATGGGTACTGGAAATGGAATTACGACACCTGCGTTATTTCGTTGCGGTCGCTGAAACCGAGAGTCTGAGCCTGGCGGCAAAATCCAAGTTGCACACCTCGCAGCCTTCACTCAGCCGCCAGCTTCGAGACCTTGAAGAGGAAATTGGCGCCCAACTCCTGACGCGCACAGCTCGTGGCGTCGCTCTGACACCGGCGGGTCGAGCCTTTCTCGATCACGCGCGCGGAGTTCTATTGCAGGTTGACGCCGCAGCCGAAGCTGCACGCCGGGCAGTTCATCCCGTCAAGCCTTGCTTCTCGATGGGCTTTCTGACCGGACACGAATTGACCTGGATGCCCGAAGCCTTGCGGATATTGCGCGACGAGTTGCCGAACATTGACGTGATGATATCGAGTCAATATTCCCCGCTACTTGCGGAAGGCCTCTCGAAAGGAAAAATCGATGCGGCTTTTCTTCGAAAGGAACGAGCGCTGCCAGACCTGGCGTTCCGCCTTCTCGTAAAGGAGCCTTTGGTTGTGATTTTGCCGAGTGACCATCGCCTCGCCGCGCTTAAAGCGATCAGTCCCCGGGATCTGGCAGGCGAAACATTCGTGACTGTGTCCCACACGGCTCCTGTACTGCGTGCAGTCATCGACAATTACCTGAAGCGGTCCGGAATCAATATCACGCCAGCGCACGAGGTGGATCACGTCACCATGGGAATTTCCTTAATAGTGTCGACCCGCGGCGTAGGGCTCTTACCTGCTTATGCACAGAACTTTCTCCCTGCGTCGGTAACGAGCCGCCCTTTGAAGGGAGATGTGCCAACTGTCGATCTAGTGCTCGGCTACCGAAAGTCGAACCAGTCTCCGATCCTCAAGCTTTTGCTATCGAGATTGGATGAGTTGGTTGCTCGGGTGTCGAAGAAGATCGGATAAGATTAGTCTCCCATATCGTGGATATGGCCGTGCGCCGCCTCTCCGCATCCCTTCGCGCTAGCTGATCCCAGACTCTGACTGGTTGATCATGAAGGTAGACATCTCATTGAAGAACTTCCGAAGGACTTCTTCCGCTTTGCTTGGCAGCGAAGCTTCCCCCAACGCATTTTCCATCAGCCGCATCCAGCGGTCGCGGACAGTCTGATTGATAGCAAACGGCGAGTGCCGCGCCCGGAGGCGGGGATGGCCTCTTTGTTCGATGAAAGTCTGGGGACCCCCGAACCTACCGATTAGGAAATCTCGGAGGCGTTGCTCGGCCCCTGGAAGATCACTCGCCGGGTACATGGGCCCCAGAAGATCGTCTTGCGGGACTTGTCGATAAAAGGCGGCGACTAACCTTGCGAAACCTGCCGCACCAATCATGGAATAAATTTCGAGTTCCGGCATTCCCATTAGCTTTTCTCGACGAAAAACTGTTCGCCATACGTGACGCACCCGATCTCGGAGAAGGAAGACAGTCAGGAACTTCAAGAAAACGGACAACAAGTTTTCGGAAATGCAGGGAAATGGGAGACACCGTGACAGGGTGAATAGATGTTGGTTGTATTAAGTTGCTGATTTTTAAATCGCTTACATCATTGTGACTGTGAGAAAGGAGCGTTCTAACCAACTGAACTACGTCCCCACTTTGTTTTCACCGGGTTAGCTGGAAACCCTTGATTTTCCTGTCTTTTCTTACTGTCAACCGCGTCGCCTTGGTCCACTGCTTCCACCCCATACGACCCAATTCCGGGGGTTTATCGACAGGAAACCGTAAGGAAGTACATCCCGACGAGTCCTGACCGGAAGCCCTACGACCCGGAGCATCTGTCCATGCCCCGCTAGTTAAATTGTAACAGAGCATCGTTTTATCCGTCAGGCTCAGTCGCCCGAGAAAACGACGAGAGCACACTACACCGTCCTCACGACTGGCGTGCTGGCGTTGGTCTGAGTATGATTTCGAGTCTGAGGCCCCGATGCCCAAGCGAAAAATGACGTTAGACCTGGCTTACGGTAGAGGCGGAGAACGCAGCCTTTTCAGGTATTCACCCAAAGCTATTTGTTGATTCTGCGTCCGAAGTCAATCATGATTGCTAGTTCGGCCTCCTCCAAAGGGGCGGCCTGCTGATGTAATGTGCCGGCAGCCCGAGGGGAACGATTTCCAACACCGGGAGGATCACTTCTGCGGTGGACGTAAGAAACAAAGATTGGTCACATGCCGACTATTCAACACGCCTCCCCGCGAGGTGACGAGTTCATAAAGGCAGTCCGACAAGTGAATGACTGCGAAGGTGTTCGTAGCGTCATTGTCGGTTGGTAGGTTCCGAGCGAACGTTGCCTCTGCCTCCTCTGATTCCCAGAGCGAAAAGTCGTCATCACTTCGACGTAACCAACGAACGGTCTCTTCAACACCGAGACCCAAATGAGCCCCGAAGCAGCTTCATAGTTTCCAATTTCGCTGCTCTGCACGTGCTCCAAATATGCACTGAGCCTAGACTGAGGTACGGCAGCAGTTGAAATTCTGAGGATCACTTTAGTTCGTCGCTTGAGAATGGAAACAAATCCTAGTTCTTTCAGGGGCTTTAAGGGCGGGTCAAGAACGCAATCGCTTGAATCTCAACGTGAATACCAAAATGCATCTCCTTGACGGGCAGCACGGCGCTTGCGGGTAGCACTGGCACTTCCGAGAAAAAACACCATAGATGCCGTTTACCCCCTCCCGTGGTATGGACACTCCCGCTCGCGAGCGCTGTGTTCCGAGCACGAAGCGATCCCTGTCGCCCTACTGCGCGGCTGTGGCAGGCAGTTGCACCGTCGTCAACCAAAGAACTCCTACACCTGACATAAAGTCCGCTGCGCCTGTGCTAAGAGCGCCGGTGGTGGAATCGATGTTGTAACCAAGTATGCCGGGATTTGGGGGGCCACCACTGCTGACATATAGATACTTTCCCGAGGGATCGGTCGCCAGCGTTCCAGCGCCTGCCCCGAAAGGAGAACCCGGTAACGGCATAAGCGCCCCACTGCTCGAGTCGATGCTGTACCCGGAAATGGTGCCGTCTGCCGCATTCGTTACATACAGGAAATTGTTGGTTTGCGCGAAGACGAAGGCGCCGTTCCCCGCTGGGAAAGGAGAGCCGGGCACGGAAGTAAGCGCACCGGTCGTGCTATCGACTGAGAATGCCGCAACCTGGTTCAGGAGGGCGGCGTAAACGAAACTGCCGGTGTCCACAATACCGAAGGGCTCGCTGGTTCCTCCGTTTGGGCCGGGGATGGCAAAAGGCGAATTGGACAGCTGAGTCAGCGCTCCGGAGGGTTCGATCGTGAAGGCTGAAATGCTATCGGTGGGACTGGGATTGCTGGGGTTGGAATCGTTGTCGTTGGAAGCGTAGAGGAATTTACCGGTAGGATCGACCACCAACTGAACGTTTGATCCGGAGGCAAAAGGCGAGCCGGGAATCAAGGTTGGGACCCCTGTTCCGCTCTCGATATTAAACGCGTAGATGAAGCCGGTAATGTCGGCGCCATAAAGGAATTGGCCATTCGGGGTGATCGCCAGACCCTGAATGGAAGAGGGGGGCGGAAACAAAAAGAAGGGCGATCCTGCAATCGGCGTGAGCGTGCCGTCGGCCGGGCCGATCGAGTAGCCAAAGATCTGCGAGCCGTTGTTGGGCTGGCCGTCGATAAAACTGTTGGAAATGTACAGAAACTGAGCATTCGACGCTACCGCGGCCCCATTGGCGAAGAAAGGAGTAGGGCTAGGTGGTGAAAACGTTCCGAATCCTCCCGTGCTGGGATCGATCGGAAGAAGCACGGAGGCGTTGAGGCTTTCGGTGGCGGCAAAACCGTACAGCATCTCGGGACCCGGCGCGGGGTCCGGGCAACTGCCGCTGTTAGCGGCGTTGCAGACCACATTATTCCTGCTCGACCCGCACCCAGCCAGCGCCAGCGCGAGGCTGAACAGAAGCGCAATCTGTGAGAGGTTTCGAAGACTGACCTTCAACCGATGAATCGTCATTGCACTACCTTTCTGGGTTGTTGTTTTGAACAAATGAACTCTCGCGCCGATGCAAAGGTCAACATGGCCGCGCCCAGATGAGCAGCATGGACGATCCGTTCACACAGCCGAACGTTCATGGCATGTCCAATCTCATCTCGGACTCTATCAATGCTCGGACTTCTTAGGAGCAGCCGCACTTGTGGCGGCTTCCGCAGCGCAAAAAGGATCCAACAACTTTATGTACTCCTCGACCGGCTGCAGTCGCAGTTCCTCCCTGCGTTGGGCCAGCCCTGCCGAATCATCGACCGGCGACAGGATCGCCTTGCCCTCCTTACAGCCGCCTTGAGTCCCCCAATGCTGCGGTTTGCCCTGGCCTAACATCACGCGATCGTAAAGATAGGCGTAATTGGTCTTCGAGGCTTCTTTGGCCTCGACCGCCCGCTGCAGATCGGGCAGCACCTTCTCCTGAAATTCCGGCTTTTGATGTTGCACCAGCAACCAATAGTTGTTGGCTGCTTCCTTGCCGATCATTGAAAAGGTCGGCCAGCCATAGTTTTCGTAGATGCGCACCACTTCGGTGTAATTCCTTTGGTCTACCTCTTCTACCTTTGGCCAGGAGATCGGCGTAGTCGTGCGAACCGCCTGGTCCTCGTCAACCATTCTCTTGAGTTCGGTCTGGAGAGCGACGATCTCCTGCGAGAAGGTCTTGGGCGGCGGTTCAGGCCAGTGAGTTGCGACCGCTGCTTCTTCGTGCTCATTCGCGCGCTCCAGTCGCCCCAGTGGAATGCCCCCCGTCATCGCCAAAGTGGCGTGATCATGGTCGGCAAGTGCAATCGAATATTGGTCTGGATCGTTGTCAGTCCCAGCGACAAACTTCAAGTGACCGTCAGCCATCGAAACTTGGCTGATCATCAATTCCTCGACTTCGGGAGTGATCCGGTTGAACCCATCTTCATCGACGTGAAAGTGCTTCGGTCTGGCCATAGTGCCGCCGAGCTTGCCATGTTCCAGCTTCAGCGTGAGCACCATAAAATTCTGCTTCTGAAACTTGAGCACCCACTTGCCGGTGTAGTCTTGCAAGGCCGGGTTACTGGCACCGTGGACGACTAGCGAAGGGGCCATCATCAGCAAACACAACAGCAGCCCCATACGAAGCGAACCCCTTGCGCACACAGCTTTCATTGAGAACTGCATATCGCTGTTAGGCCCTCACTTTCCCTTGACCGCGGCAATGATGACCTCTTCCGGGTCGGAGGCCGTAAGATCCTCGAGTCGCCTGTCGTCGATCCCTGCGATGCGGCCCAGGATCCTTCGTGGTTCGATGGCATACGATGTGTGCCAGCGCGCCATTTCGAGCAACGAATCCAAAGCTTGCGAACGCAACTGCGCCAGTAGTTGCGGAGGCCGCGAAGCGGTCAATACTGTCAACAAAGCAATACTCTTGTTGCGGTCCGTCCACTCGCCGGAATTCACCATTTCGATGAAGCTGGCGGCCGGAACTCTGGCCGCCACGTCCGCGCTCGAACTAGCCAGGACGTATAGCGCCCGCACTACATTGTTGCGCACGCCCCAGTCCGGATCGTGGCTAGCTGCAACCAGATCGTCAATCTGCACCTGTGACTGCTTAACGTAGCCCAGGAGTTCGGCTGCGGCGATGCGGCTTTGCACGTCCGAGGATGATTTCAGCACTTGCCGGATCAGGTCTTCATGGTGCAAAGCATAGTCGCGCATCTTGAGATCGACAGCACGCTCCTTTGGGTCGGTGGCAAGATAGTATCCCTGCGAGTTATCCTCGCCGGCATTGCCGCGATCAATTGTCTCGAAAAGAGCGGCCATAGCCTGGTCGTACACATCGAGGCCTTCCGACGGCAGGCGCAGCGAACTCGTCGGCACCGGGCTATAAGCGAATGCCTTGCTGGACTGCCCCTGAAGCCCAATAAAGAGAAAATGGTTCCCATCTCGATCGCAGCAGACAAAAGCACTATCCGTCGGTTCGCGTCCTGTGGCGCGCATAACTGCCTGCTTGATTTCTTCTTTCGCTTCTAGCAGTGTGTCGATCGAGGAAGAAGCAAATGGATCGCCTACATGAATGGGCAAGATGGTCTGCACTGGCTTTAGATCTATACCCGCGTAGCCGAAAAACTCGATCGATCCGATCCGCGTCTCTTGCTTCGCCCCCGCCCCGGCAGCACAGGGGTCAAAGGGCTTCGGCCGTACATGCTGGTTGAAGCTCGCCAGGTTTTTCTCTTGTTCCGCCTGACCTGATACGCAAAAGGTTTTTCTCAGATCGTCGGTCAGAAGCTTGCTGTCATAAGGCTCCTGCGTGAAAGGATCACTTCCAGATTCATAATATTGGGTGCCAAACACCTGCTTCTGCTTGATGGATTGAAGGTAGCGATCGAGCGTAGCGGCAGCAATCCATCGGCTCTCGAGATCGCCTTTGGCAACTCCGGCGCTGGCCAGGATATGAGCCAGCAGGTAATCTTCGCTGGCGTCTCCGTGTTGGAAGATGAACGCCGCATCGTGATAGTCCTGCGCCGTCTTCAAGCCCCCGGCATCGATGATCTGGCGCGTCTGCTCGCGGCGTTTCTTGTCTCCTTCTGTCAGATCCTTGAACTCCGCCTGGGTGAATGTAGTGCCAGGATGGCTTTCGAATTTCTCGCGCGCGGCCTGGTCAGCGATGAACAAACGGTGTACTTCGCTGGCATAGTCACCGTCGGTTTTTTCCTGCGCGGACAGTGGCGGCAAAGCAACCGCGGCCAACCAGCAAAGCAAAACGCTCCACACCCAACGGTTTTTGGTCACGCCGTCCAAATCGGGCTCCTTCTAGAATTTAAGCTTCAAGGCCAACTGCAGTTGGCGTGCGCCGGACGTACCGTCGGGACGGCCGATTTCCGAGGTGGCCTGGCCAAACAATTCGCCTACCTCGAAAAACGTGTCCAGCTCAGGCGGGGGCGCGAACTGAACGCGGTTGAAAACGTTATAGTCCTCCACGCGGAAGTCGAGACGGAAGCGCTCGTTTAACCTCGTGGTTTTGGTCAACACCATGTCCCAATTGTTGACCCCGGGATTCCGGAAGAAATTCCGGCCCAGATTGCCGAAGCGGCCAAAGGGAGGCTCGCTAAACAACCCGGCGTTCGGGCCGATTTGCGTCCTCGGGTTCAGGACGGGCCCCGGCGTGGCGTTGGGGTTGTAATCCGGATGGTTGGGGTCCCCACCAGTTCCGGGCGTGTCGAACTCACTTAGGACGTCATAGGGGAAGCCGCCTTGAAAGCTGGTGATGCCAGCGAGCGAGAACCCTTCGAGTATCTTTCCCGCCAAGCCATGGTTGAAATACGCCCTCTGCTTGCCAAATGGCAACTCCCAAACGTAATTCGCGACAAACGATTGACGGATATCGAAAGATCCGTTGGAGCGATCGGCTCGAAGATTGTAGGAATTGCTAGGGAAAACCGAATTGTTAGCTTGAGAAGAGAGCGGAAACGAGGCGTTGTCAATCTCATGCGCCCAGGTATAGGCGCCCTGGATGTAAAGTCCGTGGGAGAAGCGCTTGGTCAGGGTCGCTTGCAGGGCGTTGTAGATCGAGTTCCCCGCGTCCTTTAGTAGCTGCGGGTGAAGTACCGCGCTGTTATTCACCGCGTCAAAGGGCAAAACGGGAACAATGGTTGGCGGATTGGTTGTGAAATTGGAATTGGGACCGGGAGTTTCCGCACCTAAATAGAGATTCTCACCTTGCACGGTCTCATTCAGGAGACTCGCGATAGGACTATCGATGCAACCATTCGGGTTCGCCGGGTTGGGAACCACCGGGTTGGCAGGATTGTAGGTTGGATCTGCACAAAATGCCCTTAGCTTCTGTACCAGTGCGGGGTTAGGCTGATTGCCATCCACAACGCGGAGCAGGCGTATGCCTTCGACTCCGATGTAGTTGAGCTCAAGCTGGGTGTTCCGTCCCAGTTCACGTTGAATTCCGAAATTCCAGTTCTCGCTGTACGGCAGGTGCAGGTTCTGATCCAGAACAAAGGGATCGGCGAGGCTTTCATTCTGGATTACGGACGAAGGCGTGTATGTGCTAGGGGGAAACAGAGCGGAAAAGCTAGGTCCGGATCCCGTCGTGGGGTTATTGGGGTTAGGGGTAAAAGTGAGGAAAAATTGGCTTTCCGTAAGCGGTGGGCTCCCTCGGGTAATATCGGCGACTTCGAAGAAGGTACGATCGCGGAAGATACCAACGGCGCCGCGAATCGATGTTTTCCCGTTCTTATATGGATCCCAGGCAAAACCCACGCGCGGCTGCGCCGCCCCGAGCCAGTTTCTCTTGAACAGATAGGTTCCGTTCTGGCCAATGTTTTGGAAGGTGATAGGCCCCGGACCACTTAGGGCAGCAGCTGGCACCGTGGACAACCGGTCGTCGGCTTCGAAAGGAACGCCATTGAATTCCCAACGCAGTCCAAAATTCAGGGTCAGATTGGGCAACGCTTTGACGGAGTCCTGTCCAAAGAACGAGAAGTCGCGCGCTCGCATATTCAGCTCGTCGGTGTGCAGCCGGTTTCCCGCCGGGGTGAAGAACTGGCTCTGGCTTTGGAAGGTCGGACTCCCAAACAGCGCCCACGCCATGTCCTGCAGGGTTTCGCTCGTGTCCGCCGCGGGTTGCCCCGTTTGCACAGAAGGTATGCCAAACTCGTCGAAATTAAAAAATTCGTCGGCCGCGCGGGAAAAAAAGCCCAAAGAATTATTGGAGTAGAGGTCGCTAAAGCCTCCGCCGAACTTTACGGTATGCCGCCCCGCAACCCGTACGACGTGATCGCTGACCACATAACTGCCGGACCCCCGAGACTGTCCATCGCTGTCGCCAATGTCAACACAACCCCAATTTGCCAATCCGCCGGGCATAAGGAGGTCGCTGGTGTCGCCGAATTGGTCCTTTAGCCCCACGCTATTGATCGTGTTGAGACCGGTACAGGTGACGGGTGAGTTGTAGCGTGTCGCGCTCATCACCAGGTAGTTTTGCAACTCGGGGCTGAAAGTGGAAGATAGCTGAGCCGAGAAAGCCTCATTGAATCCGGTACCAGCACCGCTGCCAAAACCGGGCAGCGACTCCGCGCCGATTATGTTGTTGAAATAGCTGCTGCCGCCCGTATAGCGAGCCGAGAAGTTCTCGGCGAGCGAGAAATTGTGGTCCACCTTCACCGTGTAGTTAGAGCCCGAAGAGTGCAGAACGGAGGGAGAAAATGCAATCCCGCGTATGCCGTCTCCCAGGGAAACAGCGGGCGCGGGGTAAAAACTGAATATCTTCTGAATATCTGGATCAAAGCCGAGGCCGGCGGCATTATTGAGCGAAGTGGGCGTGCTGATGTCCACTGGGACCGAGACCGTGGCGCCCGTGGTGGGATCCTGGCCCGTATAGGTGAACTTGCCGCTCAAGAAAGCCTGGGTCGGGACCACGTAGGGCTCGGTTCGCGTGAGCAGATTTCGGCCGCCGTCGTAGTTGAAGAAAAAGAAGGTTTTGTCTTTGACGATGGGACCGCCGATCGACACGCCAAAATCGTTTAGGGTATAAGGGTTCGTTGGGGAGCCAGCGAGATCGAAATAGTCGCGCGCGCCGAGCGCGTCCCAACGCAGGAATTCGTAAACCGCGCCATGCCAATTGTTGTTTCCACTTTTCGTCACCACGTCGATAACGGCACCGGCACTGCGCCCGTATTCCGGCATGAAGTTGTTGGTGATGATCCGGAACTCCTGGGCCGAGTCTGGGTTGATGCTCCCAACGCCGAACGACGGAAACTCGACGTCATTGTTGTCCGCTCCGTCCAGCAGAAAGCTGCTGCTGGTTTCCCGCCCCCCGTTGACCGAGTAACCGCCATCGCCGTTGTTGGTCTGATTCACTCCAGCGCTCAAGAGGACGAACTGATAGGGGTTGCGCGTGATTGTGGGCAGACTCTCCATCTGCTGCTCGTTAATGACATTGCTGACCTGCGCGTCAGTGGTATCGATGGTCTGTGACTGGGCTCTTACCTCCAAATTCTCAAGCGCCGGGCCCACCTTGAGTTGGATGTTGAACACCAGGGCCTGAGCCACCGTCAGGGTCAGATTCTCGCTGAGCACATTGGCGAAGCCGGTGGCCTCCACGACCAACTGATACTGACCCGGAGGGACAAAGGGGAACGTATACAGGCCTGCCTCATTAGTCTGGACATGACGTTCGACCAGAGTGGCCTGATTGATTAAGCGAATATCGGCACGCACTGCTGCGCCAGAAGGATCGAGAACTTCTCCAGAAATCTGGCCGGTCTGCGCCAGCATGGGAAGCCCGGCTCCAAAGATGAGGGAAAGTGCAAGCGCCAGCTGTGCGAGGTTGCGATCCATCATTTCTCCTAAGGCTTTGTCCTACGGATTGGCGAATTCAAGGTGCTCTGTCCAAAGCGCCTGACGTCGGACGAACCATCTGATCTAGATCGGCTGCAATCGTGTTCAATCGTTCGAGGGATCGAAGCAGCTCGGCAAGAATTTGGTCGACTGGCCGCTCCGTCTGGCTGCCCATCCCAAGCAACTCGTCACAGCGGCGCTTGTTCTCTGTGGCAGCTACTAGCAGATCATCTGTCGTGTAATGTGCAGAAGAGTCTGCCCCGCCTTGTGCTGGGGCGAGAGGCTCAAGTTGGCCGATAAAATCCTTTTCGTCGGCGATCGCGGTTGTCAGGCTGCTCCTGTGCCGACTCAGCAGCTGATCCAGTAGAGCAATACCGTTGGCGTCGAGCCGGCTGCGCTCCAGCGCCGAGAATCGCTGGTCCAGATTGTTGAAAGCGAGAGATTCCCTTTCGATTGTCAGGGCTGCGTTGAAGAGTTTCTGGCTTAGTTCCGCCGCCGCTTGGGGCGTCACCGATTTTTGGGCGAGATAGGTTTCAAGAGGCGATCCCAGAGCGACGACGGAGCGTTCTTCGATCCGCGATATGCCAGTGTCATCGACGCTGATGTGCTGTGCGAGGTCCCTGATGGTCTGTAGCGACAGGGTCACTAGCGGAATGCCGCGCAGGGACTCTTGAATCTGACTTCTGCGCGCATCGTCTTCTACAATGCCAGTAATTTGAACCGCCGACGGAGCTTGGGTGATCGTAATCTGTTCTCCGGTGTCAGCATTCGCCTGGTTCAGAGCCAGGCGAGCGCGCAATTCCGCCTCGTCGAGAGCCGCGATCGTTGGCTGCGCCGAGGAATGAAGCGCGCGTTCGGGAGCGGGGGGGGCTGGGTACCCAGGCTCTGATTCAAAGAGCGGCGAAGCGTTGATCTGGTCCCAGCCCAAAACGGCAAAATTCAATTCCGAAATCTCGATTTCTCCAAAGTCGCGGAGCACGACTCGGCGGGCTGTTGGATGGAAATCCGTGTCCCGGACTGTGATCGACGCCTCTTTGACGTTAGTAGACTTAGTGCTTGTGACTAAGGTCAACAGTCCCGACTTGTGGCGAACATCGTCTTTCTTGTCTTTCAAACGGTCACGCCATTGCTGGAAATCTGCTGCCGATAGCGGCCGCTGCCAGCTCACTCCGGCAAGCTCAAGCCTTTCCCTAAGTTCCCGATCTGGCCCGTTCGAGTCGCTAAGACGAGGCTGACGGTGGCCATCTGCATCGCGGTACACGGTCCGCTCCAATGCGAGATTCTTAGTTCGAATCTCGATTCTCTGATAAACGACGCCAGACCTCCCCTCTGGCATCCCATGTTGATCCCAAGCCTCTGCTCTTTCCAGCAACTCGTTCGCCGAAACTGTTTGAGCGTTCCTTTGCCAGATCTGGAATAGCGCCGCGGCAGACAGGACAACGATGAAAACGCTCACAAGGACTGGGTTCATGACTGGTGAAATCACTGATCGAAGATAGTGTGCGATGCGAGACGGCAATGAAGTCCTCGATTCGAGAATCACCTCGTCGAGCTTGTGAAGAAATCGGCTTCTGCCGCCCGGCGGCGGCGGCATGTAGGGAGCGGCAACTTGCTTTCGATAGTCAAGAAAGTGAAAAATCGTCGCTTGCACTTCCTCATAACGTCCACGGCACCCCCAACAGCGCTCCAGGTGCCGTTGTATCCTCCGGGCGCCAGCACTCGAAATCTCGCCATCCATCAGACGAAGCAATTCTTGATCGCCGATGTGCCGTTCCGAACGCCGCAGAAGGTCGTTGAGAAAGCTACTCATATAGTTCGCGTCAGATGGAGGATCGCGCGCTGCAGTGCGTCCGCTACTCCCGAAATCGTGATCCCGAGAATTTCCGCAATCTCGTAATAACGCAACCCCTCCGCACGGAGATGCAAGCACTCGCGCTGTCGCTTAGTGAGTTGGGATATTGCAGTGTCGAGCCGCCGCCATTGTTCATTCCGGAGGTAGAGTTCTTCAGGATTGGCAGCACCGACTGAGCTTGCGAATTCGACTGCACCCTCTTCGCCCGAGTCGGCAACAAGTCGCCGCTCACGTTTCTGCAGGTTGACTCCCAGATTATGGGCAACCCGGTAGATCCAACTGCGATGGCTTTTGATCTTGCCGCCATCTTGTAAGAACCGGACTAGTCGGAGAAAGGCGTCCTGGATTACGTCGTCAGCTTCCTGGGATGTCAAGCCCATGCAGATGAGGTAGCCGTACAGCGGCAACCGAAGTTCGTCGTACAAATCAACGACCTGCGTCCGTCGACTCAGTTTTCCTCGTCCCTCGCGCGAGAAAATACCCAGACTCTCCCCCACGATGGCGTCCCCGCCGCCGTAGCTCAGTGCCATCCAGGTGATTGAGAAAATCATTGATCGGTTCCCGCTATCGCCTTGCCTCAGCAGTTAGCAAAACCTGAGACCATATTCGCCTGCTGGCTTGAAGACAATCGAACACCCGTTTTTTACAGGTTCAACCCAGCACTTTTTTCGATTGGGTCGGCCTCTTCACAAAGCCGGACTTGACCGGCATTCGGTGGCGGCATTTTTCCACGAGATTCAATCAACTCTGCGCCTTCTGAACTGGCGCAGCGTGGCATGCAGGCGGTCGAGTGCGATATGAGTACCCGTGGCAAGTGTGCCGTAGACGGAGTGCTGGTCGGAGCGGACCAGATTCGCGCGCGGTTGGATGCGGATGTCGAAGCCTGAAAGCCTAGCAACTTCCCCATGTTTCGGGCACATAATTCATTTCGCGCAGGACATTCAGATTGATCCACGACCCATAGAAAAACGTCCAGACTGCAGGTTCAGTCGTTTTGCTGTGAACACTTTGCAAATCGAACATGGCGGTCATCAGTTATTCCCTATTCTTGAACCGTTACTACCCCGATATTCACGTCCTCGGCAGTTCTGCTCCTCTCGACCACTGAGATCCAAAAACATGCCCTCGGCCGCGATCGACCGCTGTTGAATCTCACCAGCGTCCGCGAAGAAAGTGTTTCCAGGTTCTATTGCTCGCTTTCATAAAATCTTTTCAACTGATCAAGTCGGCTCCGGACCAAAGGAGATCTCATTGGCTCATAAGCGAACATGACTTCCCCTTTCTTGCGAATCTCGATGCGATACGGCTGCTTAAGCTTGTCGGTCAAGTGATACCAGGTAACAACTTCTGCGAGGTCGTCCAACCAGTTCCTGCTCCCGTAAACCGATACGAACGGTGTCTGGCTTAGGGCCTTATAGACAGCTTCTGCTCGATCGATACTAAGAACCTTGCCTTCAGCGTAAAACCTGCTACGTTCCAAAAGAGTATTTCGATATCGCGGAGCAGGCGTTCTCCAACTGCTCCAGACGTTCCTGGTGAATAATGACGTAGCGGGGGATTTGTCCAACTGATCCCCGACTCCCATCTCGGACGTAATGTGTAAGCTTCCGTCGACTATGTGAGCCGATTCGTGGAGTAGCACATAGACAACAGCATCCAGCGTTCCGCCTTCAATGAATACATTGAGGGAGGAGTTGGCTGTTTCGAAGCAGGTCCGCTCTTTCTGCGTAAGGAACTCTGATACATCCTGGCCGAGGATTCCGGCCCTGATGGTGATGTCAAACACCTTATAGGGCTCGCCTGGGTTGACCGTCGAGGTGAGCGCCGTATTGGGCATTCCCTCGAGAAAGCTTAAAGATCGCAGCCGCTCTCTTAGAATTCGGCGATTTAGAGGCGGGAGCGAAGCGAACGCGTTGCTAAGTTTCTGCCGTTCCACTGTCGTCAGGACGTGAGCCGTCGGGTTCAGCCCCGCCTCCTTGAAACCTTTGAGTACGGCTGCGGGGGTCTCGCCGATTCGCGCCTCGAGTGCAGTAGACGGATCGAAACCATAGTAGGGAAGAGCCTCGGCGCGCTGTGCTTTCGACTCTTCGCTCGTCATGGCCGGCGTTAGGCAGGAACAGAAAAGAAAGACTGCGCAGGTGACTGTCGCGGGTGCGCGCATATTTCCTCCGCCTCGCTTCGAAGTTAGTTTTGCGCATCGGTCGGGCAGAATGTAATGGGGCACGACGTTTTCTTGCATCTCGTACTGCACTGTATCGGAATAATTACCTACGCAGGTGGCTACGAAGAGGTCCAGATCGGGGATACCCATTGCCAGTTGGCTTCCGTTACCCCCGGCAAAAAAGGCGCGTACCATCTTCCCTTTGTGCGGATGGGTGCTAATCCACCACAGATATCCGTATTGCAGGTTGCGGAGTTTTTCGAGAGGTGAGGTAGCCAGGTACGCCCGCAACGAGGATATATAAGTCACGACCCCCAGCAGCCAAGGCCTGCATCGTTTCACAAAGAAACTCCCTCCAGAAGTGTTAAAGGCTTACCATCTCCTCGTACACGGTGCGGACGTAGCGAGCGAAAGAATGCAAACATTGGAGAAAGGATGCACTCAGTCGGTAAGTTCCATCCGCCAAGCAAGATCTGACTTAGACCAGTTCCCGCAACTTGAGAACAACCTCTCGCACCGCAGAGCCCGATTGCACCCGCAGCCACAATCTTCTGCCTGGTGGAAT
>Ga0207053_10114_pt1 | contig 21520 bp, 18 predicted proteins | sample Alteio_BWMinCont_59_FD_153290 | JGI IMG/M metagenome (GOLD analysis project Ga0207053, IMG submission 153290) | Enriched cells from forest soil in Barre Woods Harvard Forest LTER site, Petersham, Massachusetts, United States -... | ecosystem: Environmental > Terrestrial > Soil > Temperate forest >...
GGCCCATAACCCAATCAGCGACACAATCAAGTAAAGGGAGTTCAGAATGGTGCGGCGGCGATATCGACGCGAGAAAAGCAAAAGAAAAGCACGGCGCATCGACCACTTTTCTCCCAACTGCTCGAGCCGGTTTTCCCAGCGTTCCGGCTCGCGAACATTTTTCCGTATCCAGGCGATGAAAAGCGCCGGAACGCCGCCTACGACAAACATGTAGCGCCAGCCGTAGCGGCTGCCAATGAAGTAATTCGCCGCGGCCGCGAGGAAGAACCCGATGTAGTAGCCCGTGTGCATCAGAGCCGCGCCCATGGTTCGCCGTTCCTCGGGCCAATCCTCCGACACAAGCGCCGCCCCGATGGACCACTCTCCGCCAATGCCAATCCCCGCGAGGAAACGAAAAACAGCCAGGGTCCAAATTCCTGTCGCAAAGGCTGCCAGGAGCGTAAACAGCGAAAAGGAAAGAATGCTGAACATCATGGTGCGCACGCGGCCGAAGCGGTCCGCTATCGGCCCCCAAATCATGCCCGCCCCCCACCCCACCATGAAAAGCGCGAAGAGCAGGCCGCCATAGAAACCCACATTGGCAGTGGTGTTTGCGATTCCGGACTTCGGCAACAGGTCTTGCAAGGCCGGCACCAGAACCAGCGAGTAAATAAACGAATCCATGCCGTCCATGGTCCAGCCGCCCCAAGCAGCCCAAAAGCTGCGGACTTGGTTCGGATTCAGGCGGGGTTTTATGCGCGGCAATTCCACCGAAGCCGTCGTCACCGGAGCGCCTCTTTCGAGCGGCAAACGAGACATTATATATTAGCTGGTGTTCTCAGAGCTTCGCGAGCGGCCAGGCGAGACGCGCAGGGGGCGCCGCCAAATGGATTCCAAATGAGGAGGATAAAACATGGCTGCCGATCGGCCAATCATCTTGACGGGCGCTGCGAGCGGTATTGGCCGAGCGGCGGCGGAGCAATTAGCCGCGAAGTCGCATGTCCTGGCGCTGGTAGACACGAATACGGAGTTGCTGAATGAGGTCGTGGCCAGGTGCCAGAAGATCTCGCCGCGGACGCGGGGCTTTAGTTGTGACGTGACGGACCAAACGGCTGTCGCGCGCACCTACCGCCAAATCCGCGAGGAGTTTGGAGGCGCCGCCACTCTCATCAATTGCGCGGGGATCGGCAAATTCGCGCCATTTCTCGAGATCGAACCATCGGAATGGGTGCGCATGTTCCATGTGAACGTGATGGGCGCAGTGCTTTTAACCCGCGCTGCTCTGCCGGACATGCTGGCCGCCGGCGAGGGCTTGATCATCAATGTGAGCTCGCGGATGGCGCTCGATCCCCACCCCGCCACAACGGCGTATGCCGCGAGCAAGGCGGCCCTGCTTGGCTTCTCCAAAGCTCTGGCCATGGAAGTTAAGGACCGCAGGGATCAAAGTGACTTTCCTGGCTCCGGGCGGCACGAAAACGAATATCGCCACGCCGAAGCACGAAGGCTATCTCGAACCGAGCGCGATCGCCGACGCCATCGTTTACATCACGGAGAACAGTGCGAAGAACGTATGGGTGCGCGATCTTGTGGTCTTACCGCTCGGCTTTTGAGCGCCCTGCGCCTGGGTTGGCAGCTTTAGTGCAGAGTGGGGCGGCGCAGTTTCACGTGCAGTTCATGAATGGTGTAAGGAATGCCCCGCGGCTCCGCCAGAGTCTGCAATGCTTCCCGCACTTCGCGGTCGCATTGGGCCTTTTTCTCGGCAGGAATCTTAACGAAGTGCCCCTCGACGCGAACCCACCAGGACCAGTGGCCTTCTAACGTGTCGTAGTAGGTCGTAAAGGACTCCTCGACCGAAAGGCGCGCCGGGTCGAAGGCATTCGCGAAAAGCTGCAACGCGGCTTCCCGGGTCAGTTGTTTCCGCAGGCGAGCCGAACTCAAAAGCAGTGCCGGCCCCATGTGCTTCAAGAATATAGCGCTCGTCTTTTGGATGAATTCGCGACCGTTGTCGCGCCCGACGAAGAATAGGTCCATTTCGCCATCTGGCTTCAGCACACGCGCAAGCTCCGCGACCGAAGCGGCAAGATCGGTCACCCAGTGAAAGGCCAGAATGCTGTAGAGATAATCGACCGAGGCATTTCCCTGGGGAATGTTTTCAAACGAACCCTGCCGAACCCGTACTCCTTTTTGCTGGGCCGTCTTCTGAGCGGCGATGCGGCACATATTCTCGGCCGGGTCGACGGCAATGAATTGTGTGTGTGCCGGCGCCGCGGAAGCTAATGCGTGAATGGCTCTACCCGTGCCGCATCCCATATCGACGACCACATTGTAATCGTCGCGCAAGCGGATGGCGGACATCGCCCTTTCCGAAGCGCGGCCCCAGCACGACAGGAAATTGGCCTCTTCGTCGTATTCGCGCGCGAGCCGCGAATATGTCTCGACAATCGGATTTATGCTTGCGGACATGGCTGCACCGCCTGGCTCTTCAGAGCGAGGTTACAAAGCCCGCGCACGACTGCGAATTCGCCGGGATCGGCATCGGCGAGATCGATCTGAAGTCCCGTCTTGCTCTCCACGTGCACGATCAGATCGAGAAAACCGAACGAATCGAGAATCCCCGATCCAAGCAGTTCGGTATCGGCGGAGATTTCCACGTGGTTCGAGGTTCGTTTATTGGCTTTGATCCAGTCGATGAGCAACCGCTGCAGCTGTTCTTGAGTCATCAGGTCCCATTCCTGTTTGAAGTGTGCGCTTCCGAAGCCTGAGGGCAATCCTCATCGGGGCGGGGCTATGTTTCGTTGTTCGACGCCCATATCTTCCCGCGCATCCGGCTCCTGCCGCAGACAGGAGAGCACCAGTTCCACGCGGTTGGAAACCCCAAGCTTGTCAAAAACACGGAAGAGATAATTCTTTACCGTGTGTTCCGTCAATCCGAGTTGCTGCCCGATTTCTCGATTGGAGAGGCCCTCCACGGCCAGGCGAACCACTTCCGTCTCCCGCTTGGTCATGCGGCTCTCTACATTCGAGTCCATCTTGCGCTGCTTGGAAAACTTCGCAAAAGCGTTGAGAACATATCTCAATTCGTCATTGCTCGCCCAGATCTGGCCTTGCGAAACCGCTTCCACGGACTTGCACAGCAGATCGAAAGGGCTGTTGCGGCAAAACACGCCATCGGCGCCGAACCGGAATGCTTCGATAACCAAATCGGGCTCGGGAGCCTCGAGCGCCACGAGGGTCCGCGTCTCGGAATTGATCCGGCGTATTTCCGGCAATAGGCGCACACCGGTGAGCGGCCCGTCCTGCAGATTGGCGCTTACAATTGCGACATGCGGGCGCGTCTCTTCAATGCCGGCGAGGATTTCGGCGGTCGTGGAGGCGGAAGCCACCACTTGAAATCGGTTTCGCACGACGTAGAAGGCCTTCCTGAGAAGGTCGCAATACATCTTGTTCGGTTCCGAGATAAGGATCGTAGTTTGCGTTCGCTTGCTCGGTTCCGCCACGGTGATTTGAGTCCGCTTGTCGGGGTCAGGTACCAAAGCAGCCGATTGACCGCCCTTATTCGGCTCAGGAATGATTACAGCCGTCTGGTTTCGCATAGGCTTGGGTGGAGTCCATTGTAGGGGGAAGGCGGGTTGGCACAATAACGTGTTCACCTGAGCTATCCAGGGGGAATATTCATTAAGGCTTTGCCGGTAATTCTCAAATTGAATTCACCTTAGAAAAAGGCGCGCCACAGAAAACGGTCCCCGCTGCCAGCTCCCGAGCCCCGAACTTCCGCCCTGTTCGAGCCGCTTAGCTTCCCCATTTATCCGAAATTACCCTCCACTTACGCTCCGCCCAAACCCGAGCCGCCGCGGGCGATGAGCGAGTGAAGCCGCTCTAGACGCTCCTTAATTCTTGCCGGACCGCCGAGACCCCTTAGAACGCCCTAGAGAATCCCTGAAGAAGGTCGGCGCGATAGAGACTTGTCTACCTGAAATGCGGAGTAGAGCGACCTCTTCGCCCGACGATTCACAAAGGCGGCGCGGCAAGGTCCTTCGTTGTATTCCACTATCGTCATCTTTACACCTTTGCGGGATGGCGTAGAGTCGCTACCGTCAGGCGATTGTGTCCGAAATACTGTGCGAAGCGCGACGGAACGATTATGAAAGAACTGGAAAATATGGAAGAGCGGCGCAAAAGTAAGCGCTTCCGTTTGCGGCTTGCGGTGGTGTTCTCCTGGCGCGACGCGCACGGAGCGGTGCAGAGCGGCGAGGGCTGGAGTCTGAACATTGGCAGCCGCGGTATTTATGTGCGAACGAAAATCGCGCCTCCCGAGGGAAGCTCGATAGAGATGAACGTGTTTCTTCCTCAGCTTGGATACGAGATTCGCACCGCGGAAATCCACGCGAAGGGGCAAGTGATTCGGATCGATCGCGGCCTGCCGGATCCCGTTTGCGGATTCGCGGCGATGAATCACACCGTAGTGATTCGCGAGGCGGCCGAGCACGTGGTCGAAAAGAAGACCGGTGCAGAGCACAGTTCTCGAGTGGCATAGCCAGCATCGGAGCGAAGCAAGAATTGGGTGGTGGGTATTTGTGGAAGACAAATCTGGGAGTGAAAGGGCGGTAGCTTGTCTATAGAGTTGAATTTTCCCGGCAGTGAAGAACGCAAGACCATTGACCTGGGCTCATCTCTGCCGTGGTTCGCCGTCCGCGTGAAGTCAAATTACGAAAAGCCGGTGTCGGCTGTCCTTCGCGGCAAAGGCTTCGAGGAGTTTGTACCGACCTTCAGCTCCAAACGGCGCTGGTCAGACAGAATAAAGGTGGTCGACGTTCCGCTGTTCCCCGGCTATCTGTTTTGCCGGTTGGATTTGGATAAGCGGCTGCCGTTATTGACCACTCCCGGCTTTCTCTACCTGGTCGGAAAGGGAAAGACGCCGGAGCCTATCGAGGAACAAGAAGTCCTGGCGATTCAATCCCTGGTGCGCTCCGGCCTTCCTACGTTGCCGTGGCCTTCCATTATGGTAGGCCAGAAGGTTCGCCTGGAGCGCGGGCCGCTGCGGGGCGTTGAAGGTATCGTCGCCAAAATCGCAGACCAACATCGCATCTATGTAAACGTGACGCTCCTGCAAAGATCGGTTTTTGTGCAAGTGGATCCTGAGTGGATTCGCAGCGTGGGCAGGCCCAGCTCTACCCTCGCGGCGTGAATGTCGGCTCTATCTTCAGTGTTGTTGGCATTTGATTTCAACGGCCGGCCCGCTCTAAAGCGGACGCAGGCAAGGTGAAAAATACGGTGGTGAGAAAAATGCAAAACGCAAAAGCTGCATGGCTGGGACTTCTGACGATTCTCCTTCTCTTCCCTATTATCAATCTGCGCGCTCAACAGACGCCGGCACAGATTCAACCCGTTCCTGCTATCGCTCCACAAAGTGCGCCCGCGGCTCAGAACGGTGCGGCTACGGCAACCGCGCCTTCCACTTACCTCTTAGGGCCAGACGACCAGGTCATCATCCAGGGAGCCCAAATGGATGAGATTGTGAACAAGCCGTACCGCGTCGATCCCGAAGGGTACGTCAGTCTGCCCATGCTCGGCAGAATCAAAGCCGCAGGCATGACAATAGGCGACTTCGAGACGCAACTGAATCGCGTCGCCTCCAAGTACGTCCGCGACCCACAACTCGTGGCCAGCGTGGCGGAATTCCACAGCCAGCCGGTTTCTGTCGTCGGGGCTGTAAATCAGCCCGGCGGCCAACAGCTGCAAGGAAAGAAGACGCTGATGCAACTGATCTCCATAGTGGGCGGATTCCGTTCTGACGCCGGAAACACGCTGAGCATCGCGCGCGAGATCCAATGGGGACCTCTTCCGCTGCCTAACGCGACTACGGATCCGACCGGAAAATACAGTGTGGCCGAAATAAGCATTCCGGAGCTGCTACAGGAAAAAAATCCTCAACTCAACATTTTGATGATGCCCAATGACGTGGTTACCGTCCCTGTTTCCGAAACGATATATGTCGTTGGTGATGTTCATAAGGCCGGAGGCTTTCCGCTGGGCGAGCACAAGGACATGACCGTGCTGCAGGCGGTGGCCATGGCCGAAGGAATCGACGGAACGTCCGATTCCAAACATTCCCGCATCATCCATCATCCTGACGATCCCAGCCTGCGCAGCGAAACACCAGTCAACGTGAAACTCATTCTGGCCGGCAAGGCGCAAGACCTTCCCCTTGATGGCGGCGACATTTTGTTTGTGCCCGGGAGCATGAGCAAGAAGGCCGGACTCAAGACAGTCGAGGCGGCCATCCAGACCGCCAGTGGAATAGCCATCTGGCGTTTCTAGCAGTGACCGATCGCGCGATATTTGGGCTACAAAATTCAAAAGATACAGGATGTGCCCTATGAATTTCTCTGATTCAGATAGCAGCCCGAAACGAGTTCCGTTATTGCCCGCCGGGAGCGGGAGCCAACTGGTCCCCTCGAACCATGTGCCGGCCAAGTGGATCCCTGCCGAGGCGACGGACGATAATCCCAGCTTCACCCTGCTGGAGTACTGGCACAAGATTTGCCGCTACAAGCTCGCCATCTTGGCCTTCGTCATCGTGGGCGCCGCGGGCGCGCTCCTCTTAAGTTTTCTGCAGACTCCCATGTATCGCGCCCATACGAGCCTGGTGGTCGAAGATCTGAACGAAAACTTCCAGAACTTGAAGGACTCGGACCCGACCGCGCAGGTTGCTCCGCCAGAATCCTATTTCCAAACTCAGGTGAAGATTCTGCAGAGCCGGGAGATGCTCGACCTGGTCATTGATAAGCTCGGGCTGATGCAGCGTGCGGCCCCACATACCCATTTCTGGTCCGGATGGCTGCATAATGGGAAGTCCGATCCCAATCCCGCTCTTTTACGAGAGCAGGAGATCGATAAGCTTCAAAAGAATCTGACCGTGCAGGCGTGGGGAGAGTCGCAGACGGCGGAGATTTTCTACGACGACCGCGATCCTCGGCTTGCTTCTGATGTCGCGAATACGCTCGTGCAGACCTTCATAAATGAGAGCCGCGAGATTCGCTGGAACTCCACGCAGAATACGGCCGAGTGGCTGGCCGGCCATTTGAACGAGCTCAAACAGAATCTGCAAAAATCGGAAGACCAGCTTCGGGCATACGCTCAATCCACGGGCATTGTCCTTACCACGGACAAACAGAACGTGACCGAGGACAGGTTGAAGCAAATCCAGGAAGAGCTTTCGAGAGCGCAGGCGGACCGCACCCAAAAGCAGGCGGAATACCAGACCATGGAAAATACGCCGGTCGAGTCGCTCTCCCCCACGCTGAACAATCCCGCCCTGCAAAATTATCTCGTGAAAATGGCGGATCTGAAGAGCCAGCTTGCCAATCTTTCTTCCACCTACACTCCGGAACACTACAAAGTGCGCCAGGTGGAGGCGCAAATTGCCGATTTGCAGCTGGCTATAAATACCGAACGCGCCAGCATCCTGCGGCGTAGTAAGGATGATTACGAAGCGGCACAAACACGCGAAGACATGCTGGTGGCCGCTTTCAACGGGCAGATTAAGAGCGTCTCCGATATGGCCGGTAAATCGATTCAGTACGACAATCTTCAACACGAAGTCGATACGGACCGGGAACTCTACGACGCGCTTTTGCTGAGAATCAGACAGGCGGGTCTGGCCGCGGCTATGCGTTCGAGCAATGTGGTAGTGGTCGATCAGGCAAAGACGCCTATTCTCCCCTACCGGCCGAATTTCCAGATGAACACGGCGTTAGGCCTTCTCACCGGCCTCTTTGTCGGCCTCGGATTTGTGCTGGTACGCGACCGCTTCAACCTCAATATTGAAGCTCCCGGCCTTTCGCAGGCTTATCTCAGACTCCCCGAATTGGGTGTCATTCCCGCGGCGAAGCTAGCCTCGCGGCGTTTCGCGTGGTTACCGGCATCCACGAAGGCGCCGCTGCAGCTCAAAGATGCCGGGCAGAATGACGCGTCTCGAGAGCATGCTAATTTGGCCGAAGCGTATCGAGCGACGCTGACGTCGATCCTTCTGCCCACTCTGAACGGAGAAGGCCCGCGCGTTCTCGTGCTCACCAGCCCCGATCCGGGTGCGGGTAAGACCACCGTCACCAGCAATCTGGGTATGGCCACGGCAGAAATTGGCCGCAAGGTGTTATTGATCGATGCGGATTTGCGCCGGCCGCGCCTGCATCGCCTGTTCGAAATCCCCAACAGCTTCGGTCTCACAGATATTCTGAGGATTACTACACCATTGGAAGACGTGCCCGTGAATCAGCTGGTACGTCAAAGCAAAATTCCGGGGCTCTTCATCGTGCCGAGTGGGCCCACCACCGACGGGCTCTCCAGCCTGCTCTATTCTCCGCGTTTGACGGAATTCCTGCAGCGAGTGTCGAAGGAGTTTGATCTCGTGTTGATTGATGCGCCTCCCATGCTGCATTTCGCAGACGCTCGTGTGCTGGGCCGCCATTCCGACGGGGTGATTTTGGTTCTCCGCTCAGGTCAAACTAAGCGCGAAGCCGCCATACTTGCCCGCCAGCGGTTCCACGAAGACGGTACGCGCGTGCTGGGAACAATTCTCAACAGTTGGGACTTGAAGAACATCCATTCACCGTACGCTTACGCCTACAACGAAGCCTACAAGTACAGCGCGATATAGCTGAGAAGATTCGCAGCGCGTCTGAGCCGTCACGATTGGCTGTCAAAGTGATCGGCTCAGACGCGCCGATGCGATGATGTGACCAGTTTCAACTTCAGAGCCGTCCAATCTATCGGAACGATATTTCGCAATCAGAGAGAATATGGCGGAAACCTGTTCACCCAGCATCGCTTTGGCTCAACCTTCGATCTCGCGCGGCCTTTCACTGCGCGCTAATTTCAGTTGGACGTTCGTTGGAAACTCGATCAACTCGGCTTGCCAATGGGGAGCCTTGGTTGCCCTGGCGAAACTTTCGTCCCCGGTCATAGTCGGCCAGTATGCCCTTGGCGTCGCTATCGCCATGCCCGTAATCAGCCTGACAAGTCTGCAGCTCAGGTCTGTGATTGCCTCCGACGTCAGAGAAACCTATAAATTTGGAGACTACCTCGGCTTTCGTCTCTATTCGACAGGGCTTGCTCTGCTCACCATTCTGGCGATCCTGCTCGTTTTGCATAGCGGACCTATGATGACGCTGCTGACCTTTACCATCGGGGTTTCGTTAGCGATCGAGAATATCAGCGACGTCTACTACGCCCGCCTGCAATACATTGATCGAATGGACCGCATCGCCAAATCGCAAATGTTGCGGGCGCCGCTCTCGCTGCTGGCCATGGGCTTGGGAGTCTATTTGACCGGAAACCTGAGCTGGGGAGTAGCGGCTATGGTATTGGTGAGAACGGCGGTGCTCCTGGGATACGATCTGCGTGTTCAAACACAATCCTCGGAACCGCTCGAATCGAATTCACCGGCATCGCGTATTGAGTTCGAACGCCTGAAAGAGATTCTTCGGCCTCGCTGGGAACTGCGTCCGATGGGCCGACTTCTGTGGTTGGCCCTGCCCTTGGGTATTGTGGCAATGTTGGTCAATCTGAACGTTAATGTCCCGCGTTACTTCATTCAGTGGAAACTCGGAACGCGTGAGCTGGGCATCTATTCCGCGCTGGCTTTCTTGATGTCCGCGGGTAATTTGCTGGTCAGCGCGCTGGCGCAGGCTGTTTTCGTACGCTTGGCGAGATTTTATGCGGACGGCCGTCGTCGCGCCTTCGCTTTTCTCTTGCTGAAACTCATTGCCATCGGCACGGTGCTCGGCGCAGGCGGAATTGTTGTGGCTTGGGTCGCCGGGCCCAGGCTTCTGACGATCCTCTATCGGCCGGAGTACGCCGCGGAATCGCGCCTTCTTGTGTGGTTCATGGTGGTGGCGTGGATAGGATATCTGGGCCAGTTTATGGGCTGCGCAATGACCTCCGCGCGGCTTTTTGTAGAACAGATTCCTCTTTTCGCCCTCGGCGTAGTCACGATCGGCGCGGGTAGCTACTGGCTGGTGCCGCGAATGGGCTTACAGGGCGCAATCGTAGCAAGCATGGCGGGAGTGCTGATCCAATTGTTCGCCAGCGCTGGAGTTCTCGCGTATGGCTTGATCAAGATTCCAGAGCTTCGAAAGGAGGCGACCACCCTTGCTTGAGAAGCCTTTCAAAGAGCCGCTGAGGTGGCATTCCATGCAGAGCTATCTCTCTTCGCCAGCTTCTGTCATTCCGGTTCAGCCCGCCATCGGCTATGACCCGCGAAGCGTTTCCACCGTGCAGTCCCGCAGAGAGGGAATATTCCGAAAAGCCGCGTTCTTCTTTCTCTGGCTTTTGATTTTCGTCATACCCTGGGAGAACGCCATCGTCATACCAGGGTTCGGCACACTCAGCCGGGCCGTGGGCATCCCCGCCTTTGGCATGGCGCTGCTGGCGATTCTGGAGTCCGGAACCCTGCGAACGTTGTCTCTGCAACACATGATTGTGCTCTTCTTCGTCATGTGGGCCGCACTGACCTATTTTTGGAGCCTTGCTCCTTCGGCGACCGTGACCTCGATATTCACGTTCGTTCAGCTGTTCATGCTGGTTTGGCTCATTTGGGAATTCGCGCAAACGCGCAGGGAGCAGTTGCTGCTGCTGCGGGCATATGTGGTGGGCTCGATCATTTCCTCCGTGGCAACGCTCGATGGCTTCTTTACGAACACTGGAATTCAGAGCGGCCGCTACTCGGGGCTAAACTTTAACCCGGGTGACTTGGCTTTTATTCTCGCCCTATCCATTCCGATATCCCTCTATTTGGCCGCGCGGGAACACAAAAAAACTCTGGTGTGGTTGGATGGTTCGGCGACCGTACTGGCATTCTGCGCGATCATCCTGACAGCGGCCCGAGGCGCGCTCATCGCCTGCCTACCTACGGTTCTCATGTTCCCATTCTTGTTCCCCAAGGTGAAATTGGGCCGGAATCTCGTGTTGTTCATTTTCCTGGCGCTGGCCGGAATCGGGTCCTGGCTGTTCATGCCGGAAAGTTCCTGGTCGCGGCTTTCCACGATCGGAAGCGAAATAACTTCGGGCACCCTGAACGAGAGGACGATGATCTGGCAAATGGGATGGCAAGTCTTCGGACAGGCTCCCTTCCAGGGCATCGGCGCCGAAGCCTATGCGCCGACCGTGGAACACGCCCTCGGCCTGGCTTCCGATAGCGGCACCGGGGGCGCCGACGCGCACGTCGGCCGCCTGGTCGCCCATAACACCTTCTTTTCCGTTTTGGTCGAGGAAGGCGTGATCGGTTTTGCCCTCTTTTTCGCGCTACTTCTTACGCTAGTGCTCTCTGCCTGGAAGCTTCCCCCCATCGATCGCGTGTTCTGGCTATGTCTCTTGCTCACTTGGGCCATCGGCGCGCTCGATCTGACGTGGGAAATTCGAAAACCGACGTGGTTCATTTTTGGACTGCTCATTGCCGCGGCGGCCGCGAAAGTCACGTCCGAAGCACGCCCCTTTTGGCCGCAAGTCGCGCCGAGCGAGCGCGCTGAAATTTATTCCCAAGATCCTTTCTCCGCGGAAATCTCCAGATCTCAAGGAATGTCATGAAACAGCGTGTCCTTCATGTTCTAGCAAACCTCGGCGCCGGCGGCGCCGAACGTATGGCTGTTCACATCGTCCGCGGTCTGAACACCCAGCGCTTCGAACCAGCGGTAGTTGCCTATAGCGGGCGCTACGGCTCCGATTTAGAGCAAAAGCTCGATCTGGCGGGGATAAAAACTTTCTTCCTCGGCAAGGGGCCTGGATTTGGGTGGCGTACTTACCCTCGTTTGCATCGCGTGTTCAAGGAATTTCGGCCTGACATCGTGCACACTCACGTGCACGTAATGCGCTACGCGTTTCCCTCGCTCGTCTATTTCAAACCTCGCCTGATGGTGCATACCGTAAATAACATGGCCGAACACGAAATCGAACCGCAGGCCCGATGGTTGCAGCGCCTGGCGTACATGCGCGGCGTTATCCCCGTGGCTGTAGCGCGGGAAGTCGCCACCAGTCTGGAACGCTTGTATGGCATCGGCGGTTGCCGTGTCGTATGGAACTGCATTCCCACCGACCTTTATGCGTCACCGGAAACCCCGCGGGCGGTATGGCGCGCCAAACAAGGTTTTTCGGAAGAAGACATTCTCTTGGTGTGCGTGGCACGGTTCGCGGCGCAGAAAAATCATGCGTTGCTTATAAACGCCTTCGCCAAAGGACCGGCCTCGCATCCCAAAGCGCATCTGGTGCTGGCGGGCGAGGGCGTCCTCCGCGCACAATCGCAACAGCGCGTAAATGAACTCGGTTTGACCAACCGCGTGCATTTCCTTGGCTTGCGCAGGGACATCCCGGACGTGCTGGGCGCGGCGGACATTTTTGTGCTTAGTTCGGATTACGAGGGCAATCCTCTTTCCGTGATCGAAGCAATGGCAGCGGGGTTACCCATCGTAAGCACCGCTGCGGGCGGAGTGCCGGAGCTGTTACAAAGCGGGAAGGAAGGCTTCATCGCACAGCCGGGCCATGGCGATCAGATCTCCGAAGCGATGATGACCCTCTTGAACGACGGCAACCTGCGGCGCACGATGGGTGCCGCTGCCTCGGCCCGAGCCAAGGAAAAGTTCGACGTGTCGGCAATGGTGAGAGCCTACGAGGAGCTCTACAGCGAAGCAGCGGCTCCTTCCGCAACATGGAACAAGTTCCACGTCGGCCCCAAGTCCACGCCCGAGAGCGAAAATGCCGGAGTGCGAATCCGATGAATGTTCTGGTCACGGGAGGCGCCGGTTACATCGGCAGCCACACCGCGAAGGCGCTGGCGCGCGGCGGTCATCGACCTATCGTCATCGATGACCTCTCCACGGGGCATGCCCACAATGTGAAATGGGGGCCCCTCATTCGGGCAAACATTTCCGATACGATGGCCGTTCGCAGGGTCCTAGAGGAATACAAAATCGAAGCTGTGGTCCATTTTGCCGGCAGCGCTCTGGTGGGCGAATCGGCAGCCCGTCCTCTTGCGTATTTCCAAAACAACGTCGGGGGAACGCTCAGCCTGTTGGACGCTATGATGGAGGTGGGAGTCAAAAACATTGTCTTCTCCTCCACGTGTGCGACGTATGGATTACCGGACCAGGCCCTCATCACTGAAGACCAGCGTCAGAAGCCAATTAATCCTTACGGCGATTCCAAGCTGGCCGTGGAGCGCGTGATCGAGTGGATGGGCCTCGCTCGCCAAATTCGCTGGGTCGCTCTTCGCTATTTCAACGCCGCCGGCGCCGATCCCGATTGCGAACTGGGCGAAGAACATGAGCACGAAACCCACATCATTCCTTTGGCCATCGGCGCGGCTCTGAAGCAGCGCCAGCACCTCCAAATCTTTGGGACCGATTACCCCACGCCGGACGGTACTGCCATCCGAGACTACATTCACGTCGCCGATCTCGCTTCCGCGCACGTCTGTGCGTTGCGATATCTCCACCGCGGTGGAGAGAGTCAGGCGGTCAATCTCGGCACCGGCAGTGGGGCCTCCGTGCTGGAAGTGATCGCTATGGTGCAATCCGTCGGCGGCTACCCTGTTCCAGCCGTTGCCGCACCGCGCCGCATTGGCGACCCTCCCGTCCTCGTCGCTAGTCCCGAGCGGGCGCGTCGATTCCTCCAGTGGGAGCCCTCCTGCTCCACTCTGGAAACCATTGTTGAAACAGCCTGGCGCTGGCACTGCGGCGCGCAAGCCGACCTGCAGACATCGGCTTCCGAAATTGCGTCGTAGAAACACGCACCGACCCAGGGAGAGTCGCGGCAATGCCCCGCGACCTACCGTCCCTCTGCTCGATCCTGTTCGAAACGACATTGGCTCTTCCAGTCTCTGACGAGAGTACTCATGAGAACACGATTCATTCTGCGGTTCGACGATATCTGCCCCACGATGAACTGGCGAATCTGGCGTCTCCTCGAGCGCGACTTATGCGACTTGAATATTAAGCCCATTGTGGCCGTCATCCCGGACAATCGCGACAAACACCTCATGGTCAGCGCGCCGGGAGTTGACGACTTCTGGAACAACGTGCGTTCCTGGCAGAAACGTGGCTGGACGATTGGTCTGCACGGCTATCAGCATCGCTACCTCACAAACGTAGCCGGCAAGTACGGAAGAATGGCGCGCAGCGAATTTGCGGGCCTGCCTTACGAAATTCAGGAGATCAAGCTGCGCAACGCCATGCGCATCTTGCATGAACAGCAGATTTCGCCAGAGGTGTGGGTAGCTCCCGCGCATTCGTTCGACGCCACAACGGTCACCCTTCTTTCTAAGCTCGGCGTTCGTATTATCAGCGATGGCTACGCGATCTATCCCTATCAAGATGCTGAGGGAGTGACCTGGATTCCCCAGCAGTTCGGCAAGTTCCGCAAATTGCCCTTCGGAGTGTGGACAATTTGCTGTCATTTCAACGATTGGACGGAAGCGGAAACGGACCGCTTTCGAAAGGACCTGCGAAAATACCGGCGCCACTTCGCCGCTGTCGCCGACGTCGTGAAATCCTATCGCCAGCGCAGACGCAATTGGCTGGACGTCGGCGCCAGCCGTCTCCTGGAACTAGGGCTTCGTCTTGGCCGGCCCATACGGGAAAATTTCCGCCGCACGCGCGGCTACTTGCCGGCGGTTCCCTCTCCGGCCTCTCCGGCAGGCTCAACGCTTGGCGGAGATGACAATCAGTAAGCTTCGGCACGCAATCGCACAAAATCTCTCACCTCGAGGCAGGCAAATCCGTGGAATTTTCAGCTAAAAGAAGGCCCGGCCCGGGCTATGGGACATTCGTGCTGTCGCTCGATTTCGAGCTCCACTGGGGCGTTCGTGATCACGAACCGACCCACGGGGCTTACCGCCAGAATCTGCTTGGCGCGCGCGTGGCGATTCCGCGCATGCTGGAGCTCTTCCGACGCTATGACATAGCGACGACCTGGGCGATTGTCGGTTTCCTTTTCGCTACGTCACGCGAAGAACGGCGGAAGTTCGAGCCGGCGCTGCGGCCCGCTTATCACCACAAGGCCCTCGACCCCTACCAGGAACCCGTGGGCAACGGGGAAGAAGACGATCCTCTGCACTTTGCGCCGAGCCTGATCGAACAGATCCGGCGCTGCCCCGGCCAGGAGATCGGGACGCACACATTTTCGCACTATTACTGCCGGGAAGCGGGACAGACGCTGGAGACGTTCAAGGCCGATCTCAACAGCGCGATCGCCATTGCCGCCGACCGAGTAATTCGGCTTCGTTCCATTGTTTTTCCGCGAAATCAAGTCAATCCCGACTATTCCCAAGCGGTCCTTGATGCCGGAATTATCTGTTACCGCGGATCCGAACACGGATGGATGCATCGCGGCATCACGCGTCAGGAAAGAACGTTCGCGCTGCGGGTGGCACGCGTTGGGGATACCTATATCGATATTTCCGGGAACCGAATCGTCCATTGGGACCAAGTTCTCGAGCCCAGCGGTCTATGTAATGTGCGGGCAAGCCGTTTTCTCTGGCCCTACAAGCCGGGCTTGAAGGGGCTCGAGGAAAAGCGCTTGAAGCGAACTCTCGACCAGCTCAAGCTCGCCGCCATGGAAGACGCCATCTTTCACCTATGGTTTCATCCGCATAATTTCGGAATCCATTTGGAACAGAACCTCCAGGTTCTGGAAGCGATTCTTCAGGCATTTGCTTTTGCTCGGGAGCGCTACGGGATGCGTTCCCTTTCCATGAATGCGGTGGCGGATATGGCTCGCGAAGAATTTCGGATTCCCTCAGCCGAAAGCTACCAGATCGTCCCGCCTGCGACGCGTAAGGAATCGGTGCCCGCATGAAAATCACGCACATCATCACGGGGTTGGCCGCGGCCGGCGCGGAAACGGCCCTGTATCACCTGCTCGCTGCATTGGATCGCCAGGAGTATCAGAGCGAAGTCATTTCCCTAACCGATCGAGGTCCGACCGCCGCCCGGATCGAGACTCTCGGCGTTCCCGTTCGCGCGTTAGCCATGATGCGAAGCGTGCCCAATCCGCTGGCCATCCGCCGCATCGCCAAGATACTGCGCCGGTCACGTCCTAACATCGTACACACCTGGATGTATCACGCGAATCTGATCGGCGGCTTGGCCGCTCGAGCCGCCGGAATCCCCGTAATCTGGGGAATTCATCACTCGAAAGTCGACCCCCAGGATACGAAGCGCTTCACGGTATGGACGGTTCGCGCCTGCGCCTGGTTCTCCAAACAATTGCCCGCGCGGATCATTTGCTGCGCTAATTCCTCGGAACTGGCGCATATCCAATTGGGATACGATCCCCAAAAGATGGAAGTTATTTATAACGGAATTGATAGCGAACTGTTTCGCCCCCAACCCGAAGCACGGCTGGCCCTGCGTTCTAGCCTGGGACTGCCGCCCGAATCCCTGCTGATCGGAATGGCCGGCAGACTGCACCGGCACAAAGATCATCGAACGTTCTTCGCCGCCGCTCGTCTGTTGCGTAAGCAGCTTCCGGATGTTCACTTCGTGCTCTGCGGGGAAGGCATTCTGGCGGACAACCCTAAACTCGCGGCCGAAATTGCTGACGGCCTCGAGGGCCATTGTCATCTGATCGGTTTGCAGCGGGAGATGCCGGCATTTTATGCCGGACTGGATATCGCCGCGAATTCCTCGTTGAGCGAAGCTTTTCCTCTGGCCGTCGGAGAAGCCATGGCCTGCGGCATCCCCTGCGTGGTCACGGAAGTAGGCGATTCGCCGGCGATGGTGAGCGAAACCGGCAGGATTGTGCCGCCGCGCGAGCCTGCATTGATGGCTTCCGCCTGGCGCCAATTGATCGAGGACGGCCCGGAAGTTCGGCAAAACTTAGGCAGTAGCGCCCGCGAGCGCGTCATTACCCACTTCAGCGTGACCCAGTTCGCGCAGCGCTACCAGTCCCTGTATCGCAATGTCGGTAACCGAATTTGTGGCAACCATAAAATCTCTCTCGCCAAGCCGGAAACCTCTGTACCAAGTCAAACCTTGTGAATCAAAAGGGAAACGCGAAAGCAGCGCTGCCACTTCTCATGTACAAGAAAGCAAATCCACGAATCGAGATCACGCCGTCGAACGGGTCGTTCACGAGCACTCTGGACCTTGCGGAGGCCCTGAGATGAAGCCCCAGCCCCGAATCGTATTTGTCGATAACAGCCTCGACGGATTTCGCCGGGATCGTATGCAACTGGTCCAGGCCGCCCGCGATCTCGGTTTGGAGATTCACGTAGCCGCCCCGTCCAGCCGAACCCGTTCGGATGGGGGGCATGATGGCTTTGTCTATCACTCCATTCCCATGAGCCGCAAAGGCACCAGCATGTGGAAGGAACCGGCGACCGTTCTCGCTTTGCTGCGCCTGTATCGAAATCTTCGTCCCAGTTTGGTTCACCATCTGCGTCTTAAGCCCGTATTGTATGGAAGCCTCGCCGCAAGCCTGGCCGGAGTTCCCGCGGTGGTCAATACCCTTACGGGGCTGGGATTCATCTTCACCGATCAATCCGAGAAAACCGTGCCCCTGCGTAAGTGGGTAGAGATGGGCTGCCGGCGCGCCTTCCGTCACTGGAATCTTCGGGTCATTTTTCAGAATCCCGACGATCGCGCCGTTTTTATCCGCAATGGCATCGTCAGCGGCGAACAGGCGGCGGTTATCAAAGGTTCCGGGGTGGATCTTTCCGTTTTTCGCCCTTCACCTGAACCCGAGGGTGTTCCGGTCGTAATTCTGGCCTCGCGCATGCTTTGGGACAAAGGCGTGGCCCAATTCGTTGAAGCTGCGAGAATTTTGAAGAGCGAAGGCGTACAGGCCAGATTTGCCTTAGTCGGAGAACCCGATCCTGATAATCCTGCCACAATTCCTTACGAACAGCTGGAAATCTGGCAGGAGTCGGGAGAGGTGGAATGGTGGGGATTGCAAGACGGTCCCAATATGCCGGCCGTGCTGGCTAGGTCGCATATCGTCTGCCTGCCTTCTTACCGTGAGGGAATCCCTCGCATTCTGATCGAGGCGGCGGCCTCAGGCAGGCCTATCGTGACGACGGACGCTCCCGGCTGCCGAGAACTGGTCCGGCCGGGCGAAAATGGCATCATCGTGCCCTCGCGCGATACTGCGTCCTTGGTCAACGCCTTGCGCTTTTTGATCGAGAACCCGGAAACAAGAATAGCCATGGGCAACAACAACCGCCAGGTGGCGGTGCAGGAGTTTTCGCAAGAGCTGGTCATCGCTCAGTTTATGGCTGTGTACCGCGACCTTTTGCGGGCCGCTTCTGTTGGACCTGGCGCTCCCAGTCAAGCGCCCAGGGGTGCAAAGGAAAAGCTGCATGCCATTCCCGGCTCGGCATTGCCAGCGCAGTTGCGATCGCAAGGGAGATCCTGAGGATCCGTTCAAAATGGCGCTTCAGACTGATTGGGCCAAAAGATTGTTTGACGTTATCCTTGCCGCAGCCGCTCTGGCGGTCGTGTCTCCGCTGCTGGCACTGATTGCGGTGATGGCCAAGCTGAGCTCGCCCGGGCCCATGTTGTATCGCGGCAGGCGCGTGGGACTGCACGGGAGACCATTCGCCATGCTGAAGTTCAGGACCATGGTCGTAAACGCCGAATCGCTCGGTGGCTCGGCGACGGCCGCGGATGATCCGCGCCTGACTGGCCTCGGCAAATTCCTGCGGCGTTACAAGCTGGACGAAGTGCCGCAACTCCTGAATGTGCTCTTCGGAGATATGAGTCTTGTGGGCCCGCGGCCCGAAGTACAGAAATATGTGGACCTCTATTCTCCTGAAGAAAACGAGATTCTCACGGTTTGTCCGGGAATCACCGACTGGGCCTCCATTTGGAATTCCAATGAAGCAGCCGTACTTGAAGGCAGCCGCGACCCCGAAAAAACTTATGAGGAACTGATCCGTCCGACCAAACTTACCCTTCAACTCCTCTATGTTCGGAACCACTCGTTGCGCATCGATCTGAAAATCCTCTTTCATACCGCCTGTAAACTGATCAACGAGGAGTGGGTCCCCAAAGAGCTCAAACCTTATGGAAGGGTAAGGCGATATAGCATCGCTTCGCAGGCTTCGATCTGAACGGAAATTTCTCCGAATCCACGAACCACCTTGAACCGTTTTTGTTACTGGCTGTACGTCTGGAGCTCGCTGATTTAACTCTTGCTCCGAGAGTAATTCGCATGAGGAATCCTTCATGTCACTGACAATGAACTCGAAGTCGCAGGCCTTGAAGACAGTTCATGCCGATCCAGCCTTTGATGAACCGTTTCCGTTCATGCGGCCGACCTTGCCCGAGATCAGCCATGTGATTTCTGAGTACCAGTCCGCCTATCGAAATGGCCTCCTCACAAATGGTGGATTGGTCGCCCGCCTCGAATCGGCCGTGGCCGAACGGCTGCGCGTGAAGCATTGCGTCGCTGTTTCGAGCTGCACGAGCGGGCTCATGATGGTCTTGCGTGCACTCGGACTCCAGGGCGAGGTTCTCCTGCCCAGCTTCACTTTCTTTGCCACGGGTCATGCCGTGCTATGGAACGGACTGAAGCCGGTCTTCGCCGATTGCGAGACGGATACCTGGAACGTCAGCCCCGCGGATATAGAACGGAAGATCACGGACGCCACCTCCGCGATCTTGGCCGTACACATGTACGGCAATCCGTGCGACGTCGCCGCGCTCGAGGGGATCGCCCACCGCCATCACCTCAAGCTCATCTTCGACGCCGCGCATGGGTTTGGGAGTGAATATCGTGGCGTCCCCATCGGCTCGTTCGGAGATGCGGAGGTGTTTTCGCTTTCTCCTACCAAACTGCTTGTTGCCGGCGAAGGCGGCCTCGTTGCGACAAACGACGCCAAGCTTGCGACTGCCGTGCGCGCCATGCGCAACTATGGCGATGTGGGCGCCTATAACCCCGCGTGGCTGGGCCTGAATGCGCGCATGACGGAATTCAACGCCGCTCTCGCGTTGAGCGGACTTCCGCTGATCGACGCCAAAGTGCAGCGGAGAAACCATATCGCGCGAATGTATACGGATATGCTCTCGTGCTTGCCGGGAATCCGCTTCCAAAAGGCTCATCCCGGCGATACCCATCCCTATAAGGACTACTCCGTCCATGTGACTCCGGAAATTATGGGCCTGACGCGCGACGTCTTGGCCGATTCTCTGCGCGCCCAAAAGATCGAAACCAAAAAATACTTCCACCCGCCGCTCCATCAGCAGTTCCTTTATTCCAAATTCCACGAACCTGGCGCGAATGACTTGGCGCAAACCGAATACATAGCCGACGGCATTCTCAGTCTGCCGATTTACGAATCGCTGCCTGACGAAACCGTCTTCGCCATCGCACAAATCTTCCAGCGCATTGTTCACTCTGCATCTGATCGCAAAGCTTCCTGACCGGAAGGGAATCACAGCCGATGATAGCGCAAGACGATTCCAAGCTCTCCCATGTAGCCGTGAGGGTCCTCGCGGACCTCACGGGCATTCACTTCTGCATGATTGCCGCTCTGGCCATCAGTGTTTTTCATCCCGGTCTGATGACGGCACGAATGCAGCTTCGGCCCGACGAGGCTGTTCACTATTACATTTCGTTCTTTCTTTTCCTCTCGCTTCTCTTCCCCGCCGTGTTTCTGCTGAGTGGCTTATATACCCATTCCCCGGGTTACGAAGTGCACCGCACCGCAACCCTGTTCCGCGGCATTGCAGTCAGCATCTTGCTTTTTTCCATCGTTAGCTTTGCACTCTATCGCCATCAGCAAACACCAGAGGCGCCTATTCTGCTCTTCTGCGGCCTGGCTGCGGTCTCGTTGGTATCCCCGCGAGTGCTCAAGGGAGCCTTGCAGCAAAGGTTTGAAATGAAGCCCTCGCCCATCGCGCGGCGCCTCTCCTCCACTGGAACTGTATTGATTATCGGCGGCGCGGGCTATGTTGGCTCTTGCCTGGTTCGAAAGCTGCTCGCCGCGGGCCGCAAAGTCCGCGTGATGGATAGTCTGATGTACGGCGACTATTCCCTGCACGACGTGCTCGGTCATCCCAATCTGCAGGTAACCGTGGGCGACTGCCGAAAACTGCAGGATCTCGTCGGTGCGGTGAAGAACGCCGACTCGATCATCCATCTGGCGGCCATCGTGGGCGATCCCGCCTGCGAAGTGGATCGCCAAACATCGCGCGAAATCAACTATGCCGCCACGCGCATGCTGATCGAGGTGGCCAAGGGCAACGGTACTTGCCGTTTGATCTTCTCCTCGAGCTGCAGCGTCTATGGCGCTACCGATCTCTTAATGGATGAGTATTCCAATGTCCTGCCGATATCGCTCTATGCGCAGACAAGAGTGGATTCCGAGGAAGCTCTTCTCAACGCGCGGTCCGCGGATTTTCATCCTGTTATCTTGAGGCTGGCGACTGTTTTCGGTCTTTCCTACCGGCCTCGATTTGACTTGATCGTGAATCTTCTGACGGCCAAGGCCCACGCCGAAAAAACCATCACCATTTTCAATGGAACGCAGTGGCGTCCCTTCATTCACGTG
>Ga0207053_10116_pt1 | contig 21501 bp, 22 predicted proteins | sample Alteio_BWMinCont_59_FD_153290 | JGI IMG/M metagenome (GOLD analysis project Ga0207053, IMG submission 153290) | Enriched cells from forest soil in Barre Woods Harvard Forest LTER site, Petersham, Massachusetts, United States -... | ecosystem: Environmental > Terrestrial > Soil > Temperate forest >...
GACGGCTCCCTCAACCGGGTCGTCGTTACTTCGTTCTGAACGCGAATTCTAGAGGAAATAACTTGAACAAGGTGCTGATGGAGAAAGCAACTGGTCGTTCGGGACGCGCTCTCATAACGAGGCATCTGGCGACGACGTGCCTCGTGGCCATGTTTTTGACTGGGGTTATTTCAGCTCAGGAAAGGAGTCGAATATTCATCACCGATAGTCAGGCATGGTCTGCAGTGTTTAGCTTTGGCGTAGTAACAGGCACCGGGATCCTCGCGGCAGGCTCAAGCCCACAGACGGTCGAAGTAATTGATGACTTCGCAAAGCACTGTCCCGCCGTCACTGTCACCAGCAATAGGGACAATGCCGATTACATCGTGCTTTTTGATCGAGACGGCGCAGGGAAGGCCAAAACCAATCTCGCCCGGGCAGATAAGATTGCGGTGTTCTCAAAGAACGGGGACTTGGTTTTTAGCGGTAAGACGCGCAGTGTGGCCAATTCCGTGAAAGATGCATGCGTGGCTCTTAGCAAGAAATAGCGCTCCGTTTTCAATGAGTCTAATCGAAAGGAGACATCATGAAGGCAATAGCGAAGAAAGAGGCGATCAAGACGATCACGACGCACTACATCGATGGGGCCTTCGTTGAATCGCATGGCCGCGAAGTGATGGATATTATTCGTCCGACCGACGGCCAAGTGATCGCCCGCGTCACGCTGGGTGACGAAGAGGACACGCGGCGCGCCATCGCTGCGGCCAAGCGCGCGTTTGCGAATTACGGTCGGTCAACGAAGGAAGATCGAGCCAGCATCTTACGCCGACTGCACGAGGCCGCCTCGGCACGCATCGATGATCTGACGGCCGCGATGGTCGAGGAGTACGGCGGCGTCATCCAGTTCGCCAGGCCCATTGTGGAGTCCGGCGTCAACGCGTTCCTGGCGTCGGAGAAGGCGCTCCAAGACCTGCCACTTACACGAAGCTGGGGCAAGACGACGGTCACCTTGGAGCCGGTCGGCGTGGCTGGTCTGATTACGGCGTGGAATGCGAACGCGCTGTTCATTTGCCTCAAGCTGGCCTCGGCCGTAGCCGCCGGCTGTACGGTTGTCCTTAAACCCAGCGAGTTAAGCTCCCTGCAGACACGGGTGATGGTCGAGGCTCTGCACGAGGCCAATCTCCCGAAGGGTCTTTTGAATGTTGTGACGGGTCTCGGCAACATCGTCGGCGCCGAGCTCACACGCAATCCTGACGTGGCCAAGATCTCGTTCACAGGTTCGGTTGGCGTTGGCGAGAGCATCATGCGCGATGGCGCCGCGACGATGAAGCGCGTAACGCTCGAACTGGGCGGCAAATCGCCCACCATCCTCCTCGATGATGCGGTTCTCGACAAGGCGATTCCGGCGGCTCTCGTCTTGGCCTTTATGAACAGCGGACAAGCCTGCGCCGCGGGAACGCGTCTCCTTGTGCCTAAGAGTCGGCTCGACGAAATAAAGCCGCGCATACGCGAAGCGATGCGCGCTCTTACTGTCGGTGATCCGGCTGATCCCAAGACCGCAATCGGACCGATGGTGTCGCAGAAACAGTACGAACGCGTGGAGTCTTATATCCGTAAAGGCATCGAAGAAGGCGCGGAGGTTCTTGCGGGCGGGGAAGGTCATCCGGAGGGTCTCGAAGCGGGTTACTTCGTTAAGCCCACGGTGTTTGCGAATGTGCAGAACGATATGGCGATTGCTCAAGAAGAGATTTTCGGCCCCGTGTTGTGCGTCATCGCTTATGACTCCGAGGATGACGCGATACGGATCGCCAACGACTCTAAATACGGTCTGCACGCCGCCGTCCTCGGGACGGACCTCCAGCACGCACGTCGCGTGGCTTCACAAATACGATCCGGGCGCGTGGTGATCAACGGCATGACAGATGACCCACAGGCGCCATGGGGAGGATTCAAATACTCTGGGGTTGGCCGTGAATACGCCCGATACGGGATGGAAGCGTTTCTCGAAACCCGGGCCATCCTAGAGGCTTGAGGAAACTAGCTCATGAGCAAACATGTCACTATCTCACCCGAAGAAGCTGCGGATCGGGTCGCAATCCGCGAACTCGTCGAGGCCTATTCGCATTGCGCTGATCGGCGCGATGCGAAAGGCCAGATGGCGCTCTTTACCGCGGACACCCATTTCGTGGTGTACATGAACGCCAAAGATCCCACACCCTCACAGGAACTGCATTCACGCGAGGCGCTCGCTCCGGTCTTCGCCGATCTGAACCAGTACGCCGCCACCATGCACTTCCTGGGGCAGACTACAATCCTCACGCTGACCCGCGACCGTGGCACAGGGGAAACTTATTGCATGCCCCATCACCTCACAATCGACGGTGGAAAACGACGGCTGATGATCGCCGCTCTCAGGTACTCGGACCAGTTCGTGAAGATCGACGGTGCTTGGCTATTTTCCGAGCGCCAGCTCTACGTCGATTGGATTGAGCAGCGCGCACTGTGATTACAACGACTAACCTGATGTCTTCAATGAGCGCTCTTGTAACTCCTCGGGGCCGTGCATGAACGTTCCGGCGGCGAGCCAAAAGCGTCTTGTAATCGTTGGGGCGACCGGAATGGTCGGCGGATACGCCCTTCGCAACGCGCTCGAGAAATCCGCTTTCGGAAGTGTAACGTCGATCGGGCGCAAGAAGCTCGGCATCTCGCACGCGAAACTAATAGAGGTTGTCCATCGAGACTTCGCGGACTGCTCTGCACTCGCGGAGACGCTGTTGGGTCAGGACGCAGCGGTCTTTTGCCTGGGCACGTATACAGGTTCGGTCTCGGACGCAGATCTCCGCCGGATAACCGTCGACTACACAGTCGAGTTCGCGCGAGTTCTCCGCGGCAGTAGCCCCGGCGCGGCGTTCTCATTCTTAAGCGGGAATGGCGCGGACCCGACGGGACGAAGTCGGGTGCCTTTCGCCCTCTACAAGGGACAGGCCGAGAACGCGCTACTCGCGGCGGGATTCCCTAACGTTTACCTCTTCCGTCCCGCGTATATCTACCCCGTGGAGCCGCGTAAGGAACCGAATTTCAGCTATCGCTTCTTGCGCGGAGTTTATCCAGTGTTTCGGTTGCTGTTCCCCAACCAGGTGATTCGCGCTGACGACTTGGCTCGGGCCATGGTGGATGTCGTCCTAAGCGAAACGGGGCAGCGTGGGGGCCCGGTTTTCGAGAACCGTGACATCCGAGCCATGGTCGAGTCGCTTCAACACTAAGGCGGTAAGCCATCCGGTACGCTGGCTTCTGATGACTCGGCCGCGAGATATTCGGCCACTTCGGCTTCGCCCAATGGTTCCAGAGCCATTTCCTGACATAACTGATGAATCAGCGGATCCTGCCTAAGGACATTTAAGGGGTGGTTGGACACGATCACATCCACCGGGCGGTAGGTGCCGATGACCATCAACTTGGCGGGCGGCCGTCGGCGAGCCAGGGCCGAGATGAGATCGGCCGTGGAAGCATCCGCCCAGTGTAGGTCCTCGAAACAAGCAGCAGCGGATTCTCCGAGGTGATCGTCTCCAATACTTCGCTGATTTCCCGCAGCATGGAGGGAGGGTGTACGGGATGATTCGCAGACTGTAGGCTACGGATGACAGCACCGCTACGTCGATTTTGAGACTGGTACTAGGAATTGTCTTCTTCGCGAAAGGCGCGCAGAAGATGCTATTCGAATCAGTTCTTGACTCGCGCGCCCATACTATCTTATAAGCAGCACTGGTTGGTGCATTTTGGGAAGCCGGTGAGAATCCGGCACGGCCCCGCCACTGTAAGCGCGGAGAGGTCGAGCGAAAGAAGCCACTGGGATTATCCGGGAAGGCAGCTCGAACTCGTCGATGCGTGAGTCAGGAGACCGACCAACCGCCCACAGCTTATCGAATCGGCTTCTAAGGGAGAGTCGATGACGATGTCTCTGAACCAACGAGTTTAGGTTGGCCTAAAGCACCGTCTCAGTTTTCCCTCCAGAACTGGAGCACACGTGTCGCCGGGGACGGAGAGGCGTACAAAAAGCATAACGCTCGTGCTCGGAGGAGCGCGCAGCGGCAAAAGTGGCTATGCGCAGAAAATAGCCTCGCGTTTTGAGCGCGTGACATTTATCGCCACCGGTCAGGCAAGGGACGGGGAAATGCGGAGAAAGATCGCCCAGCACCGCCGTGACCGGCCGGCCTCGTGGAGGACGGTCGAAGCTCCCGTGAATCTCCACAAAACGATTTGCTCGGAATCGAAAAAGGCGGACGTTGTTCTCGTGGACTGCCTTACGCTTTATGTGGCCAACGTCGTGGGTGCAAAGAAAAGGTTGAACAGCGAGTCGAATGCGCATATCGAGGACGTTTGCAATGCGATTCGGGCGTCAGAGGCCTCTGTGATTGTAGTGTCCAACGAGGTGGGAAGCGGGATCGTTCCTCCGTATCGAAGCGGACGGATGTACCGCGATCTCCTGGGGCAGATGAACCAGGGAGTGGCTCAGATTGCGGACACGGTTGTCCTTATGGTGGCGGGTTTGCCGGTAGCCGTGAAGGAATCGAAAATGACTCAGCACGCGGGCGATGCAAATGTTCGCGGTTCGGCGCGGAGAAATGACGAGCGCGGGCGGCGCTAGGAAGAGACAAATGAGCGTGCTCGCCAATAAAGACAAGCGGACGGAAGCGAGGGTAAACGAAGTCATCGCTTCGGTGCCTGTGTTGCGGCAGGAATGGCGGGAGCGAGCGACACGCCGGCTAAATAGTCTGACGAAGCCACCGGGAAGTCTTGGGCGGCTAGAGGAAATCGCGGCCAGAATCATGGCGATTCGCGAAGAGGAGCGGCCCGACTGCTCCAAAAAGGTGATCTTCACGCTTGCGGCGGATCATGGCGTTACGGAAGAGGGTGTCAGCGCTTATCCGAAGGCTGTCACTCGGCAAATGGTCCTCAATTTTCTTTCCGGTGGCGCGGCCATTAACGTCCTGTGCCGCCACTTTGGGATCGACGTCGTGATTGTCGATATCGGCGTGGAAGGCGGTACCGATGAACTGGAAGGTCTAGTGAAGGAGAAGGTCGCTCAGGGCACGAAGAACATGGCTTGTGGCCCGGCGATGAGCGCAGAAGAAATGTACGCGGCTCTCGAAGTGGGCATCGACCTCGCCCGTCATGCTGCGGACAACGGCAGCAAGCTTATCGGGACAGGCGAAATGGGTATTGGAAATACGACCGCTGCGAGCGCCATCACAGCCGTACTGACGGGACGGCCGGTCTCGGATGTAACCGGCCGCGGCACAGGTGTGGACGACGCAGGACTCAGGCGCAAGGTTCAAGCGATCGAGCGCGCGATAGCCTTTAACCGTCCCGATCCGTCGGATCCGCTGGAAGTGCTTCGGAAAGTGGGCGGCCTGGAAATTGCTGGGCTGGTTGGGTTGATCTTGAGTGCGGCCGCGCGACGAATCCCAGTTGTCGTGGATGGTTTTATCTCGAGCGCTGCGGCAGCCCTTGCCTGTGGTCTTCAACCACGAATCAGGCATTTCTTGTTTGCCGCGCATCGGTCAAGTGAACTGGGACACTCCGCGCTTCTGGAATTCATCGGGCAGGCGCCGTTGCTGGATTTGGAGATGCGGCTTGGCGAAGGAACCGGGGCAGCGCTATGCATGACGCTGATAGAAGCCGCCGCGAAGCTGATGAATGAGATGGCGACCTTCTCCTCCGCGGGCGTCAGCGAGGCCGTCGGATGAAAGACGCGGCCAACTCATTTCTCGTTGCCGTCCAATTTATGACGAGATTCCCTGTATCTCGCGGAGTGCCTTACTCGCCGGATGCGCTCGCAAAATCCGCGGTGTTTTTTCCGGTTGTGGGGTTGCTGGTGGGCCTGGGCGGCGTAGCAGTGAATTTGGTTCTTTCATCTTATGTGAGCCGTGATGTCGTCGTGGTTTTGATACTCATCTACCTGGTGACGATAACGGGCGGGCTGCATGAGGATGCGCTGGGGGATGCAGCAGACGGCTTCGGCGGAGGATGGGAAAAAGATCGGGTTCTGGCCATCATGCGGGACAGCCGCATTGGGAGTTTTGGAGCGATTGCCATAACGCTGGGATTGCTGGCGCGTTTCGTATTCCTGAAGAACCTTGCGCCCGCCAAGTTCAGCGGGTTCTTTATTGCGGGGCAAGTGCTGGGGCGTTGGACGGCATTACCCCTGGCTTTTTTTCTACCTTCGGCTCGCGCCAGTGAAGTGGGGCAGGGGCAATCGATCGCCCGCAAAATCACGAGTGCATCGTTCGGAGCCGGAACGATTGTGACGGCTGCAATTCTTGCGGCCACATTGAGAACGGCGGCGGTGTGGGCATCACTGGCCGCAGTCGCGATTGCCGCAGGCAGCGGCCTCTACTATCGGCGCAGGATCGGCGGAATCACCGGGGATTGCCTGGGCGCCACGAACCAGGTCACGGAAATCGCCATTTATTTGATTGGAGTGGTCCTGCCATGACCGCTACTCACAAACGAAAACAATCCGCGCTGAGCGAATTTTCACGGAGCGAGAAGCGCGGCCTGTATAAGGCCATATACAAGCGCCGAGACGTTCGGGGCCATTTCCTGCCAGATCCGATTCCCGAGCGGCTTCTGCGGAAGCTGCTTGACTCCGCGCACCACGCGGGTTCAGTGGGGTTCATGCAGCCGTGGTCATTCATCATTATTCGGGATGAGGAGATGAAGGCCGAAGTCAAAGAATTATTCGATCAAGCGAATCTCGCCGCGGCGAAGGTTTTTGAAGGGCGAAAACGACAACTGTATTCGAGATTGAAGCTCGAAGGCATCCTGGAAGCTCCGGTGAATCTGTGTGTCACGTGCGATCCCTCGCGAAACGGCCCCCATGTATTGGGGCGAAACACGATTCGGGAAACGGATGTCTACAGCACGTGCTGCGCGATCCAGAATTTATGGCTGGCGGCTCGAGGCGAGGGCGTTGGTGTTGGATGGGTGAGCATTTTTGAGCCCGTGCAACTCCGGAGTCTGCTGCGAATTCCCGAACACGTAGTTCCAGTTGCCTATTTGTGCCTAGGCTATGTCCGGGAGTTTTTGCCACGACCCGAGCTCGAAACTGCCGGATGGCTGCGGAGGTTGCCGCTCGAAGAATTGATCTTCTTCGAGCGCTGGGGACAGAAGAATGTCAGGTAAGCAAAAAATCGGGCACGGAACGCGCCGGCTGGTACTAGTAAGGCACGCGATTGCCGAAGGAGACGGACGTTTTCAAGGGCAGCGCGATGTTCGTCTTACGGTGGAAGGGCGCCAGCAGTTGGGCGAACTGGTCCGCAAGCTTTCGCGATTTCCAATCCGCGCGGTTTACTCGAGCGATCTGTGCCGCGCTCAGGCAACGGCGGAAGCCGCCGCTCTTGAACTTGGCGTGAAGATCGAAATGCGGAGCGGTCTTCGCGAAATGCACTTCGGTTGCTGGCAAGGAATGTCCTGGAAGCAGATCGTAAGGCGCTACCCACGCTTGTCGGCTCTATGGATCAAGCGCTTTCCGCGGCAGCAAATTCCCGGTGCCGAGCGCTTTGACCAATTTATGAAACGCGTTCGGCTCGAGGTGGGCAATCTGATTGCCGTGAATCAGGGTCTATGCATTCTGGCCGTCACACATGCAGGCGTAATCCGAGTGGCTTTGGCAAGTGCCTTGGGGATGCAGGTTCGAAATCTATTTCGGCTGGCATTGGACCCATGCGCCGTCAGCGTGGTCGATTATTTTCCAGATGGCGCGCTCGTGCGGGGGTTAAATGGCTAAACCGACCAAGGGATTCATCGTCGCTGGGCCAGCAAGCGGGGTGGGCAAAACCACCGTAGCTCTGGCGCTCATGGCAGCCTTACGAAACCGCGGCCTGGCAGTTCAGCCGTTCAAATGCGGACCGGATTTTATTGACGGCGGACACCACACGAGAGTCTGTGGCCGCGTGTCGCGCAATCTGGATGGGTGGATGCTTTCCGTAGAAGCGAACCGGGATATTTTTTCGCGCTCGGCCGAGGGAGCCGACGCGTGCGTGGTCGAGGGCATGATGGGGCTCTTCGACGGAGCAGACGGGAAGTCGGAAGCGGGTAGCACGGCTGAAATTGCGAAATGGCTGCAGCTTCCAGTGGTTCTCGTGGTGGATGCATCCTCGATGGCGCGGAGTGCGGCAGCGCTCGTGCGTGGATTCGAGACGTTTGATCCTGCGCTTAGATTTGCCGGAGTGATCTTCAATAAGGTGGCTGGGGCGGCACACTATCATCTGCTGACAGATGCACTGGCGAGCGGAACGACCGCTCGGCCGTTGGGTTATTTGCCGGGGGACGAAAGAATCCACATCCCTGAGCGATATTTGGGGCTGTTCACCGCCGGAGAATGCCTCTTGCCCGACACGATGTTTGAATTGCTCGGCGAGCTGACAGAAAAGAGCATTGAACTCGACGGACTGCTCGAATCGGCTGCCTCTTTCCCCCATGTGGTACAGGACGTTCGTATCGCGACGCAAGCGACCATACGCGTAGGGGTGGCTTCCGATAAGGCATTCTCGTTTTATTACGAAGACAACTTTAATGCGCTGCGGGACGCCGGCGCGGAGATTGTCGAGTTCAGCCCTTTGCGAGATCCATGTCTCCCAGATGGAGTCGACGCCTTGTATTTCGGCGGGGGATATCCGGAGCTCTTCGCGAGCGAACTGGCGGCAAATCGCTCGATGCTTACTTCGGTGGCGCGATTCGCGGAGAAAGGATCGCCGATCTACGCAGAATGCGGCGGCTTGATGTTTCTCGGGAAAGAAATCCTGACAAGGGACGGAGCGGCGTTCCCCATGGCGGGGGTGCTGCCCTTGCGTGTGCAAATGACGGAACAGCTCGTCAATTTCGGCTACACGGAGGTTACCTTCACATCCGATTGCCTGATCGGTTGTGCGGGCGGCAAAGCGCGGGGACACAGTTTTCATTGCTCGAAAATCGTCGATACGGGGCCGCTAGGGCACGCCTATCGGACCCGCCATTCCATGACAAGCCGCGAGGAGAGCGAAGGATTTTGTGCTGGCAATGTATTGGCAAGCTACATTCACCTGCATTTTCTGTCGGCTCCCGGCATGGCCGAGAGGTTTGTGGCAAATGCGCAACGGGCGAGACGGCCGCGACCTGCGAGCGGAGCGGCGGGCCTTCGCCCGATGCATGCGAATGAGGGTGAGAAGACAGCATGAAAACAACAATTACGCGCGCGGGCGCTACAGCGAAAAAGAAAAAGGGATTGATTATCGTCCATACGGGGAACGGAAAAGGAAAGACCACGGCCGCTCTGGGACTAGCACTGCGAGCGTGTGGCTACGGCATGAAAGTCATCATGCTTCAATTCTTCAAAGGGAAATGGAAATACGGCGAGCTTCGAAGCGCGCCCAAACTGGGGAGCTTTGAGATTCACCCGATGGGGAAGGGATTCACGTGGGAAAGCAAGGACGTAGAGGTCGATAAGGCGATGGTCCGCGAGGCCTGGCAGACGGCCAAGGAAAAAATACTTTCGGGGAATTACGATGTCGTGGTTCTGGATGAAATCAACTATGCGCTCAGTTACGGCTTCCTTCCCACCGCCGACATCGTTGACTTCTTGCGGGCCAAGCCACCGATGCTTCATGTGATTCTCACGGGGCGCGACGCCAAGCCTGAAATCGTGGAGCTTGCGGATCTCGTAACGGAGATGCGCCAGATCAAACATCCCTTTGAGCAAGGCATATGCGCTCAAAGAGGAGTTGAGTTTTAGCCAGGGAGGACGAGTAGAAGGTAAGACTCACAATTCGCTGGCGGGATGAACGGGAAGCGCGGTGAAAATCCGCCACTGCCCCGCAACTGTAAGCGACGTTAAGGTCTGCGATAAGCCACTGCCCATCCGGGTGGGAAGGTGCAGACCCGCGTAGTGCGTCGCGAGTCAGGAGACCGATCTCGCCAGCCACTTCAAATGCGCTCTTCCGAGGGCGAAGAGGACAACATGAATCTGACTAAGTCGTGGCAGGCTATATTCGGCGCTTTCTTCCTGCTTTGCTTGCTTGCCCCATCTCAACCGGCCAGCGCGGCCTCGGGAGGGATCGTACGCGGCCGCGTTGTCGATCCGCTCGGCGGCGCAATTCCCAACGCTGGCGTAACCCTTCTAGAAAACAGTAAAGAAGCTGGGAAGGCGAAAACCGGCCAGGATGGCGTATTTCAATTTTCAGATCTGAGGGCCGGGCGTTACGGCGTTCACGTCGAGGCGGCCGGCTTTGAAAGCCAGAATAGCGCGCCCGTTTTCGTTTCGGACGGAGGGACCGTTGAACTCGATGTGATCGCGCAAATCGGCTCGATACGCCAAGAAGTTGTGGTTTCCGCCACGGGAACCGAAGTGCCCGAGTCGCAAGTGGGAGCATCGGTCAGCGTGCTCGATCAGACTCAACTTGAGAAAACGAACATTCTAGACATTCAGGATGCCCTGCAAACCGTCCCCGGAATACAGGTCGTGGAGACCGGCCAGCGAGGCGGCACAACATCCGTGTTCGTGCGGGGCGGCGACTCAGATTTTAATAAAGTGCTCATCGATGGCATTCCCGCAAACGATGTGGGAGGCGCTGTGGAATTTGGCAACCTTGCGACGACAGGGGTCAACCAGGTAGAGATTCTTCGCGGCCCCAACAGTGTGCTGTACGGCTCGGATGGACTGGGGAGCGTGATCAACATCACCACACGTCGCGGCAGCACCGCGGCTCCGGAACTTACTTACTTCGTGGATGGTGGGAACTTTGGAACCTTAAGGGAAGACGGATCGCTCGCGGGCGCCTATCGACAATTCGATTATTTCTCGGAGTTCTCCCGCTTCGACACACAGAACGGCATTCCTAACAATGCCTTCCACAACGGGACGTACGCGGGAAATTTCGGCTGGACACCGAACGGCAAGAGCGAGATTCGCTTTACGCTCCGGCATACGGCCGTGGCGCTCGGCGATCCGAGCTCGCTTGCTTTTTACGGCATTCCGGACGATTCATCGCAAAGGGAACACGATACATACATTGGCGTGACGGCGCAGAATCAGACGACCCCTCGCTGGCACAATTTGGTGCGATTTGCCTCCACGCAACTTCGATATGGCTTTATCAATCCATCCCCAACCGGCATTCCGTTCGATCCATTTGTAGGTACGCCTTACGATACCGGTTCTAACTACCTTGGTAATACGGCGACACTCTGCGGGGCCAATGGATTCTGCACGACGGGACAGGCAATCCTAGATTACGCCGGCGTGTACCCATTGACCTTTAATTCGAGCACGATACGCCGTTCTTTCTATGCCCAGTCGGACTACCAATTTCGTTCGGACCTGGGCGTCAGCGCTGGATTTCGCTATGAGAACGAAAATGGATCCACAAATTCTCAGGGGATTATTTCTGCGGACGACAGAAATAACTACAGCACATTTTTTGAGGGGCGCGGAAGCCTTGGGCGCCGGCTATATGCCACAGCGGGGGTGGGTCTCGATAAGAACGCGGTGTTCGGGTTTGCGGCAACGCCGCGTGTCTCTCTCGCTTACTACCTGCGGCGCCCGTCTACGTCGGGCTTTTTTAGCGATACGAAACTAAAATTCAATTTTGCAAACGGAATCAAGGAACCCAGCATCACGGAACAAGGCTCATCCCTCTATGAGTTATTATCGCAACTTCCTCAGGGCCCCGGTCTGATTGCGGCCTATGGTATTTCGCCGATTGGTCCAGAGCGGAGCCGAAGCTTCGATTTCGGAGCGGATCAGAATATTTGGCGCAATCGTGCCCGCCTGAGTGTCACCCTCTTTCACGAAGATTTCTACAACCTAATCGACTTTGTGGATGCAGGCGTGCTGCCCGAACTCGGCGTGCCTCCCGATGTGGCGAACGCCACGGCTTTTGGGGCCTACATCAATTCGGACTCCTTCCGATCGCTCGGCGCAGAAGTAGAAACGGAAGTCGATTTAGGCCATGGCCTTCGCATGCGAGGGAACTACACCTATCTGGATGCAGTCGTGACGCGTTCCTTCACAGGCAGCGCGGTTCAGCCAGCCATCAATCCGGCTTTCCCCAACATCCCCATAGGGGCATTTTCCCCGCTTGTGGGGGCGCGCCCCTTTGATCGTGCGCCGCATTCGGGCAGCCTGCTTTTGGCATACGCGCGGCCGAAGTTCGACATCGCTCTGAGCGGATATTTCGCTGGCCGCCGCGATGGCAGTACTTTTTTGACGGACGGATATTTGGGCAATTCGATGCTGCTGCCCAATCGAAATTTGCAGGCGGGATATCAGCTGATTGATTTGAGCGGAAACTATCCGATCAATCGCCATGTCACGGCCTATTTGAGCATTTCCAATTTATTGAGCCAGCGCTATCAGGCCGAGATCGGATACCCGTCCCTGCCGCTCACCTTCCGAGCTGGCATGAAATTTACGCTGGGCGGCGAAAGTGGGTGGTGGAAATGACCGGGGCTCACAAATCATGAGCGCGCGGAAGATCATGATTCAGGGAACCGGATCAGGTGTGGGTAAGAGCGTAATCACGGCTGCTCTCTGCCGTTATTTTCGACAGGAGGGTTTTCGCGTCGCTCCGTTTAAGTCTCAAAATATGTCGAATAACTCCTTCGTAACTTTCACAGGGGGAGAGATTGGCCGCGCGCAAGCCTTCCAGGCCCAAGCATGTGACATCGAACCCACCATTGAGATGAACCCGATTCTGTTGAAACCGTCGAGCGAAATGGGGGCACAAGTTGTCGTCCTCGGTAAGGCTATCGATGTGATGAAACCTCAGAGATATCACGAGTACCAGCCGTATTTGATCGGCGTGATACGCGATTCGTTGGAGAAACTGTCCAGGCAGTTCGACATTATTGTGATTGAAGGCGCCGGCAGCCCGGCGGAGATCAACTTGCGGCGCTACGACATCGCCAATATGACAGTAGCTAGGATGGCGGCCGCATCTGTTCTGCTTGTCGGCGACATCAATTTGGGCGGAGTGTTTGCCTCGTTGGTGGGCACCTTGGAACTATTGGCCGAAGAAGAGCGCTCTTTCGTGAAGGGTCTTCTGATCAACAAATTTCGCGGAGATATTTCCCTGTTCAAGGACGGAATCGAGTTCCTGGAAGCCAGAACAGGAAAAAAAGTCTTAGGAGTGCTCCCATTTATTAATGGCCTCCAGGTGGCCGAGGAAGATTCGATTCCGGAATCGAAAGTGAAGCCATCGGGGCCCAATGACCCCGACAAGCTCACAATCGAGGTTATCCATTTCCCACATCTCTCGAACTCGACCGATTTCGAGAGCCTCGAACAGGAGCCGGACGTATCATTGCGATTTCTTACACATGTCCCCGATGTCAGCGATGCGCTCCCGGACGTTTTGATATTGCCCGGCTCCAAAAGCACGATGGCCGACCTTTCCTATCTGCGGTTGTCGGGTTTTGCAGCATACGTTCACCGGTGTCATAGGGCACATATCCCCATTGTTGGAATATGTGGCGGTTACCAAATGCTCGGGGAGGAATTGCTTGACCCGGAGGGGGTGGAATCCGAAGTCCAAAGGGCGGAGGGTCTCAGCCTTCTTGATTTGACGACGTGTTTCGAACGCGAAAAGAAGACAGTTCGCGTCCGGGCCATGGCTATCGACAGCCGCCATGAAGTCTCTGGTTATGAGATTCACATGGGAAGAACAAATGGACCAGGCGCCGCACGACCGGTTTTCCAGATCCTAGAGGAGATGGGAGAAGCCGTGGAACGATTCGATGGGGCGAAGTCAGAAGACGCCTTGGTCTGGGGGACTTATCTGCACGGAGTTTTCGATGCCGCACCTATTCGACGGGATTTTCTGAATGCGCTCCGAAAGCAACGCGGCTGGAAGACGCTGGATCGCCTGGACGTCAGCCCTGCCGCCGAGACCTTGGATTCACTGGCGACATGGATCCGAAAGCACGTAGACCTCGTGGCTCTCGATCGAACTCTGAATGGTTTGTGAATTCTAGCGGGCGATTTCCTCCAGACGGCGTCGGGTCGTGGGTGGGCCCAAACCGCCTATCAGCAGAAACACCAAAAGCATGCTGCAGGCTATAAAGATGAACACGCCCACCGTCCCATAGTTACGGAGAAAAAAGGCAATCAGGAAACTACTGAACACCGTACTCAGGCGGCTCCAGGAATAGACAAACCCCACCGCACGGGCCCGTATCCGGGTCGGATAAAGCTCCGATTGGTACGTATGATAGGCGAATGACATCCAATTGCTGCTCAAGGTAATGAGCACTCCAAAGAGCACCACACCCGCAGCCGTCCTTTGCCATGCAAATAACAAACCGCACACCGCAATGGAAAGGGCCGAACAGGCGACTTGCCACTTGCGCTCGAATACATCCGCGAATCTCTTGCCCAGCAGCGGCCCCAGAGGGCTCGCCAGGGCGATTACAAAGGTATATTGCAAGGATCGAGTGACATTGATGCCTTCGGCAAGCAGCAGCGTGGGAACCCAACTGGCGAAACCGTAATAACCGATGGGTTGCAAGAGATGGAAGATCGTCAGCAATACGGTGCGGGTTCGATAGGTCTTGCTCCAGATCTCTTTAAGCGACCCGCGCGTTTGGGGGACATCGACTTCGACCGGCTTGGGTTCCGCTAAGGCTGCTCCCGTCTCCGAGCGCACGCGCGCTTCGATCTCTAGCATGATCCGGTCTGCTTCCTCCATGCGCCCCTGTTGCTCGAGCCACCTGGGGGACTCGGGAATTGCCCGGCGAATGAACCAAACGAAAATTGCTCCCGAGGCGCCGATGACCACCACCCAGCTCCAGCCGTCGAGGCCGGCGAAATGGCGTGGAACTAGTACTGCAGAGACCAAAGCTGCCATCGGCACAGCGAGAAAGCTCAGAAACTGATTGAAGGCGAAAGCTTCGCCGCGCGATTCCTTGGGCGCCAATTCGGAAACGTAGGCGTCGATCGTAATCATCTCCACGCCCAATCCGATTCCCGCCAGGAAGCGCCATAGATTGATCGCCGCGGCGGTCGATTGAAACGCCATCACGAAGGTGCATGCGGAGTACCAGAGGAGCGAAAAACTGAAAATTGAGCGGCGTCCAAAACGATCCGACACCGGACTGAAGAAGAGCGTGCCGACGAAAAGGCCCGCAAAAAGGGCGGCTACAAAACTGGCGAAGCCTTCAATTCCGAGAAAGCCCTCCGTGGTCGGTGTAAAAATGCCCGTGCTGTAAAATGCCGGAGCAATGTAAGCAGAAAAAAACAGATCATAGAATTCAAAGCATGCGCCCAGCGAGAGCAGTACGATCAGTTTGCGGATATATCGCGATTTGGGCAGGCGATCCAGGCGAGCGGCGACGGTGATGCGGCCGCCTGCGGCTCGCGAAGGCACCTCCTGCTGTAGGCTAAGTCCTTCCGTTCGATGGGAGCGCATGAGGCGGTCCAGCCGCTAAGCTCGGCCGATGGAAAAAGCAGAGTAGGCCGGCAGGAGCTAGATGATCTTATCTTCCGAGTAGCAAATTCGCTCCAGGTTGCATTCCATGCAACGAGGCTTGCGCGCCTGGCAGACTCGCCGGCCATGCCAGATCAATTGATGCGCAAAAATAATCCACTTATCCTTCGGAATGATCCGCATGAGGTCTTGTTCGATTTTCTTGGGATCCGTATTGCGGGTGAGATCCAGCCGGCCGGCCAGGCGCATCACGTGAGTGTCGACCACGATTCCCGCGGCGATGCCAAACGCCGTTCCCAGCACGACGTTTGCGGTTTTGCGGGCGACGCCGGGCAGCGTTAGCAACTGCTCCATTGTCCGCGGCACTTCACCGGAGAATTCCTCGACAATCTTCTTGCTGGCGCCCTGAATGGACTTGGTTTTGGATCGAAAAAATCCCGTAGGGCGAATTTCGGCTTCGAGTTCGCACGGGTCGGCGTAAGCGAAATCCTCGGGCTTGCGATATTTCTGGAAAAGTGAGCGCGTCACCTGATTTACTCGCTCGTCGGTGCATTGCGCGGAAAGAATGGTGGCGATCAGCAATTGAAAGGGGCTTTGATGCACGAGAGCACAAGTTACCGCTGGATAAGCCTCGTCGAGTTTTTTTAAGATTATCCGGACCCGTTTCGGGTCTGTCCCGGCGGGCCTGGCCACGCCGGAGCGGCCGTTTTTGGAGGATACGCGCACCGGATTTTTGATCGCCGACGCGTGCGGAGTTTTCAGTTTCTTCATGACGGAACGTTGCAAGGCGCAACGGGGCAAACTATAGCACAGGTGAAGATGCGAGAAAGTCGGCGAGCCTGCGGAAGGCTTTGGCGCGATGGCTACAGCGGTTTTTCTCGTCCGCGGAGATCTCCGCAAAGGAATGATTTGTGGGGCCGAAAGAGAAAACCGGGTCGTAGCCGAAGCCGCCCGTGCCGCGCGGAGCTTGCAGGAGTACTCCTTCCACGGCGTCCGAAAAAACGGCAACGACGCGTCCACGCAAGGCCAGGGCAAGCACGCAAACAAAACGCGCCCGGCGGTCTGTCGAGCCACTCGCGCGCATTTCGGCCAGAAGTTTAGCGATCCGTTCGGCCGATGACGCGCTCAGCCCCGCGTAGCGCGCCGAATGCACGCCTGGCGCCCCGCCTAGGGCATCCACGACGAGCCCGGAGTCGTCCGCCATTACGGGCTGATCGGCGAAGCGACTGTAATGCAGGGCCTTGCCGGCCGCGTTCTCGCCAAAGGTGGGTGAGGACTCCTCAAAGGGTGGCAGGTCGGAAAAATGCGGAAGAAGTTGGAGATCAAAAGAAACCAAGAATGCCGTGCTGGCAGACAGGACGCGGAATTCATTTAATTTGCCTGGGTTTGAAGACGCCAGGAACAAACGAATGGCTTTGGCGCGATTCAGCGCCTCATCTTCCTTACCGGGCACGAGCACTGAAGTTCAGCGGCACGAGGGAACGTTGATTTTCGGTAAGATTACGAATGCCGCCGGCAGCGAGGGCGAGCAGTTGATCGAGTTCGCCGGCTGCAAAAGGCCTGCCTTCCGCGGTTGCCTGCACCTCGACGAAGCGGCCGCTGCCGGTCATAACCACGTTCATATCCACCTCGGCCCGGGAATCTTCTTCATAACAGAGATCCAGCATCGGATCGCCAAGGATAAGGCCTACGCTGGTGGCGGCAACGGAATCGGAAAGCGGGACGGATTTTAGAATACCCGTGGCGACCATGCGTTCAAATGCAAGTGCTATGGCCACGTAGGCTCCTGTGATGGAAGCGGTACGCGTGCCGCCATCAGCCTGAATTACATCGCAGTCGAGCCAGACCGTGCGCTCACCCAATTTCTGCTGATCGGTTATGGCGCGAAGCGAGCGGCCGATAAGCCGCGAAATCTCAAGGGTGCGGCCCGATTGTCGGCCACGCGTCGATTCGCGCGCCGTACGCTGTTCGGTAGCCCGCGGCAGCATGCCGTATTCCGCGGTGACCCAGCCCTTTCCCGTGCCCTTCAGAAACGAGGGCACGCCATCGTCGAGCGTTGCGGTGCAGATCACGCGCGTCTGACCTATCTCGATCAGCACGCTTCCTTCCGCGACGGGAACGAAATCGGGCGTCAACTTTATGGGGCGCAATTGGTCCCAGGCGCGTCCGTCAGGTCGCAAGCTGCCTCCTTGGGTAATGCGAAGCGCGAAATCCAGAGTGGGAAGTTTGCCGGGCATGCCCGGTCCTGTCAACACGGCAGGCATAGGCAGTCATCCTAAACGCGATTCGCTTTCAGCATCGCCAAGGGATAATGCGTGCCGCGCCAACTGATGCCGCCGGTCCAAAGCGTCAGCAGCATAGATTTCCAAAGAATATAGACGAAAAGAACGGCCGAGAGCGGATGCGCTAAGGCATACGATCGCGGAAGATCGTAAAAGCGGTTGGCGTCTGAAATCAGCAGAAGCATTACTACGACGGCCAAAAAATACAAAATCCAAGTCAGGCCTGTGGTCACAAAAATTGCCATGAAAGGCCAGACATTCAGCAGTAACACGGAAACGCCTCCCCCGACGGACAGTAGAACGCTGTATTCAAGGCCGGCGAAAGTGTTCTTCATGAGGCCGTCAATCAGCTCGCGCAGCGAGGAATACCACTCCACCGTTAGTAGTCCCATCCCGAAAACCAGTTCCTGCCGATAACCCGCTTTTTTCAAGAGCTTGCCAAGCTTGATATCGTCATCGGGGCGCATGGCAATGGCTCGGTGGGTCCCGGAGGCCCCGTAAGCTTTCGTCGTGACGAGATTGAATGCGCCAACCCCAACGAAACTGCTGCTTCGCGGATCCTTTGCTTTCCACTGGCGTATATAAGCTGAAAAGAAGATGCCAAAGGCCGAGCAGAACAGGCGCAGAACGAGGCTAGGCATGCGCACTGCCGGCATTACGGCCAGATGGTCAAGGTGGCTGGCCTGGAGATAGTTCACCGCTCTTGCCAACGTGCTCGGGTCCATCACGATGTCCGCGTCGGTGAAGAGAAGGAGCTGGCCGGCCGCGCGTTCCGCGCCTCGATACAGAGCATAAGTTTTCCCGAGCCAGCCCGAAGGAAGTTCGGTGATGTTCTCGACGCACAGCCTCGCGTCTTCCGCCGCCAACTCTGCGAGAATCACTCCGGTCTCATCGGTGGAACGGTCGTTGAGAACGATGAACTCAAGATTCGGATAATTTTGTTTCAGGACAGATTGCAGGGCCCCCCTGATTTTTTTGGCTTCGTTTCTTGCGGGAATAATGACGGAGACGCGTGGCGGATGCACGCCCAGATGACAGGGTACATCTTTCAGATACGTTGTGGAACGATTGCCGCGCGCGATGTCGAGTCCGCAGACAACCACAACACCGAGCGTAACTGCCGCCAAAAAAGTAAGAATCGTCTGCCTGCTCCTAATTCCCGATTGCCGGTCGTTGCCCAACGCCGGCTGCGGTTTGCGGGGGCGCCTGAGGCGGGACTGTAAAGAATTGGCTCAAATCCAAATGGCCGGCCAGGGTGTCGGCGTCTAGCCCACGAATCAGGATTTTTAGCCGGTAAATGGTGCTCAGATTTGCGGCCAACGTGCGTACGATCGAATCCACAGCCATTTCTTCATTCAAAATTCCTGAAGGAGTTTCCGTCCCCAGGGTCTGCGAAAAATCCGCAATGGCCGTACCGTTGGGCAACAGATAGAACTGCAGCAACGCTGTATCAGCCGGCAGTGTGCGTTGGGTCTGGCTGGGAACTTTCTCGATCAAGGCTGTGATGAGCTGCTTGGCTCGCTCTTGCGGATCGGCAGAAAGGTCGAGTTCCACAGTGGTGGGTTCGAGAGCGTCCGAGGAAGCGGCGGATAGCCAGAAAAGCTGTGCCTTTTCTGGAGTGTCCGTGGGTGTGGATATTGGCGGAACTATGGCGCGGCGCGCCTGCTCGTCGGTGCGATTCGCACGCCGTAGCCCGAAGACACTGCGGAGGAGCGCCGGGAAAGTGAGCAGTGCGGCGAACGCGAGTACGGCCAGAACCGCGACCGCGATCTTCCAGAGTCGCGGCATTAATGTCCTCCGCTCGAACTCGCGGCTGGCGCGGGCAAGGGATAGTGAAATTCGGCGACGGCGCGGCCGATCGCCTCGGCAAGGGGCTGCGCCATCTGGTCCAGACGTTTCGCGTCCGTCACATCAATGCTGGAGAGCTCGATAGCTATCGCCGGCGCCGCGATCGTGCGCAACTGGCGCACGGGAGCGGCGACGGGCATTTCCGGAGAGCCCTTGAAGCGGTGTCCGAGCTCAGTTTGGACGAGATTTGCGAGTTGACGGCTCAAGTCGATGGACGCCTGCTGCGCGTGATCCCATTCGACGAGACTGTTACGAGCGGTTGCAGGCGGCAGCGGGGTCTGCGGTGCCGCAGCCGGGGAGAAAGTCTGTACCGACGATGTGGTGCCAGCTCCCGTTAGATTCCCTCCCGTACTCACGTTTGAGGGAAAGACATAGTAGTAAGTGCGGGCCGTGCCCACCGGGCCGCTGGAAGAGACATGCAAGGAAATAAAGATGGCGTTGCGTAACCCGTTGACCATGGCCGAGCGATTGTCAAAACTGGGATCCTGATTGCCCTCGCGCGTGAGCAGGACGCGCAAGCGCAGGGCTTCGAGTGCGATTCGAGCAGCTCGAGCAAAATCCAAGACGACGTCGCTCTCCGCGAGTCCAGTAGGGCCGCGCGCGCCGAAATCAGCGCCGCCGTGAGCGGGGTCTAAAACTACCGTTCGGCCGGAGATCTCCTCGGGGGGAGACGATAAGGGCGTTTGCTCGCCATTAGGCGACGGCGGCATATTCTGCTGAGCAAGCGCGCCGAAGGCTAGCGGCGTTGACGAAACCGACGCTCCAAGCATGCTTTGATTCCGCCGAGTTTGTTGTGAGCGAATCGGCAGCGTCAGGAGGGCGCTGGCCGCCAGCGCGAAGATGAATAGCCAAAGGACTCGCAGCATAAGCTTGAGGATACCAGACTGAGCACTTGACTTCACCGCTTACACTGCTGGCTTGGTTTTGACGGCAATATTTGCCAAGACTTATTTCTCATTTCCCACATAACGGAATTTCTGGGTTGGACGTACAGTGCATGCCGGATAGCAAGGAGGCATATTCGGGCATATGTTGCCCCGTGGAGTAGAGAGTCGGCACTTTGATAGCGCTGTCGACAGGATATCGAGAGACGGCTAGGGTTTGCCCTAGGTGAGAGAAACACAACATGGACGCGCATCTGATCGGAATTGATCTGGCTCAACTACTGCTGAGGAAGAATGCCCATGCGCAGAAACAGCCGTCGGTCAAAGCGCCGAACCCGCCGCGGAACCGGCCGTCGGTGCAACTAGAGACCGCTGCTGAATCGCCCTGAGCGCTGGCTGAAGGGGAAACCGTTATGCAAAACGGACGCACCGTATTAGGGTTGGTCATCGGCTTTGGAATCGGAGTTGGACTGACACTTTTGTTTGCTCCGCAATCTGGCGAAGATACCAGAGATTGGATCGCGGTCGCCTCGCGTCGCGCCAAGCGGCGCCTCCGCAACACCAGCCGGCGTTCGATTGACCAGGTGCGCGACATCCTCGAACGCGGCCAAGAAAGCGTCTCGAAAGCGATCCGTAGCCGTGGAAATGGCCCTGAGACTGAGGTCGCTGAACTCTAGAATCTCACCTACATCGGATCATGGGCATCGCCGCCATGCGTGCGGAGGATTGGTGGAGTGAGGAGTGCGCGCCTGGCCCATGTCTAGCGTAGGGTGCGGCAGTGCCGGGTCGGTTGGACCGGGAACGGGGGTCGGTAAAGGCTCCGGATCCGGCGATGGCAAGTGAGGTTCTTCGGGGCCGCTGGGCGGAATTTCGGGTTGCGGCGGCTGAGGGGTGGGTTGCTCGGGTTGAGGGGGCATGGGGAGAGGTGGATTAGATCTAGCAGCTTTGTCTTCGCCGAACTCCCTAACGATCATCGTCATCTTTGGCCTTCGATTCGGATACCTTACGACACTCTTTCCATTGCGCTTCCGCAGCAGCAGCGGAGAT
>Ga0207053_10068_pt2 | contig 21380 bp, 21 predicted proteins | sample Alteio_BWMinCont_59_FD_153290 | JGI IMG/M metagenome (GOLD analysis project Ga0207053, IMG submission 153290) | Enriched cells from forest soil in Barre Woods Harvard Forest LTER site, Petersham, Massachusetts, United States -... | ecosystem: Environmental > Terrestrial > Soil > Temperate forest >...
GTTGAGACCGCAGCTTTCGGAAAAAGGAATTCGGGTCCTTAGCTTGAACGAACTCGATGAAAATGCTCGCGCTTTTGTGGAAGACTATTGCGAGCGGGAACTCGACCTCCTGTTGACACCGGTCACTATCGATCCCGCGCATCCGTTTCCGCGAGTCATCAATAAGGCATTGTGCGTTGGGTTCTTGCTGCGGCGACGGCGGCGTTCTTCCCTTACTTACACCGGAGTGGTTACGGTGCCCCGCGCGCTGCCGAGATTGGTGCGCCTTCCTTCAGAAGGTACTGTCGACTTTATTTTTCTCGCAGATCTGGTCTCTTTCCACGCAGCGCGCATGTACAACGGATATGACATTATTTCCTCGGCCGCATTTCGGGTCACTCGCAACAGCAATCTTTATCTGGCAGAAGAGGAATCGCGCAACGTGCTCGAGTCTGTGCGCACCGAGTTGCACAACCGGCGCAAAGGCGACGCGGTCCGCCTGGAAATCGACGCTGACGCAGATCCCGAGATTACTGAGCGCCTGCGAACTAATTTTGGCCTGGAGCCTTGGCAAGTTTTTCGCGTGGACGGCCCGGTCAATCTGCCACGCTTATTCAACATTTATGAGCAGACCGATCGCCCTGACCTGAAGTACAAGCCGTTCGTCGCTCGCGAACTGCGCCTGACCGCGAAATCGCAGGACTTGTTCGAAGAGCTGCGGCGTCACGATGTGCTGCTACACCATCCCTTCGATTCCTTCGATGCCGTGGTCTCTTTTATTGAAGCCGCCGCTGAAGACCCGAACGTGCTCTCGATCAAGCAAACGCTGTACCGGACCAGCGAAAATTCCATGATCGTTCAGGCTCTTATTGCTGCCGCCGCGAAGAAAGAAGTTACGGCAGTGGTGGAGTTGAAAGCACGTTTCGATGAAGCATCGAACATTCGCTGGGCGCGCGATCTGGAAGATGCGGGCGTGCAAGTTTTTCACGGGCTCGTCGGACTGAAGACGCATTGCAAGCTGGCTCTGCTGGTCCGTAGAGATCCCGACGGGGTATCGCGCCGTTATGCCCACTTGGGCACGGGCAACTACAACTCTACGACCGCGCGCATTTATACCGACCTGAGCTTGCTTACCGCCGATCAGGAAATCACCGGGGCGGTGCATGATGTGTTTGCATTTCTCACTGCATACTCTGAGCACTCGAGTTATGCGCCGCTAAGTGTTTCTCCCGTCAATTTGGCGGAACACAGTCTGGACCTTATCGCCCGCGAAATCGAGCACGCCCGGCTAGGGCGTCCAGCGCGGATCATCGCTAAAATGAACGCACTATTAGATAAGAACATTATTGCCGGCTTGTACCGTGCGTCCCAGGCCGGCGTGGAAATTGACCTGATCGTCCGCGGGATGTGCGCGCTACGCCCCGGGATTCGTGGAATAAGCGACCATATTCGCGTGCGCAGCATCGTCGGGCGGTTTCTTGAGCACAGCCGCATTTTTTATTTTGCCAACGGCGGCCAAGAGGCCATCTACGTTTCCAGCGCTGACTGGATGCCGCGCAATCTGTACGAGCGCGTGGAGGTCATGTTCCCGGTGAAGGACCCGATGCTGCGCGATCGCATTCGGCATGAGATTCTCGACGCGTATCTGGCGGATACAGTAAAGGCGCGGGTACTGAGGCGTGATGGTTCTTACGTACGTGCGTGGGAAGCTTCCGGCAAACGCAAGCCTCCGACCCCTGGCTTCGGCTCCCAGGACTTTTTGCTGGCCGTGGCCGAGGGGAAGCAGACGTTGACTACGATGCCTGGGGCCTCTGAGCAGAAGCCTTCGAAGCCGCGGCCGCGAAAAACAATCAGGACCTTATGATCATTTACATCGTCAGGCATGCCAGCGCCGGTCAGCACCTCACCAATCCCAAAAAAGATGAGAAGCGTCCGCTGGACGCTGACGGTATCGAGCAATGCGGGTTCGTCGGCCGGGCACTCTCTGCGCTGAATGCGCAACCGGATGTAATTATTTCGAGCCCACTGAAACGCGCAACCCAAACGGCTTCGCTAATAGGCAACGAGTTAGGCTATGAAGGAAAGCTGCTGCTTGAGGCAGCGTTGCGTCCGGAAGCGTCCTTCGCTGATTTCCGGCGCGTATTGGATAAGTATGCAAAATATGAAGCCATTATGGTGGTAGGTCATAATCCCAGCATTTCAGAGTTCCTGGCGCGCATGATCGCCAAGGCGGGATGCGAAGCACATGTCGATTTCAAGAAAGGCGCCGTCGCCAGAGTAGAGACCGTCCGACATGCGGCGACCCTGAACTGGTTCTTTACTCCGAAAATTGCGCGCGAAATTCAGGCCGCGGCTGCCGTCGCGGCCGAAAAATCCACACCAAAAACTTCGCGGAAATAGGGCTTCTCTTTTTCCACCGCCCACAATTCTAAATCGACATTCTGCGGGCGCTTCGGAACCAGCGTCAGTTCGACCGAGCCTTCGTGAATTTTCACTTTGGTCATTTTCAGCGCGCCACTGCGGCCGAGGTTCAGTCCCCAGGCCAGCCTCAACAGAAGCGACGCCTTTTCAATCTGTTTTTGGTCAGAAGGCGGAAGAACTTTAATCGGCGCATCCTCCGGTGAGGGCCTCGACTTTCCAAGATAACGGGCGATGGCGGCGATAACTTTACGCTGTTGGGGGGTATAGCCCAGGATTTCCGAGTGAGAAATGATGTAGTAGGTGTGCCGGTGGCGGCCGGTGCGGTTGAGGTAATCGCCCACTTCGCACAACATGGCAGCGGCCCCGATCCATTCTCTGTACTCTGCAGGAAGCCGGTGAATGGCACGCAATTCTGAGAACAAGTGCATCGCGGTCTCACGCACGCGGTCGGCATGGTCGAGATCGACGCGATAATGCTGGACTGCGGCGAGAATAGAGTCGCGCCGGTCAGACTCAACCTGCTTTCCTGAGCGGGTCGCGTGATCATAATCCGCCGCCATTTGCGCCAACAGGCCGTCACGAAGTCCAAGCGGAGAAAATCTAAATCCCCCGAGTTTGTAGCGCTCGAGCAGTTCGGCGTAAACCGCCGCCCCAGCAATTACGATTTCTGCGCGCCGCAAACCGATTCCTGAAACCTTTCTCCGCTCTTCCAACGATAACCGGGCGAGCATCTTGGCAATGCGGCGCATCTGCAGGCGGGTGACCGTCATTCCGCGCTGGCTCTTGGTGCGGTACATCGCGTGGCAAACCGCCGCCAGGGCCTCAGCGGTGCCTGAAGTTGCGATGACGATTTTCGGCTTGGCGCCGGCAATTCGCCCGGCGACGCGGCTGACCTCGCGCGTAATGAAGCTGCGCAACTGCCTCATCTCCGGTTTGCGAGGTGGATCGTGGTGCAGGAAGTCATTGGTCAGGCGCACTGCACCAAGCGGCAGGCTGACGGTTTCACGAATGTGTCCTTTGCTCGACACGGTCAATTCGCAACTGCCGCCGCCGAGATCGATCATCAACACCGGCGACGAGTTCACCCGCACGGTTGAGGTCAACCCCAAGTGAATCAGACGGGCCTCTTCTAATCCAGAAATGATTTCCACCCGCCACCCCGTAGCAGAACGGACCCACTCCAGAAAAGCGCGGGAATTTCTGGCGTCACGCAAGGCGCTGGTCGCGACCACCCGCACAGTATCCGCGCCGGCCCGTTGAACGGCACGATGAAAACGCCGCAGCACCTTTACTGTGAGAGCGATCGCTTCGGGCGAGAGCAGCCCACTTCGAAAAACGGATTCACCGAGCCGGGTCACTTCGCGGTCCTCGTGGATTTCAACCAGCCGGTGAGCAACCAGGCGGGAAATCTTCAGGCGGACGGAGTTCGATCCAATATCAACAGCGGCGAAGGTGGGCATTCAGCAACAGTTTAGCCCATATGACCGGGCACTCCACGCCCCGGTCATTGCTCATTAGCTTTGCAGGAATTCGGGCAGCTCGCGATCAAGCCACCGCGCGGCTTCGGGCAGTGCCTGCTGTAACCTCTTGTTGGATGTGAGTCGGAGGTTTGGCTGGTTGCTTCTCCCGAGAATGCTGTTCACGAGAAAGAGTCGCCACCGCAGTCATTAGCGCATTGCTGGCAGCGCGGAAACGAGCGCGGCTGATGTTCTGCAGCACGGAAACCAGAGCAGAGTCGGATGCGCTGCCAAAGCGCTTTTCCGCCCGCTGTTTCAATTTGACGGCATCATGCCATTCACCCGCTGCATCCTGGGCGCGCTTTAGCTCGTTCACAAAAACTTTCGCAGCGGGATTTTCGCCCGCGAGCTCGGCCAGATAGCGAGCATGTTTCGCCGCAATCCGGAATGAGTGCAAAGTTTTCTCCGTCAAAGGAACTTGGCCCGGCTTCGGAAGCGAGCTCGCAGCCAGTCGCAAAGGATCGACCCCTTTAAGTTGAATCGCGTCCCGTTCGCGCCGCAGACGCTTCCGCAGTTCCTGCAGTGTGGAGGAGTCGGCGGCTTTGGTCAACTTTCGCGAGCGCCGTGCATGTTCTTCCTCGAGCACTTCGAGCAACTGAGCGCGATGGTTCTGCCGGTCGGGCACCTTCAGGTTTTTCAATAGCGCTATCTGGACATCTAAGTCACGCAGCTTACCTGCCCTTTTCCTTAACTTAGAGACCAGTTTGAGGACCTTTTTCTTATTCCGAGTTTCGGGCGCTAGGTTCTCAATCAGCGCCTCCACGCGGCGGCTGTTAGTTCGAAACCGGTGCACGTTTTCCGGCGTCAGGCTCTTCGAAAGCCGGCCTATGCCGCGAGCCATCCGCTCGAAGACGAGCCGACTCTGGTTCTGCGGAACAGTGAGGTGCAAATAATTATTGCTTGATCCGTTGGATTGCATACCGTCAGAAACTGGGAGTCGAGGGGAATAGACAAACAACGCCCGCGACTGGGGAAACCATTGTAGCATTCGATCACCAATTCAGCGATAGGACTCTATAGCCACTGTTTTGAAGGAGTTAGTTGCTCCCGTGAGTTGCAGCCACGCTCCGATCGGGATCCGCGTCGGCGAAAGAAAATGCCGTGCTTACACGTGAATATTCTTTTCCGTCGATCTCAACGTAGGGATATACAAAATAATTCAGCGGCTCACCCTGTTGTGCAGGATTCAATTTCAAATCCCGGCCCATCGAGAATTGTATGCGGTCCGCATCATGGCCACCAAAAAAATAATCCTTCTTCTCGGGGTGCTTCCACGCTTCCGAGATATCGACGGGCACCCATCCGTTTTGTGGACTGAAGAACTCGGCCCAGCAGTGATAACCGGCAATCTCTGCAGACGTCTTGTCGGTGGGCAAAGAAAATCCAATCTCAAAGCGTGCGGGAATACCTTGCGACCGCGCCATCGCAATAAACAGCGAATGAAAGTCAGTGCAATTGCCTTTCTTCGCATTGCACGCATAAAGCACATCACCGTGACCCCACCCCGTGCCGCTCTTGTCGTAGCTCATGTTGGCGAAGACGTAATCGTAAATAGCCCGCGCTTTCGCGAGTTGAGAATCCTTGCCGGCTGACACTTGAGCTGCGAGTTCGGCAGGCACGCCCGTTATCGGGACTAATTTGTCTGAGCTCAAATAAAGCGCATTGTCTTTCTTATCGAGAGATGCATTTTGCAATCGCGGGCGGCTCAAACCGAGCGTCAGATGCTCGTGACGGACTACGTCATAAACAACTTCGAAATGCAGGTCAGGGGACTTTGCCTTCGAAGTCTCCGCGAAATAAATTTCGTTCCCGAAGCGAGACTCGCGAGTTTTCTTCAAGGGCAGGTCACCCTTCGCAGAAACCGCACGCACTCGTTGGTAATCATCAGACCGTGCGGCAGGAAACCAGATGTGCACCCGTTGACCCGTGGGAACATCCTTAACGGTGAAAGCGTAGTGAAAAGTGAAGTTCCGGCTCGCCTGAGCGGAGGCCGGACAGTGAAGTGCTAAGAGCAAAACGAGCGGTGACGCTAACTTACGCAGCATGAATTCTCTCCTGAATCTATGTGCCTGATCTTCGGCAGCTAATTACGGTCGGAAGACACACACGGTGTTCAGTAGGAGATCATTCAGGTGAAGCCGCGGCGTGCGGTTCGCATCACACACATGATAACTCTCAGAGAAACCAAATTGCCCACAGCCACGGTGACAATGATCAGGCTAAAGCTCCCGCCGCCCTTCCATGGCTTTCAGCATAGTAATCTCGTCAGCGTATTCGATATCGCTGCCCGCGGGAATGCCGGTGGCTATGCGAGTGACCTTCAGCCCAGCACGCCGGAGCTGGCCGGAGAGATAAGTTGCCGTCGCCTCGCCTTCGACCGTCGGGTTAGTTGCGAGGATGATTTCGTCCGCCTGTTCGTCTTCAACTCGCTTCATAAGGTTTGAAATCCGCAATTGCTCGGGCCCAACCCCGTGTATCGGCGAAATCGAGCCATGCAGCACGTGATACACACCGTTGTAATGCCTTGTTTTCTCGACTGCAGCAATGTTTGTGGGTTCTTCGACAACGCAAATCAGGCGCTGATTACGGGTCGGGCTGGAGCAATAAACACATGGATCCACATCGGTAATGTTGTTGCACACCGAGCATAAGCGCAGGCTAGCTTTCACTTCGTGAATCGCGCCTGCCAAGGCAGACGCATCCTCTTCACTCGAGCGCAGGATGTGAAACGCCAGCCGCTGGGCCGACTTACTCCCAACTCCGGGAAGTTTCTTCAGCTCGTCGATGAGACGAGCCATGGGTTCAGCGAAGCGAGACATAGATGGATTGAGTAATTTGGAAATTGATCAATTTTGTAATTGCGAGATGCACTGAGGTGTATTTTTCAAATTACACAATTACCAAATTCCCCAATTACTAAATTCCCGGGATTCCCATTCCTCCGAGCATTCCGCCCATTACCGATTGCATGCTGTCGTCGACTTTTTTGCCGGCGCCGTTGATAGCGGCCGTGATTAGGTCCTGCAACATCTCAACATCACCCGACTTTATCGCTTCGGGATCGATTTTTATGCTCAGCACCTGCTTGCGGCCGTCCATCTTTACTGTGACTGTTCCACCGCCCGCGGAACCCTCAACCACCGTCTCCTGCATTTTCTTTTGCAGGACCTCGTATTGCTGCTTGGCCTGAGACATCAATTCCTGGAGATTGAATCCGCTCATAGCTACCTACTTATTCTTTCGATAATCAATGACAGTTCGGATTTCCGCGCCGAACTTCTCCTTCATTCTTTGAACGACTGGCTCTTGTTCAGCGCGGGCACGGCTGCTTCCATTAGCGAATGAAGGAGCGGATTTGGCCTGCACCATTACGGGATTTGCGTCGGGTACAATCTGCAACTTCATCGGACGTCCCATCGCCCCGCTGGCGCTGGCAATGATCAGCCGCTTTGCCTCGGCGCTCACTGACATCTCAACCAGCGCCGCAGACGCCGCAATTGAAATGATCAACTGACTTCCCTCAACCTTCCACTCTCCCGCATCGAGCATGGAGCAGAGAATGCTCTGATCGGCTTTCGCGAGAGCGTTCATTACGGCGGAACGTAATTGCTCAACTCCGCTGGCTTGTGGTGCAGGCTGTTTGTCCGGTGCCGGTTGGGTCGCCACCGCGGGGGCTGCTGATCCCATGACTACAGACATCGCATTAGTCGCGGCGGGCGAAGGCCGAGCTGGCGCTCCACTGTTGTTCTCGGCCGAAAACTCCGATCGCGGTGTTCCCTTGCGTGCCGAATCAGCCGCAAATGGGGATACGAAAGGCCGTGCAGAACTGGGCGGCTCCGCTTTTCTCGGCTCCGGCGCAAGCGTCAGTTTGCGTTCAGTCGTGGCGCCTCGATTTGCCTCCACCCCGCTCAGCAATTGTTCGAGCGGGAGCAGGCGTTGGGCATGTGCCAGCTTTAAGAGTCCCAGTTCGAGATGAAAACGCTGTTCCTGCCGGTAGCCAAGCTCGGAGTGGGTACGCAACATAATTTGAAGATGGCGTGCCAGGTCCTCCTCACTGAAAAGTTCGGCAACTCGAGCGACACGCGCGCGTTCGTCAGAAGAAATCTGGAGCAAAGACGAATCGACGCCCGCAACTCTGGCAACAGTTGCGTTTCGTAAAAACCGTACCAACTGCCGGGCGAAATGTACCGGGTTCTGTCCATCGGCCAGCAAGCGGTCAACCGTCTGCAAAATTTCTTCGCTCGAACTCCGCGCTACGGCCTGCATGATTTCCTCGAGAATTCCGGACGGCGCGACTCCGATCAACTGCCGCACTGAATCTGCGGACAACTTGCCTTCGCTCGAAGCAATGGCCTGATCAAGGATGGAAAGTGCGTCGCGCATCGAGCCGTCACCTGCCTCCGCTAGCAGCGCCAGCGCATCCTCATCCGCCTGAATGTTTTCGCGGCCACACAAATCCCTAAGTTGCTCGACGATTTGCTCGAACTTCACCGCGCGAAAGCTAAAATGCTGGCAACGCGAACGGATGGTCTGGGGAATATCCTCAGGTTGGGTCGTTGCCAGCATGAAGACAACATGCCCGGGGGGCTCTTCCAAAGTTTTCAGTAGAGCGTTGAAGGCCGCATCGGTGATCTGGTGGGCCTCGTCAAGAATATAAATCTTGAACCGGTCGCGAGCCGGCCGATAACGAGCCGCCTCCCGCAGTTCGCGAATTTCGTCAATACCGCGGTTGGTGGCAGCGTCAATTTCAATTACATCGACGGCATTACCTGCGCGAATTTCCGCGCATGAGTCGCACACCCCGCACGGCTCCGATACAGGTTTATCCGATGACCGACAGTTTAAGGCCATCGCCAAAATGCGAGCTACCGTCGTTTTGCCGATCCCGCGATGCCCGCTGAAGATGTAGCCGTGGGCGATTCGCTCCTGCTCGATGGCATTCTTCAGGGTGCGGGTGACGTGCTCCTGCCCGATTACTTCGGAAAATTTCTGCGGGCGGTACTTTCTGGCAAGGACCTGGTAGCTCATGGAAGGAGATCAAGTGATTATACGTGATCTGCAAACGGCCATTGGCGATGAATGGTCCGCTCGCTGTACGATCATCTCCGCCATAAACCGCTTGCCTAGAGGCCGGTTTGGAGCTACCCTTCTTGTCTCAGAAAAGAGGCTTGCCATGCAACTGAAGCTAAATACCCGCACCCTCGACGATGGAATCGTGGTCGTGGATTGCGCCGGACGAATTGTGTTCGGCGAAGAAACGACCGAGCTGCGGGAGCGAGTGAAGGGTCTGATTTCGCAAGGTAGCCGGGTGGTGCTGAACCTTGGCGAAGTGAACTACATTGATAGCGGCGGACTCGGGACGCTGGTGGCGCTCTACACCAGTGCTCGAAGTGCCGGCGGGTCGATCAAACTAGCGAGGTTAACGCGCCGGGTCGGTGACCTGCTCCAGGTTACAAAACTGCTGACCGTGTTTGACGTGTATGACACGGAAGAAGAAGCCGTTCAATCATTCCGCAAAGGCGTCGCGGCGTAGCGATTTGGCGATAAGCCCGGGCGAGCGCACGACGTCTATGGAAGCTCGCATTCGGGCTGCTATCCGGCGAATTCCTCGCGGCAGAGTCTCTACTTACGGCGCGGTTGCGCGCGCCGCGGGATTTCAGGGCGCAGCACGACAAGTGGCTCGTGCTCTTCATTCCTCCGTCGGATTGCCTTGGCAGCGGGTTCTAGGTGCCGGCGGTGAAATTAAATTGCGTGGTGATTCGGCAATGGAACAGCGCTTTCGGCTGGAAGCTGAGGGAGTGCGCTTTCGGGGGAAGAGGGTGGATATGAAGGCGCACGAATTTCGGTTTCCGAAACGCTAGATAGACTTCAGAACTCAGATTGCAGAATTAAGATTTTAGATTGATGATTTCGGAATCTGAAATCTACAATCATCAATCTGCAATCTTCATTCATCTCTGGCTGGCTTCTCCTGCCAGCACTCTACGATTGAACTCCGCAGATTTGTTGCGTGGCACGCTCAGCGTCTTCCAGCTATTTCCCTTGAGGTGCTTCGCCAAAAATACAATCTGTCCGCAGTGATACGCGTAATGCGCGATCTGGCGGTTGATGGCCTGCATCACCGAATGCGCCTCGCCTCGAATGAAAACCTCGCGTTCAAGGTCCTTATTGGATAGGAGTTCTAGCGCCTGAAAGATTCTTTCCCAGCCATCATTCCAGACTTGCATCAAGTCTTTACGTGCCGCCGGAGGCGCGACGAACTCAGTGTCGCGGTTGCGGTCCGGCTTTTCTCCGTCGGAAGTCAGGAAGTCCGTCCATCGCGAGCGCATGTTGCCCGCCATGTGTTTGACGATGATGGCGATCGAATTCATCTCTTCGTCGAGCGCAGTGAACAATTGGTCGTCCGATACTTGCTCCATCGCACCCTCGGCAAGCTTCTTGTAGTAGCGAAACAGCGAAAGAGAATCTTCGACGTACAATGTGCTGAACTTGTGTGCCATTGCATCAACCTCGAATAGCTATACCTTGAACTGCTGGTCAACTTCGATCTGATATCCCGCCGACAACCGATTGGTCTCGTTTGCCATTCCGACCACGGCCATCAGCTCGCGGAACATATCGTCCGTCATTCCCTTTTTTCGCGCCGAGGCAGTGTGCGATGCGATGCAATATCCGCATTGGTTGCTCACGCTCACGGCAACGTAGATAAGCTCCTTTGTCAGTGCATCCAGCGCGCCCGGAGCCATGATTTGCTTTATGTCTTCCCACGTGCGCTTCAATGTGACCGGATCATTGGCCAGCGCTTTCGAGAAATTGTTGATCCAATCGGTCTTGCGCGTCGCCATGATGTCGTCATAAACAGCGCGAACTTCTGGACTGGCATCCTTATATTCGATTAGGCCGAGAGTGGCCATTTACGTCTCCGGTCTTTGTCTAAGTCTAAGCTGACTCGCCCATCGTGCTCTGCGCCGAGGCGGATACAGCCCGGGTTTTTGCCCATGCCCGTTGTGCTTCGATCTCTTCTGCGCGTGTAATGGAAAGCGGCACGGTTTGTTTCAGTACGTCCAATAAAATCTGCGTGCTCAGTTCTCGTTTCCCGCTGTACGCCGAGAATAAAGCACTCTGAACTGCTGCTTCAATTTCCGCTCCGGAAAAGCCACGGGCTTCAGGGGCAAGTCGGTCCAAGTCAAAGCTCGCGGCATCGTGTTTGTGCCTGTTCAATTGGAGCGTGAAGATCTGCTTGCGCTCGAACTGATTCGGCAAATCGACAAAGAATAATTCGTCAAACCGGCCTTTGCGGATCAGTTCGGGAGGAAGAGCCGTCACATTATTGCAGGTTGCAGCCACAAATACCGGCGCCTTCCGCTCCTGCATCCATGACAGGAAAGAGCCCAGTATGCGCGAAGAAACCCCCGCATCAACCGAGGCGGAATCGGGCCCGCTTCCGGCAAAAACCTTTTCCAGTTCGTCGATCCATAAGACGCAAGGCGCCAAGGCCTCTGTGACGCGAAAGACCTTCTGGATATGCTTCTCGGTCTCGCCGATGTACTTGTCAAAGATCGCCGCGCTATCGAATTTCACCAGAGGGATGTTCCATTCGCCGGCAATGGCCCGCGCACAAAGTGACTTGCCACAGCCCTGCACGCCCAGGATAATCACGCCGCGCGCCGACTCGATACCAAATTGCTGCGCCGAATCTTCCCACGATCCACGACGTTGGGCGAGCCACCGCTTCAGGTTCTCGAGCCCGCCAACGCCTGCCATGTTCTCCGAAGCATCTATAAACTCGAGGGAGCCTGAATGCCGCAGCAAGTCTTCCTTGGCGCTGAGCACGTCAGTGACGCTTTCTGGCGTCAAGCCGTAGCGGGACATGATCGAGTGCGATATCGCGCGATCAGCCTCTTCCTCGGTTAAGCCCCGCAAATTGTCGGCTACGGAATCCAAGACGCCCGCGTCCAAGGTCCGGCGAAGGCTGTGGGTCTGCTGTAGGCGCGTAAAAACTTCATCAATAATCTGACGCAGCCTCTGTTTGTCCGGCAGCGGTAGTTCCAAGAACTCCACTAAGCTTGCCAGTTCGGGCGGCACTTCAATAGCGGGCGCGGTAATCACGACCGTCCGGCGGTTCGTCGAAAACTTCTGCCCCACGTCGCGCAGCTTCCTTACGACCACGGGATCTCCCATATGGCGATGAAAGTCTTTCAGGATGAACACGGCTTCAGTGGAAATTGCCTCGAGATTACTCAGCGCTTGCGCCGGATCACGGCTGTTATAGATTGCTTGCGCGCCCTGATCTGCGGCGAAGTCCGCGGCCGAACCGTGCGTTATCGCCGGAAATCCGGGCTCATGCACGACCGCTTCGCTTCCGCACCGGACTAAGCCACTCGCGATTGTCCACTCAAAAACCGCAAGATTCAGCGGCGAAGCAGCTGCGCGCACTACCCGGACGGCGCGCGTCTCCTCCACCGTCTCCATGATTATGATGGGCGTTGAAGAATCCAGTAATTCTTTTAACCGCTCGAGGACATCAGGCATAATTGGGGAGGCCACACTTCGGCAGAGCAAGAAACTCGCTCAGGGTACCACAGGATGAGATCACTGCTTAAGTAATCCAGCCGCCGCCGACAACGGTGTCGCAATCGTAGAAAACCGCGGCCTGCCCGGGCGTAACCGCGCGCTGAGGCTCATCGAAGGTCACAACAATTTCGTCCGCACCGGTCTTTTCGATCGTGGCAGGAGCGGGCTCATGGCGATGGCGAATCTTCACGCTGACGCGCATGGGTCCTCGCAGATCGTCGGCTGAGATCAGATTCGTACGGCGCGTTAGCAAAGTACGCGAATAGAGATTCTCCTGCTCTCCGACAACCACCTGGCGCGTGTCGCCCTTGATCTGCAGGACATAGAGCGGAGAGCCGGTCGCAACCCCAAGTCCCTTGCGCTGTCCCACGGTAAAGTTGTGAATCCCACTGTGCTCTCCTATCACGCGGCCGTTGGTGGTGACTAATTCTCCCGCAGTATCCGCGAGCGAATCTCCCTGCTCGGCGAGGTAAGCATCCAGAAACTTCTTATAATCGCCTCCGGGAACGAAACAAATCTCCTGCGAATCGGGCTTCTCGGCCAAAGCCAGACCGTACTTGCGGGCGAGTTCGCGCACTTCGGGCTTGGTCATCCCGCCTAGCGGAAACAGTGTGCGGCTCAACTGATCCTGAGTGAGTCCGAAAAGAAAATATGTCTGGTCCTTCGATCGATCAGTCGGACGCTTCAGCAGCCAGCGATTTCTGGTCTCGTCGAATTCGACGCGGGCATAGTGACCTGTCGCGACTGCATTCGCGCCGATCTGCTTCGCCACCGTGAGCAGTTGATCGAACTTCAAGTGATTGTTGCAGAGGCTGCACGGAATCGGCGTACGCCCGGACAAATACTCCTGCACAAATGGGCGCACGACATCGCGCTCGAAGCGGTCCTCATGATTGACCACATAATAAGGAATGCCGATGGTCTCAGCGACCCGGCGGGCGTCGTACACGTCGTCGAGCGAGCAACAGCGCCCTGTTACAGCTTCGGGCATGCCCTCGCGACCAGCAAGACGCCGCTGGTTCCAAAGCTGCATCGTTAGGCCAATGACGTTCGAGCCCTCGGCGCGCAACATGGCTGCAACGGTCGAGGAGTCAACTCCTCCCGACATAGCAACGGCGATAGTGTTGTGGTTTGGCATTTTAGTCAAAGATTGTGGAGCGACGGGCGTCCTCGCCCGTCCAAATAAAAACTGACCTTAGATGGGCGAGGACGCCCATCTCCACAAAATCTAATTGTACCTGTGACGGGTCGGGCGGGCGTGGACGCCCGCCCCTACACGGACTGTGCCGCACCCCTGTTATACAGCGGCGATAACTCGCGCAGGCGCGCCACCGATGCGGGGACAAGCTCAATCGCGAAGTCCACATCGGGGGCAGTATTCTGCTTGCCCAGACTGAAGCGGATGCTGGCGCGGGCACGATCAGGCCGTAGGCCCATGGCGGTCAGCACATGCGAAGGCTCGATTGCGCCCGAGGAGCAAGCAGCTCCGGTCGAGACCGCGAGGCCCTTGAGATCAAGTGAAATGATGAGCGCTTCACCTTCGATGTAATCGAAGTAAAGATTTGAAGTATTCGGAACTCTCGGAGCACCGTTGCCATTCACCCCGGCAGCTTCGACCTTCTCCAGGATTGCTGACTCCAGCCGATCGCGCAATGCCGCAATCTCGCGATCCTCTCCTGTTTCAAAACCCTTGAGAGCTAGTTCAGAAGCTTTGCCCAGGCCGACAATTCCGGGCACATTCTCGGTCCCTGCGCGACGCGAGCGCTCATGGCTGCCACCATGGAATAACGGCTCCAGGGTCGTTCCCTTGCGCACGAAAAGCGCGCCGACGCCTTGTGGAGCATGAAACTTGTGACCAGAAATTGAAAGCAGATCGCAACCGATTTCCTTTACTCGGATCGGAACTTTTGAAGCCGCCTGCACTGCATCGGTATGAAAATAAATATCGGCCTCGGCGCAAATCTTTCCGATCACACTCACCGGCTGCAAAACACCGGTCTCGTTGTTGGCCATCATAATTGTGACTAGCTTGGTGTTCGGCCGCAAGGCCCGACGAACGTCGTCGGGATCAATCAGACCACGGCCATCTGCCGGCACATACGTGACATCAATTCCCCGCTCTTGCAAACGCTTGCAGGAATTAATGACTGCGTGGTGCTCGATAGTCGAACTGATGACGTGATCGCCTGGACGAACCAGTCCAAATATCGCGAGATTGTCACCTTCCGTGCCACCACTGATAAACACCACCTCAGCCGGACGGCAACCGAGTAGAGCTGCCACCGATTCGCGCGCACGTTCCACGGCTGCGCGCGTCTCCTGTCCATGGTGATGGATGGAAGAAGCGTTCCCGAAATGGTCGCCGAAATACGGCCGCATTGCCTCTAGAACTTCCGGCAAAACGGGCGTGGTGGCATTGTTATCCAGGTAAACCCGGCGCATACCTCTATTGTATTCCCGCGATTGCGCATAGGCACTCTGAGACTGGACAAGGAAAAAACCGGTTTAAGTCAACCCGATTTGCACTCACAACGACGGACCGGCGTGCCATGCAAGGCGCCCGTGTCATTAGGAGCACACCATTGCCGGAGACGGAAAAAAGACAACTGAGAACCCGGAAGGTGTTCTAATGATAACGGTTATTCTCGGAGGCGCTTATGTCCAGCTCCAATTCCCGCTCTGCCCACATCGTCATTGCAGCTCTATTCACTCTGGTGTTTTCTCTTCCAGCAATGGCCGATTCCCATGTCCGCATCGTTCGCTTGAGCTACATCGAAGGAGGAGTGCAGATTTCGCACGGGGCCGGCGGGTCCTATGAGAAAGCCATAGTCAATTTGCCTATTGTGGAAGGAGCAAAGCTTAAGACCTCAGACGGGCGCGCTGAAGTGGAGTTTGAGGATGGGAGTACGCTGCGCATTGTTCCCGATAGCGCCGTTGAATTCTCGCAACTTTCGCTGCGCGATTCTGGAGCAAAAGTCTCTGCCCTGGAAGTCACGAGCGGCACCGCTTACGTCAATTTCGCCGGAACCAAAGACGATGAGTTTTCGGTTGCCTTCGGCGACGAAAAAATCAAACTCGCCCATGCGGCGCACTTGCGTATTGCTTTAGGGGATAAAGACTCCTCGGTTGCGGTTTTTAAGGGGCTCGTTCAAGTCGATAGTCCCTCGGGGGCGATCGAGGTAAAGAAGAACCAAACCGTCAGCTTCGACCTGGACAGCAGTCAGTACAAGCTGGCGAAAAATATTCATGAAACCCCATATGACTCCTGGGACGACCAGCAGAACGAGTATCACACTCGCTATGCCGCCAAGTCATACAACAGCTATTCCCCTTACGCATACGGCACGACTGATCTTGCCTACTATGGAAATTTCTTCAACGCCCCGGGTTACGGCATGATGTGGCAGCCATATCTCGCCGGTGTGGGATGGGACCCATTCATGGATGGCGCGTGGGCATTCAACCAGGGATTTGGATTCGGTTGGGTCTCTGCGTATCCGTGGGGATGGACACCTTACCATTATGGATCGTGGGTATTTCTTCCCGGATATGGCTGGGCGTGGCAGCCGGGTGGGGCTTGGAACAACTGGTATTCGCAGCCGCGCGTGCTGAATGCTCCTAAGTCATTCACACTTCCGCATGCGCCCGCAAATGGGACCCGCACTGTAGCGGTGAGCCGCGGGACAGCATCAACCTTCGCGGGAAGCAGGTTGATTGTTCGAAACAACTCAGCCGGTTTGGGAGTGCCCCGCGGCCAGTTTCAGAATATGGCGAAATTATCGCAGAGGGCGCAGGAGCGCGGAATTGTCAGCCAGCGCGTTCCTATGCAATCGGTGGCAATGCCTTCGTCGGGAGGACGAGCGGGGAACTCGTCACGAATTTCGCAACCCATGCCCCACATGAGCGGGGTGTCAGCGCCGAGCTCACATGCCTCTTCTTCCGGAGGATCGCCGCATAAGTAGACAGCCGTTACAGGTTTTTGTTGATCGCCTTATCGTTTGTCTATTGGAACCCAGTGCTGGGGATAGGCTGGGCCAATGTAGTCGGCGCGGGGGCGGATCAGGCGATTGTCATCAAGTTGCTCGATAACGTGCGCGCTCCAGCCGCTGATTCTGGAAACTGCGAAGATTGGCGTAAACAGATCGACGTCGATTCCGAGCACGTGATAAGTGGAAGCTGAGTAGAAATCCACGTTCGCGTTCAGCTTCTTTTCAGCTTTAATAAACTGCTCAATCTTGCGCGACATTTCAAACCACTTCGGCTGTCCGCTGGATTTGCACAGGTCTTCTGACATTTTGCGCAGGTGCGTGGCCCGCGGATCTTCGGTGTGATACACCCGGTGACCGAAACCTGAAATCTTTTTCTTTTGCGCCAGCAGCCCGCGAACGTACTCAACCGGATCAGCCTTCCGCGAATCAATATCCTCAAGAATATGAAACACAGCCTCGTTCGCCCCGCCGTGCAGCGGGCCTTTCAGCGTGCCGATGGCCGAAGTAATTGCCGAGTGCATATCCGAAAGTGTGGCCGCGGTCACTCGGGCGGCGAAGGTTGAGGCATTCAATTCGTGATCGGCATGCAGGATGAGAGCAATATCCAGCGCTCTTTCGGCGGTTTTCGACGGCGGCTCGTCATTCAGCAACAGCAGGAAATTGGCGGAATGCGAAAGTGACGGGTCGGATTTAACCACGTCCTTTCCTTTTCGCAACCGGTCGTAGGCAGCCACGATCATTGCGATTTGCGACGTCAGACGGATGGACTTAGTTACGTTCGCGCCGTGATCACCTTTCTTCTCCTCAGGGTCGTAAAGCCCTAGCGCAGAGACAGCGGTTCGCAGCACGTCCATAGGCATGGCGCCTTTGGGTAAGCTGCGAAGCATCTCGATAATTGCCGGATCCAGCTTGCGCTCGGCCGCCAACCGCTCATGCAACTCCTTCAGCTGGCTTTTCGTGGGTAACGCGCCATTCCAAAGCAGGTAGCAGGTTTCTTCAAATGTGGAATGGTCAGCCAGCTCATGAATATCTATTCCGCGATAGGCGAGGACACCCTGTTCGCCGTCGATATAGCAAATTTTCGAGGTGGTGGCGACCACACCCTCCAGCCCTTTGGGCGCGTGCGTCATAGTCAGGCTGGACATTGTTCCTCGCTGAGTAGCTGAATTCGTCGTGGCCGCATGAGAAGAGAGAACGTGCGGTCCAACTAACTTTTATACGCCAAAGAGTGGCAAGTTTCCAAGTTGGTTACGTTCCCGGTAGTGGTGCAGTTTGCACCACTACCACGTTCCCCGAAGGTACAGGTGTCTTTTGAAACATGGCTTTGCAGCAGGGGTTCCCGGTTACAATCGTGAGATGCGCGGGGCTTGGTATCTCGTTGTGTCATTACTTGCAGCTGTTGCCTTGAATGCGCAGCAGACGCCTGCGCCGCTCCTGCCCTGCCCTGAGGGAGCCACTGAAGCTCAGTGCAATCCGCCGAAGAAAGATGTGAAACAGGCTCGCGAAGCGTTTAACCGGGGGCTGAAGCTGCAGAAAAGCGCTCCTGACGAAGCTTACGAACAGTTTCAGCGTGCGGCTACACTCGTGCCGCGCAATGTCGAATACATGACGGCGCGTGAAGTAGCGCGGCAGCAACTGGTTTACAACCACATTGAGCGGGGAAATTCAGAGCTGCAAGCCGGCAAGCAGGTTGAAGCGCTGGCCGACTTCCGCGCCGCAGTAAATCTGGACCCCAGCAACCGCTTCGCACAAGAGCGCATGCGAGACGCGCTGGGTGATTCGGCGCCGAAGCCCTACGCTCCGCCGACGGTAATTGAGCAGTCGCCGGAAATCCGCCTGCAGCCATCTCAAAATTTAGCCAGCTTTCATTTTCGCGGAGACAGCAAGGAACTTCTCGGTACGATTGCACGTTCCTACGGGGTTTCAGTTCAAGTTGAAGATTCGGTGTCCTCCCGCCGTGTGTTTTTCGATATCGACAACGTCGATTTCTTCAAAGCCATGAGGGCTGCGGGTGCGGTGACAAAGACGTTCTGGTCGCCTCTCAGCGAGAAACAGTTCCTGGTAGCTGCCGACACGCCCGAAAATCGGCGCCAATACGAGCGCATGGCGATGCGCACGTTCTACATTCCCGGCGTGGACACGCCAACTGCTCTCCAAGATATCGTCAATCTTTTGCGCAATCTGTTTGAGATTAGGTTTATTACGCCCAACGCAGCCTCCGGGACTATTGTCGTGCGTGCCCCGCAGGCGGTGCTGGACGCCGCCACTCAGTTGTTGCAAAGCCTGGACACTTCACGGCCCGAGGTCATGCTCGATATTCACGTTTATCAGGTGAGCCACACCTTCGCGCGTAACATCGGAGTGCACATTCCCAACGACTTCAATTTGTTCAACATCCCTGCGGCTGCGCTGGTGGCGTTGGGCGGACAAAACATTCAGGACTTAGTCAACCAACTGATCGCGAGCGGCGGCATTAACCAGGCGAACAACACCGCGATTTCGGCGCTATTAGCGCAGTTGCAGGGCCAGAACCAGCAGAACTCGATCTTCAGCCAGCCGCTTGCGACGTTCGGTGGCGGAAAGACGTTGACCGGCGTGAGCCTTGACCAACTTTCGGCCCAGTTATCGTTGAACGAAGGCTGGGTCAAGACATTGGACGAAGCGACCCTGCGCGCATCGAATGGAAATGATGCCACTTTCCGGATGGGGTCGCGCTTCCCTATCCTGAATGCGAGCTTCGCTCCGATCTTCAACAGCGCGGCGATTTCACAAGTGTTGCAGAACAACAGCTTTCAGGCGGCGTTTCCATCCTTTAACTACGAAGATCTGGGCCTTACGGTGAAGGCAAAACCGGAAATTACCTCAGACAGCAATGTGAACCTACAGCTTGAAATGAGCCTTCGCGCGCTGGCTGGTCAGTCCTCAAACGGCGTGCCGGTAATCGGCAACCGCGAATACAAAGGCAGCATCAATCTGCAAAATGGCGAGCCGGCGGTGGTCGCGGGCCAGATTAGCCGCAGCGAAACCCGCGACCTGAGCGGCATTCCGGGGCTCAGCCAAATCCCGGGCCTGAACAAACTAACAGCAACCAACGGCAAGCAAACTGAAGATGACGAACTGCTGGTGGTAATCACGCCCCACATTACGCGACGCGGAATGGGGCAAGCTACAGAAGTGTATTTGCCGAAGTAGTGCGCTCTTACTTGTCGCTTGCCGCAAAGTCTACAATCTGCTTAAGAACGTCATAATTATTACCGTTCACGCCCACTGGACGGCCATTGATGAACAACGTCGGGGTCGCGTTCACGTCGAGGGATTTTCCCAGGTTCACCGACGCCTCTACCCGTGCCTGGGTTTCGGGCTTGGCAGCGCAAGCGGCAGCTTCCTTACTATTCAGCCCGAAAGTCTCAGCAAGCTCGGTCAATTTCTGATCGGCATTTTCTGCAGTAATGTCGGTTTGCGCAGCATAGACCGCGGAAATAAATTTCCAGAACGCGTCGTTCGAAGCTCGGCCTACACAGTCCGCGTACTCAGCAGCCTTCAGCGCCCAATTGTGCATGGGCAAGGGAAAATTCTGAAAAACAAAATGGATGTTGGAATTTTCCGCCAGCAATCTCTCAATGGTTGCAGCAGCTTCCTTGCAGTGGGGACATTGCAGATCGCTGAACTCAACCACCGTGACGGCAGCCCCGGCTGCGCCGCGCGCGGGGCCTGTCACTTTCTTCTCGAGCAACTCGCGCGTTTTCTCGAAAGGATGGGCGCCAAAAGGAATCACATCGCCGACCACGGCGTGTTTGCCATCCTCGGTGACAAAGAATTTCTGCGGGCCCTCACCTTGCGGGCCGCTGATCTGCACCGTGACCTCCGCCAGACCCTCCGCCTGGCTCGGCCTGATACCTATAATTTTCCAAGTTAGCTGCGGGTCGTAGCCAAACGTCTCGTGCAGGAACGCATTGACGTCCTCCTCTGATGGCAGATTGGCGGTAGCGTGCGTGCCAAGCTGGTTCGCAGAGTTCGTCTTTGTCTTTGCTGCTGGCTTTTGTTGTGCGGCGGCGGTCATCGATAACGCCATAATCACCGCAAGTACTTTCAGTCGGTTGCGCATGTCCATCCTTTAATCAGTTCTATCTCGAAGCAAGATTCATTTTGGAGTTGGTCGAGTTCAGCACGGGCGAACCGCGCATCCACCAAGGTTTGTCAGATATCGGTTTTTGCAGCGATCGGGAAACGTCGTCCGTAACCGAATGCTTTCGGAGAGACTTTTATTCCCGGCGCGGCCTGCTGGCGCTTGTACTCATTTCTTTCCACCATACGAATCACGTCCTTCACCAGCGCCAAGTCAAATCCGTGGCTGCTCGCAATCTCTTCCGCCGAGCGCGAATCCTCAACGTAGTCTTCCAGAATAGCATCGAGAACTTCATAAGCAGGAAGTGAGTCGGTGTCTTTTTGATCGGCTCGCAATTCAGCAGATGGCGGCTTTTCCAGCGTGGCCTTGGGGATAACCGGCTTGCGCGAATTCGCGTACCGGCTCAGGCGATAGACCAGCGTCTTGGAGACGTCGTTAATCACCGCGAGTCCACCGGCCATGTCGCCATAAAGGGTACAGTAGCCCACCGCCAGTTCGCTCTTGTTCCCAGTGCTCAGAACCAGCGCACCGAATTTATTCGACAGCGCCATGAGCAGAGAACCGCGGATTCGCGATTGAATATTTTCCTCGGTCACATCTTCAGAATGTCCCTTGAACACATTGCGCAAGGTGGATTTGTATTCTTCAAAAATGTCGGTAATTTTCAAAATCTCGAAGCGGATACCGAGGTTCTTCGCTAGTTCACGGGCATCGGTGATCGAACCTTCCGAGGAATATGGTCCGGGCATTCCAGCGCCGATGACATTCTCGGGG
>Ga0207053_10119_pt1 | contig 21361 bp, 11 predicted proteins | sample Alteio_BWMinCont_59_FD_153290 | JGI IMG/M metagenome (GOLD analysis project Ga0207053, IMG submission 153290) | Enriched cells from forest soil in Barre Woods Harvard Forest LTER site, Petersham, Massachusetts, United States -... | ecosystem: Environmental > Terrestrial > Soil > Temperate forest >...
CGCTAGATCGTTCAGGCCGAACTCCCCATCGGCACTTACGCTGACCGTAACTTCCTCGATGGGGCTGGCGCGATAATCGCCGCCGGGCTTGATCAGGCGCACTTCCGGGGGATTCGCTTTGCGGGCCTCGATGAAGAAATCGTCCGAGATGCGCAGCGTTTCGCCCTGTTCATTAGCAGCGACGTGATACTGCCCATCCTTATCGATGTGCACGCTGCCCTTGTACACATTGCCGTCACCACCGGATAGTTTGATCTCCTTATCGTCCAGCACGAGGCTGCCATCCCGCACCGGACGGTCCATCAGAATTTCCAGTTCCGCGTCGGTCCCTTCCACGGCGCGCAAATCGCCGCCATGCTCCTCGACCTGATTCTTCAATCCCGTCCAGGATGGGAAATGGTAAGTTACGCGAATCTGTTTGACCGAAGCCAGATCGACCACCCGCAGATTGAAGTGTTTCGATTGCAGTGGGCCAGCCTCAACATAGTACTCGACGCCCTCGGGCAAGCCCGCGAAGAGAAACTGAAATCCCGAGCCTCCGGGCTGCGCCTGCATGGGCACCTGCTCCCATTTCGAGGCGCTCTGGAACCGCGCGTAGAGTTTGGCGTTACTCGCCTGAAGGCCAGTCAGTTGTGCCGTAATCAGCTGATCGGAATTTCGCCGCACCGCGGCATCCCCGGGCGCTACGCGCAATAGATAGAAAGGTCCGGTGACGTGCTCGCCGCCAGCCCATATGAGAGCTGCGCCATGTCCTAGGTAGCCGGGCCCGGCAAGTACCAGCCAAATCAGCACTCCCAGGGAAGCCAAGCCAACTCCCAGCGATGCCAATAATTGCGTGTCGGGAACGAGTTGCTTGGGCTCGGCACCGCGCGAAACTTCCAGTGTGTCGGCAGCCAGCAGGTCAAGGAAGGGCTCCCGCTTGGCGGAATCCCGCTCGGCGTAGGTAACCAGCCGCTGCTCGAACTGCGGGAAAGCGCTTTCAGCTTTGCCGGCCGCACGCCGCGGATTGAGTCCGTACAGAGGAAGGGCCAAGCCGAAGCCAATTACCAAGGCCAGCGAGACCAGCAATACCGCGCGCGCACTCGTCAGGGTCCAAGAGGCAAAGGCGAAGTGGTTGGCGATCAGAACCAGGACCACGGTCAGCGCAAGCGCCACCGAGGTGAAGATAGCGGTTCCGCGCAGGACGGCGCCGATACGCAGGCGCTTCTGCACTTGCTTGATATAGGAGTCCAGGCGGTCCCGAGTGTTCATGGTTCCTCCCGCGACATCGTTAGATATTGGCTCGAAAGCAGCGATTCCGCAACCGTAGCAACCAGTAGAAGCAGGATGGCATACCACCAGAGGCTATAGGGCTTTTTCTGGTCCTCTGTAACGGTACCGGCCGCCGCCTCCTGGGTTTCATTCTCTGTATTTCCGGTCCAAAGTGCCAAGACGTCCTTGGGGATCACGTCCAGGTCCGATTCGCGCCGGTCCACATTCACCCCAACCAGGTCTTCGCGACCGTTGGCCAGGCGCAATTGATAAAAACCGGCCCGCGTAAGCTGAAACGACTGCGCCGTGGAGGCTTCCTTCAGCGAAAGCGGGCGTTTGCCGTCGGGATCGACCACTTCCACCCCTACAGATTGCTCCTTGGCGGTGCGCAGTTCAAGGAAAGAATCCACGATTCGCGACCCGACGCGGGCTTCCATTCCGGAAAGATAGCGCGCGGTCTGGTCGATGAAGGGAATAAAGACCGGATGCAGCGGGAAATCGTTGGTCAAATTGTCCAGGCCCGAAGCGAACAAAAGCACGCGGCCCTCGCCGATTTTCTTTTCCAGCAGCAGCGGCGTTTGATCCGTCAGACGGGCTGCGACACGGGCATTGGTACCAGCCACGCGCACCGCGAAATAAAACTTCACGCCGGCCAAGCGGTTCGCTTTCTCGACGGAAGGATAGGAGGGGTCGGTCTCGCCAACCGTCTGGAAACGGGAGCCTTCCCGCGAGTAGTAGAGGGAACTCGTGATCGTGTCGTCGAAGACAGGAATGTGCGGATGGCGCGCGGCGGAGGTTCCCGCAGCGATCAAAACGCTGCCACCACCCTTGACATAGGTCGTCAACGCACTCTCAAAGGATGCCGGCAGGGAGGCCACGTCGGAAAGGACGACGAAGTCATGGCCCGCCGGCTGCGCGTTGGCCACGCGGTCGACGGTCACGGCTTCCAGGTTAAAGGCGGACTCGGCGGCGGAGGCCAGCGCCGCGCGAAAGTAAAGCGGCGAACGCGTGTCATCCGATTCGTACACAAACAGGACTTTGCGGGGATCCGACCGCTTCACGGCAAAAAGGCTGGCATCGTCAGCCTGCAAAGAATCCCCGGAATCGAGGCGCACTTCGCAGCGTGTAAGGCCGTAAGGAACGTCGAGGGAAGAAAACTCCACGCTGGCGCGGCCATTGGCAGGAACGTCCACGGTTTGCGTGGCGATGGCTTTTCCGTTTACCACCAGGGAGACGGTCTTTTTCCCCTCCGGCGTGTGATAGCCGGAGATCACCGCTTGCACGCGGGCTTTCTTGGGATCGAACACCTCGCCCGGGGCGCTGACGCTTTCGACGGTCCAATTGGCCTCCGGAGCTTTCGCTTCCGGGTGGGGCACCACGGAGACATTTCCGGGCAAGGACATCTCCGCGAAACTCGCCGGCATGGCGCTTCGTTGCATGTCGCTGAACAAGTGCAATTCGATCGGGGTGTGCACGGTCTCGGCCATGGAGCGCAGGGTGCGCGCGAGCTCGCCGAAGCTTCCGCGCGTATCGCCGGGTTCAATACTGTCCACGGCCGAATGAAGCAAGGCGGAGTCCTGCGTGGGTTCGGTCAACACGTGTAACTGAGATGCCAACGCCATTACCTGGGCGCGATCGGAAGGCTTGCGCGCGCCAAGAAAAGCCAGAGCATCGCGCTTGGCGTCCGCCAATCGGGTTCCGGCGCGCATGCTGAAAGAGTCGTCGATGACCAGCAAATCCAGCTTCTCGCCGCTCATGCTCGCGGCCGAGCGCTGGATAAACGGATTGGCAAAGGCCAGAGCCAGCAGGAGAATCACGGCCAGCCGGAAGGCGAGCAGAAGCAGATAGCGCAGGCGCCGATGCTTGATCGAGCTTTGTGTGCGCCGCTCGAAGAACATCAGCGAACTGAAAGGAAGAGGCGTGGTCCTGTGGCGCCGCAGAAGATGCAGATAGATGGGCAATCCCGCGGCAACCGCGCCGGCCAAGAACCAGGGCGCCAAAAATCCCATCAGCGTCTCCTTTGGCGAAGCGTCAGGTACTCCCGCAACGCGTCGTCCAGGGGACGGTCGCTGACGAGCAGGTGGTACCCCATGCCCGCGCTGTGCGTGCGGTCCTGAAGTTCGGCGATATGAGACCGCATCTTGGAGCGATAGACGTCGCGGCCGTATTCCGGCGTCACTTCCAGGCTTTCCTGAGTCTCCATATCGACCAGCAAGACCGGCTCGTTGAGCTGGGGCTGCAGCTCCTGCGGATCCAGAACGTGGAACAGCACTACTTCGTTCCCGTGATAGCGCAGCGGCTCGATGGTGTGGACGATCTTTTCCGGCGACTCGTAGAAATCCGAGATCACCACAACCATGCCGCGTTTTCTGAGAAAATTCTGGAAGTGCAGCAAGGGCTTCGCGTAATCGGTTCGCGCGCTGGGTTCGGCATTTTCGAGGCCGCTCAGCAGCCGGTGAAGCTGTCCCTGGCGCGTGGAGGCGCGAATATACGAGCGCACTTCATCGTCAAAGACGATCAGTCCGGCGGCGTCGCGCTGGGTCTGCGTGGTGAGGTAAAAAATGGAGGCGGCCACGAAGCGGGCATAATCCATTTTCGTGATCTTGTGAGACGAATAGTTCATCGAACTGCTGGCGTCGAGCAGGACGGTCAGGAGGGTGTTGGTTTCGCCGCGGTAGCGCTTCAGGTAGGCGCGTTCGGTGCGCGCAAAGACGTTCCAGTCCACGTGGCGCAGGTCGTCGCCCGGACTGTAAGCGCGGTATTCGGCAAACTCCTGGCTGAAACCGAAATCGGGCGAGCGATGCAGGCCGGAGACAAAGCCGTCGACCACCGTCTTGGCCACCAGATCCAGCCCCGAAATCCCCGCTAGAACCGCTGGGTCGAGAAATCGCTGCACATTAAGCTCCCGACGGCGGCGGCATCGACTCGAGCAAGCGATGCAAAATCTGGTCTGAATCGATGCGATCCGATTCGGCGTGGAAATTCAGCAAAATACGATGCCGGAGCACGGGGATCGCCAGGGACGTGATGTCGTCGTAGGTCACGTGATAGCGGCGGCGCGCCAGGGCGCGCGCCTTGGCCGCCAGCACGATGAACTGCGCGGCGCGCACGCTCGCTCCGTAGTTGACATACTTCTTCACGAAATCGGGCGCCTGCCCGCTGTTGTGCCGGGTGGCTCGCACTAGATCCACCACGTAGCGCGCCAGGGTTTCCGCGATGGGCACCATGCGCACCAATTGCTGGAAGTCCAGAATCTCTTCGGCGTTGGTGACCGCCTCGACGCGCGCCACGCGCGTGGCCGTGGTCAGGTCCACGACTTTAAGTTCATGTTCGGCGCTCAGATAATCCAGGACGGTATTGAAGAGAAAGCGGTCGAGCTGCGCTTCCGGCAGCGGATAGGTGCCTTCGAGTTCGATGGGGTTCTGCGTCGCCAGGACGAAGAACGGCAGCGGCAAATTGTAATGATTGCCGCGGACCGTGCAGGAGAGTTCCTGCATCGCTTCCAACAGCGCCGCCTGCGTTTTTGGCGGCGTGCGGTTGATTTCATCGGCCAGCACAATATTTCCAAAGATCGGGCCTGGGACGAAGGTCCATCGGCGGTGACCCGTGGTGGGGTCCTCTTCGATGATGTCCGTTCCGGTGATGTCGGAGGGCATCAGGTCCGGCGTAAATTGGATGCGGCGGAAGATCAGGCCGAGCGTCTGCGCGATGGTGCGCACCATGAGCGTCTTGGCGGTACCAGGAAGCCCCGTGATGAGACAGTGGCCGCCCACGAATAGAGCCGTGAGAATCTGATCCAGCACTTCTTCCTGACCGACGATGACTTGCCGAACCTGAGCGAGAATATTGTCCCGCACGGATTGAAAACGCTCGACGCGCCGTTTCAGTTCCACGGAGTCCAGATTCAGTTCAGCGAGAGTGGCCACTGTTCATTTTCCTTTCTGGGAGTCCTCGAGCTGCAAGAGCAATTTCTGAGCCGGGCGATAACCGGGCGCGGCCTCCAGCGAAGCCAACAAATGGTCCTTGGCCTGATCGCGCCGGCCGGCGGCAAAATAGGCGCGCGCCACGTTGAATTGGGCTGAAGCTTGATCCAGAGGATGCATGGCGATAACCGCATTGCACTCGCGTATGTCGTCCGGCAGATTGTTCTGGTCGAACAGGAGGTCGCAAAGTTTCCGGTGCAGGTCCTCGTCTATGGGATAGATATAGTTGATGCGCTCGAGGGTCGCCGCGGCCTCTTTTGGTTCGGCCATTTCCTGCTCCAGCGAAGCCAACTCCTTGAGCGCGTCCGGACTGAGGCCGCCGATCTTTTCATATTCCGTAAGAACGGCCGCCGCAGCCTTTTTGTCTCCCTTGGCCATGTCCGCCTCGGCAATAAACTCGTACGCGTTGGCGCCCTCCACGTAATCGGGATACATCTGGCGCACCTCGTCGCCTTTCAGAAGCACCGCGTCCCAGTTTTTATCCTTGGCCAATTCGGCCAGATCTTTCAGGCGATTGCGCCACTCATCGAAGGAGGCGGCCATTTTGCCCAGGGCCTTCTGCTCATACAGCCAGGCAAAGAACTGCTTATCGAACTCGTCCGGTGACATGCCCAGATTTTCCTGAATGGCCTCGGGCGTGGTCTTAGACTGGGCAAAAGAGTGCACCATGTCCAGAATTTTGTCCAAGCCCCAGCGGTCCTGGATGTAGTCCAAGATGCGTCCGGCCTGAAAGTACGACACGATCACCTGGCTCTCATATTGCGGGCGGACGAAACCGCCCTCGAGTTCCGCAACAGGCAGCAATTTCTTATCGCGAACGGCGATCAAGATTTCCGGAGAAACGCGGTCGCCCCATTCCGGAGAAACTTGCGTCTCCTCGTGCACGGACAGCCCCTCGGTGAACCAGCGCGGAACGCGGTGATTGGTGGCCGTGAGAATGAACACGTGGCTCATCTCGTGCCATAAAGTGCTGCCCCACTGATAGGTTCCCGGCGGGCGGCCAGAGGGGCTGTCCATGGCCAGCACCTCGCCGAACGTGACACCCAGGGCGCCGATGCCGGGCATTCCCAGCGTGCGCACCGCAAAATCTTCATGATCGGGGTACAGCTCCACCTGCACCGGGTCCGGCAGCTTCATCTTGTATTTTTTTTCATACGTGGCGATGGAGCGATCCACCTCCGACTGAACGTAAGGCAGCAGAAGCTCCGCCTCTTTTTTGTGCAACTTGATTATGGAGGTATCGTCCCGGAAGGTAAGAAAGTTCTTGTAGCTGTCCAGCAGGCGCAGACTGTTTATCGTGGCCGGGTCGCGGTAGCCATTGTCGTAGCACATTTGCAGTTGTCGCAGCGGCTCTTCTTCCTGTCCCAGACGCATGAGATTGATGCCCAATTCCGAGCGCGCCGACCATAATCTTGGATCTGCCTCGATGGCCTTGCGGTAGTAGGCCACTGCGTCGTCATAGCGCCGGTTCAAAAACAGATGGTGCGCCACGATGGCGTATGCTTCGCCATACGTGGGATTCACTTGCTTCACTTTCGCCAGCCATTCCTCCGGCGAGCGGTCCGCCAATACCTCGATCGCAGCATGGATAGACATGGCATCCAGGGCCTCGGACGAAATCTTCAGGGCCTCGTCGGCCTGCGCCGAGGCCGCCTGAGTATCGGAATCCTCCAGCTCGAGGTTCGCCAAAAGCTCGTGCGCTTCGACGAGCTTGGGATCGAGATCGAGGGCCTTTTTGGCTTCGTCGACGGCCTTATTGTCAAATCCGTCGGCGCTCACCAAAGCGAGACCGAGGTAAGCTTGCGCGTTTTTCGGATCGCGTTCGATCGCTTCCTGGAAGAGGTCCGCCGCGTCTTTATTATTGAAGCGCTCATGCATCAGGCGGCCCCATCGCACCCTATAGTTTGCGTTTGCCGGCGACTGGGCGACGGCCTGGCGGAATTCATTATTCGCGTCCTGATACATCTCCAGGCCCCAAAAGCCTTCGGCGCGAATGGCCGGCTCGCGGGCCTGAGTTAAAGATTCAAAACATGCTTTCGCCTGATCGTTATGCCCATGCTTGCGCAACCCGTGGCATTCTTCCGGCGTAGCCGCGCGGGCGAAGCTTGCGGCGGCCAGCGCAACCGTCATTGCCGCGACCAGGATCGAGGCTTGTGCCTTCCATCTCACTTATCCAGCTCCTGCTGCACACGCGCCAATTCGACGAGAGCCGCCGTAAGCTGGTTCTTGTAATCATCTTCTTCCATGGCGGCCTTCTCATATTTGAGTTTGTCGATCTTCTGTTCGAGCTCCTCTTTTTTGGCCAGGAGATCGCGTTTGGCCGGATCGGCCGCTTCCCGTTGCGCTTCTCCGATGCGCACCAGAGTGAATGTCGAGAGCAAGAGACCTTCATTGTTCTCCGTCGAAGGAGCCCTCACGGGATCGTTTTTGCCGGTATCCTCGAATTGCGGATGTTCAGTGGCCAGCCGCTTTTGCGATTCGTAGAAATTGGCTGTCTTGCGGTCGGCGTATTGGAACGCTTCGAGCGCACTGATGGATTCGTTTTTGTCCACGTCCGCCGCGGGGTCGCGCATGGCTTCGATCCAGTAGCGCGCGAATACCGTGGCGTTTTTTTCCGTGCCGCTCTTGGTAGCGGTGACGATCGCGCGGCCCGGTTTTTTGAGCGCCCCCACGGAGCCGCCGCTGGCGCTGGTCGTGTTCACGATCAGTTGCCGCTTCGCCGCGACCTTGTCACAGAGGCTGGCAAGCTCGTCTCCGGAGAGGTCCGGACCGGGTATATTGAATTTGTATTCGGTGCCGTCGAAGGAGCCATGGCCAATCAGAATGACCACGAGATCGTCTTCGGCCTTGGCTTGCTGCGCCACCGTCGCGAAGGTTTCGTCGATATGGGCGCGCGTGGCCTGGTTTCCCGACAGCGTATAGACGTGGAGATCGCCGCCCGAATCCTTGAGCAGTTTGTCCAAATCGCTCGCCAATCCCTGGAAACGCTGCTCGTAATCCGGCTCGCCGCCCAGTCCTGCAACGGTGACGTAATAAGTGGCCGCGCGGGCGGTCACGCCCGAGAGAAGAAACCAAACCAGGGCCAGGTCCACGAGCCATCGCCTCCTCTTCACACCACCCCCCACTTCCGCCGCAGAATCCACTCCGATGCCGGCAACAGCAGAAGCAAAAGGAAGATCACCGGCATGTTCCAGAGGTCCTTGGCCTGGCGAATGGTGATTCCCGCCTCGGAATAGGGAATTTCTTCGGCGAGCTTCGAGAGGTCCTGCGGTTGCCAATACTGTCCCCCGGTTTGTGAAGATAGCTTTTCGAGCAGGTCGCGATTCTGCTCGGTATGAAAGTTCTCGGCCACTCCATCGATACGCTGGAACATCAGCGTATCGGTGGCGACGTCTTCATCCCCGTGCTTCGCCGAGATCTCGGCCGTATAAGTGCCGGGTTTATCCGCCGTCCATTCGGCGTTGAATACTCCCGGCGAGTTCGGATCGGGCGTCATCTCCACGACCGCCGCGGTGTTTTGCGGACCAAGGAAATGCGCCTCCACATGGGCATCGCCCAGCGGCATGTAATTTTTGTCGCGCACGTCGGCCGAGATGTGCACGTGCCCGTCGTCAAACAACATGGGGCTAGGAATCGACGAATACACACGCCCCGGCGTATCCGAGACCAGCCAGCGCGAGAGCTGTTGCCAGAACTCCTCCTGCGACTTGTCTTCGACCGGCAAGGTCATGCGCCAATGCCATGTCGACGACGTGGCCATGATGGCCGTGCGTCCGCGCCCATAATTTTCCGTGACCAAGAGCGGCAGGTTTCGGCTGCCAACCTTTGCTTCCGCCAGCACAGCCGCGCCCGGCTTAGGTGTCCCGATCTCCTGATAGTCCATCAAGGGGGGCAGCTTCTTCCATCGGTCGACGTTCTTCGCCGGGTCTTCCAGCAGCCGGCAAATAATGCTCTCCGCTCCCGCCGGCGTGAGCTGAACGGTCGCATCATCGCGATGGAAGGTCTCCTTGCGATTGGGCAGGATCACCGGGAGCAGATCCGCCATGGACGATATGCCCCAAGCTCCGTCCGCCAGCGAAGAACGGCCACCCAGCAGCAACAGCCCGCCGCCGCGCCGGTCGACGAACTCCTTGATCAGCTCCTGTTGGTCCGGCGTGAAGTAATTCGCTTCGACCGAGCCGATGATGATGCCCTGGTAGGGGAAGAGATCTTCGACCTTATTCGGGAATCCCTCCGCTAGCTCCTTCGAGTCGGCGATGCCTTGCCGGTAGATCTTGTTTTCACTCGTGCGCATCATGGAGGAGATTTGCACGATGCGATCGTTGTCTTCCGCTCGGCGGATGAACTTGTACTCCCATCGCGGCTCGCCTTCTATATAGAGGATGCGCCGCTTATCCGAGCGCACGTCGACGAGCCGGGTCATCGCGTTATTCGCGCGGTTTTCCTCGCCGGGAAGGGGATCGATCGAGAAGGAGAGCGGCTTAGCGCCCGCCGCACCTGCATTGAACATCACGTTCTCCGTCTGGATATTCCCGTCGGGGCCGAAGGTAATCTCGTGAGTTGTGAGCACCTTCTCGCCGTCGTGCACCGTCAGCATACCTTTGCGTCCGGCGTATCCCCGCTGGTGGAAACTGACGCTGGCTGCCAGTCGCGAGTCAGCCAGGGCGCGAGTCGGCAGGCCCACATCATTGATCTCCACATCCTGGTATTGTTCGCGGCCGAATCCAACCGTGTGTACGGGAATTCGCCGGCTGCGCAGCGCGGAGATCGTATCCAGGCCGATTCCGCCGGAGTTGTCCGATCCATCGCTTAGCATTACGACAGCTCCGATCGGCAAATCGGTGGTCTCATCCGCAAGCTGCTGGAGGCTGTCTCCGATATGGGTTACCGGCTGAGCTGCATGGAGCTCATCCAGGCTATTGATGCGGCTCAGCTTGCTATCCATGCGATAGAGGCGCGTCTGGAATCGCTTTTGCAAATCGGTGAGCACGCCTCCCTCGAGCGCCTTGACCGCTTGCGCCTGCCGCGTACTGCCGTTTTCGGCGATGCCCATGCTTCTGGAATCATCCACGACCACGGCAATGATGTTTTGCTGCGGTTTCAGTTCGGACACCATCAGGGCCGGCTGCCACAGCAGCGTAAGCAGGAGCGCGGCCAAGGCGCTTTGCAGCAACCAAAGGACGCCCATTCGCCAATTTCGGAGGGTAGGGACGGTTTTCGGCAGTTTGCTGCGGAGCAGTAGGGCAAAGCCCGCGCTCGCCGCCAGGACGAGGATGCCCAGTATCCACTTGGGCCAGCTCGCGAGGAGGACTAACTCGCCTCTGGAAAACGCCGAAGCGGGATACTTGAACAAAAATTCAAACATATAATCCAGCGCCCAATCGAAGTCTCTATGGCGAAGATCACCCGCCGCCCTAGGCGGGAGTTTCGCCACCTAAGAATTGTTGGCCGGAAAACCTATTGAGTGTCGCTACATAGGCTACTAAATTTCTCGCCGAGCTCTAAGCTGGAAGAAGTGCGCGTTCGCTAAAAGGGGGACTTCGCGCTGACTTGCCTCCGTGACTCTTTCTAAAAAGTCCCTTTGCAGACTGCCTCTAAGATGCCCGCCTCGGTTCTAGTGGATGCCATCACGGGTCAGGTTCCCCTTCGCCGGGCCCAGTCTCCGGCGGGGCGAATGGTCTTCGAGTTCGCGTGGAGCGCCAGGCACCCTGGAAGCGCACATCGAGAGTATCAAAATGCCGCCAGCATCTCCAGCAGCAAGCCCGGCTTCCATAGGAGGAGGGCCCATGCGTCTCAGGTTTTACTTTGTGAGTCCGAAGGAAGGATGTTTGTACGTGCCGGTCAGTTTTATAGGAAGGATCTCTCCCGTGCCGGCGCTCTTTGCGAACAGCCGCTCGGCAGCCCAGGTCAGCAGGTGAGTTTTGGATCCCTTTGCCGTCTTCGAGAACTTCGTATCTACTGCCAGCTCTCCGCGTAAATCGACTTGCTGATCATTCAGGCTGTACGTGCCGCGCATATTGGCTAAAGCTCCGGGGACCGCAAACGACAGCGTCGAAAAACGGGCCACGCCGCCAACGAGCTCGACTTGGCCTGCAAGTGCCACTAGTGTCGCGGAGGAAGTCGCGTCGTGCTCCTTCGGGACCTTCTGGCCTCCCGCGCGAAGACTAAGGTCTCCGACTTTTTGCTGGGTTTCGGGCCTTGTGAACGCCGCTCCGTCCAAACCAAATTCGCCCTGCACACGAATCCGCTGAATAAACGGGCGCTTCCCGCCGGGAATGGTCACGTGCGCTTGGAAAGTGATCGGCCCGGTCATCGCCGGAATTTTTTCCCGCGTCAGCAGGCGCAGCCAGTCTTCGATCCGCCCTCCGGGATCCTCCACTTGCAGCGAGGCCACCCTCGGCCCCCTGGCTTGCCGGGTTACGGCGCCTTCAAAATGAGCCGTCGTGTCTCCGAATTGCGCGCGGACATTCTGCAGAATCACATCTCCATTGCCGCAGTTGACGATCGCTTGGAAGTCCGTCCGCAGGTGAACCGGGTGCCCGGCGGACTCTACCTGGTAATCCGGCGTATCCGTTGTACCTTGCACACGAAGTGCCCCGGCCGGCCCCGCAAAGCTCCCTTCGGACGATAACGTGCCGCCGATGCCGCGAATGGAATCCAGCTTCGCGTCGCTGAATTCGTAGGCTCCCGACAGGGGTATTTCGATAGCGTCCGCAGAATTCCAAGGATTGAACTGCCCATCCCCGCGAACGCGCCCCGGCGGCAAAGGATTATCAAGCGCTAGGTGAAAAGTAATCGCCTCGCCCTGAATCACGTTATCGAGGGTAAGTTGATGAATATTGAATACCAGCGCAGGTTTTTCCTTTCGTGGAACTTCGACAACCGCCCTCTCCATAATGAGTTCCGCTATGCTTGTCGAATTCTTCTTGGAACTACCCTTGGAGCTGCCGTTGCTTCCTGCTCTCGAAGCTGTCGTTATGGCTCGCCTCTGCCCGGCATCTACTCGGACGTCCTCCAAACGCATGACCTCGATCCGTTGACGCAAAAGGTCTCGATAATTCGTGCGGATGGTCAACCGTCCTATGGTCATCAGGGGAGCGGAGCCAGGGTCGTCCTGGAGACGCACCTCCAGGCCCTCGATCACGCAGCCTGGCGGGAAGTATTTCGTTTGAAAGCCGTGAAATCGCACGCTGCTGGAAGTGGCTTTCCCAAGGCGAGCCGCGATTTTATCCCGCGTAAACGGCCACTTAATCGCGATCAGAGACCCACAAATTCCCGAGGAAATGAGGGCAAGGGCGGCCGCGATTTTGGCTGCTCGGTAAAGCCGTGAGCGCTTGTTTGGTGGCGGCGTCTTCGGTTCGAGCTTATCGAAGTTCATGCCGCAAGAAGACTAGATGCGTCACGAATCCGCAATCCGTCTACAAACTCAAAGAAACCGGCGATTTACTGTATGGTTCTTCCCCGGTACACGCAATAGGGTATACGCCTAGCGGAGGTTCGCTCTCGAAAGCCTTCCCCTGATATTGCTACCGAGGCTTAATCGGAGGTTCTATGCTTCGCTGGGCTGCCGCCTTCTTCGTCATTGCCATCATCGCGGCGATTTTCGGATTTGGCGGCATTGCCGCCGCAGCCACAGGGATAGCGAGAATACTGTTTTATGTATTCCTGATTTTGTTTTTGATCTCGCTGCTGAGCGGCCTCACATTCCGGCACCGCGTTTGACGGAAGCCCCGTCCCCCTTTATCTATCTTTCCTATCTATGCTCTCCATGCTGAATTCGGCTTGCCGCCCAATCCTAGCAAGACCGGTGCAAGCTCTCGCGATACTTGTAGAGGAGATATATGCGCATTCAATCGCTGTTGGATTCACCGGGGCTGCTCGATTCACGGCGGGGCCTGGGTTACGCCGGCCGCACTGCTTTTACCCGGCTGAGCGATTTCATCGCTCCTTATGAAGCACGAATCGCACAGTTCCTTTTTATATGTGCCGCCCTGATGCTGGCCTGCACGGCTCAAGCCGACACGCTCACGCTGGCCAATGGCGACCGTTTGAGCGGCACGATCGTAGCGTCGGATGGAAAGCAGGTGACACTAAAAACCGATTACGCGGGGACCATCACGGTGAACGGGACAGTCGCGGTGCAAGGGACCATCACGGTGCAATGGTCCGCTGTGCGCCAAGTGACTTCCACCGCTCCTCTCTACGTAGTGACGCCGCAGGGAGCGACCGTCGGCGGCATCGTAACAACCGAGGGCGCCGATCTCGTCGTTACGCCATCGAGCGGAACGCCCGAGCGCATCCCCTTGGCCAACGCCACGGTCATCCGGGGTCAAGGCGAGGAGACCAGCTATGAGCGCAGCCTGCATCCGGGACTGCTCGAAGGCTGGCAAACCAATACCTCCCTGGGCTTCGCCCTGGCGCGCGGCAATAGCCGCACTACAAACCTGAACTTCGGCTTCAATGCCGGACGCACCACGTTCCATGACAAGCTGACTGCCTACGTGGATTCCATTTATGCTTCGAGTGGCCTGGAGGTCGCTCCCGGCGTGACCGCCGGCGTCACCGCCAACGACATTCGCGGAGGCGCTCTCTACCAGCACAACATTCGCGACAGCGCCTTCGCCTACGGCAGTGCGGATTTCGAATATAACGAGCTTCAATTCTTGAACTTGCGCTCCATCCTGGGTCTGGGAGCCGGCTATCATCTCATCAAACAACCAGACACCACGCTCGACGTCTTTGCCGGCGGAAATTACACCCGGGAGTCTTATTCCATCGGTATCCTTCGCAGCGTTGCCGCGCTTACGATTGGCGACACGCTGAAGCACCAATTGGGCAAGACCAGCCTTCTCAATGAAACCTTCGAGTTCTATCCGGAACTCACCCATCTAGGGCAATACCGTTTTGCGTTCGACATGAGTATCGCCACGAAAATTCGCCAGTGGATCGGCTGGCAAAACACTATCAGCGATCGCTACATCAGCGATCCCGTTCCCGGCACCGTTTCCAACGATCTCATCTTCTCTACCGGCTTCAATCTGATCTTTAATCATTAGCAAAGTAGGGCGAATACGAGCCAGCCGATACCCGCCAACCGCACTGGGCATGCGGGACAGCCCCCCGCAAAAAAAAAACACGGGTCTCCGGTATTTGCTGTACGGCGGTTCGTACGGCAGTGTGCGAGAATCCCTCCACATTTGCGTGTCACAATCTTTGTTGGGAAATCCTAATGAGTGACCTTCAGCGGATTGGGAGTGGATCGACAACGCTGGCTCACGGTGCCGAATTGAGCGAAACATTAGAGGCTTGGCGCGATAGCGACCGCCAGGCGCACGTCGTCCAGTTTTACGAAACCGAGGCTTTCCTGACCGACGACGTAAGCCGCTTTATCGGAATGGCCCTCGGCGCCGGAGACGCCGGTGTCGTTATCGCCACGAAAGAGCACCGCCAAGGCATTGCGCAGGGGCTCGAGGTGCGTGGCCTGGATATGGATCGGGCCATTGTTCAAGGACGATACGTCGCTTTGGATGCGGCCGAGACGCTGGCCAAATTTATGACCGGCGGCCTGCCGGACGCCGATCGCTTCAATCATGTAATCGGGGATGTCATTACGCGAGCGAAGCGAGCCGCCTCGGGCAGACAAACGCGAATCGCAGCTTTTGGAGAGATGGTGGCTCTCTTGTGGGCGGAGGGCAACTACAATGCCGCCATTCGCCTGGAGCAGCTCTGGAACGGATTATCCGAGACGCATTCTTTTTCGCTGCGTTGCGCATACCCGATGAGTGGGTTTGCGGGGAACGGTCATAGCGAGCCTTTCCTGAAGATCTGCGCCGAACACTCTAGTGTCGTTCCCGCAGAAAGCTATGCGGCCCTCGTTGCAGAAGAGGAGAAGGGCCGCGCGATCGCTTACCTGCAGCAGAAAGCGCAGGCGCTCGAGACGGAAACAGCTTTGCGCCGGAGCGAGGAACGGTTCCGTATCCTGGTGGAAGGCGTTCAGGACTACGCGATCTATTCACTGGATCCCAACGGCGTGATTACATCCTGGAACTCCGGGGCGCGCAGAATCAAGGGTTACACGGCGGAAGAAATTATTGGCCAGAGTTTTGCCCGTTTCTACACGCCAGAAGACTCTGAGCGAGGACTCCCCGCCAAAGTCTTACAAATTGCGCGCGAGGAAGGCCATTATGAGGGAGAAGGCTGGCGCGTAAGAAAAGACGGATCCACGTTCTGGTCGAGCGTTGTCGTCACGCCGCTTCGGGATGAGCGGGGCGCGGTCATTGGGTTTTCCAAGATCACCCGAGACATCACCGAACGCAAGGCTTTGCTGGAGCGGATTCAGCTGCATGCGGACGAGGTCGAGAAGACCCAGGAGAGTCTCCGCCGTCTCTCCGGCCAGTTGTTGCAGGTGCAAGATGACGAGCGCCGCCGCCTCGCTCGTGAGCTGCACGACGGGGCGGGCCAGGTTCTCGCGGCCCTGAACATGAATCTGGAATCGCTGCAGGACGCCATTAAGGATCAGCTCCCTGCCAATCTGGGACGGAGATTGGCGGATAGCATCCGTCTGGCCAATCAGGTCATTAAGGAGACGCGTACGCTCTCCTACCTGCTGCACCCTCCCTTGCTGGACGAAGCGGGCCTGCTCGATGCATTGCATTGGTTCGTTGGCGGCTTCATCGAGCGCAGCGGCATTCAGACGGCGCTCGAAGTCCCTTCCGATTTCCCCAGATTGTCCCGCCATTTGGAGACGGCGATATTCCGCATTATTCAGGAAGCGTTAACGAATATACATCGGCACTCCGGAAGCCGCACCGCAGGCATTCATTTGGCCGTGTCTGCCGGAGAAATCCATCTCACTGTCTCGGATCAAGGAAGAGGCGTGGCGTCCGCGTCGACCTCAGCCGGGCCCAACGGCGGTAGGAAGCTGGGCGTGGGCCTTGCTGGAATGCGCGAGCGCGTTTTGCAGATGGGCGGCCATTTCGAGATCGTCGCCGCCAATCCCGGCACCATCCTCAAAGCTATTTTCCCGTGCAAACAGCAAACCGACTAACTCCTATCTATCGGAAATCTATCGGGCGGTTTGGGAATTCGGCTCCTCAGCCTGCGATTGCCGAATGAAATAGTGCTCCTTATCCAAGCCGGCCGGCACGGCAATATCGAAGAAGCCCACCATCATCTCGTCATACGTCTGATCGCCCCAGCGAACCGCGCTCTCCGGATCGGGGTTGTGCGGATTCTTGCGCGAATTGTCGTACCATGCCACGGCTTGCAGTTCCGTGCCCGCCGCTAAAAAGCGCGGCATCGCCAGCCGATAGCTCAATTGCCAATAGAAATCGTAGTTGACGCGCAGCAGCGTTTCCGCGCGGCCATCGGAATTGATGACGTCGTACTCGAAGCGCTTTCCGCGCAGGTGCATGTGCGGAAAGAAGCTGAGCAGCAGCGCATCGTTCGGCATCGTCCCGTGCACTTCCACGCGATAATCGTCCACGCCCGGCGGAATTACGAACCGGCTGTTTGTTAGTTGCAAGCTCAACACGCGCCGCGTGGGCGGCTGCTTGGCAAACACCAGGCCGATGCTGGTCTGATCCGCGGCCGCACCTCCTCGCGTCACGTAATGCATCTGGAAGACGAGATCCGATCCTCGGGGAATGAATTTCGCCATTCCCTCCGGCCAGCGGTCCGGCGAGCTCCCCGGCGCATACACCAGCAGAATATCGTTCGTGGTGAATTCCGTGTCGTGCCGATCCTGTTCGTTTTCGAGAGTCGAAGCCGTAAAGGGCGCGCCCACAGGCGCATGCCGCAGCCAATTTGACCCGGGCGGACGAACGTAGACCACCGCGTGGTGCACATTCTGCCGGAGACGCGGACGAATTTCCGACATCCGCACCCATTTGTCTTCGGCGAAATTCGTCGGCACAATCTCGTAGGTGTATTCCACATCGCCATGCGCTGGCAGCGCCACGGGCCTCGGCATCCGAACAATCTCGTCCGGCAGGGGAATGTTCCATCCCTTTGTCCACAGCGGCGCTGGCGGAGCTTCGCCGAGATTTCCTGCCGGGGCGTTCGCATCGGCCCATCGCGTAACCGTCTCGATCTCTCGCGGCGAGAGCGACGGATCGTTCGCGAAACGGCCGTACTGGGGATCCGCAAACCACGGCGGCATTGTTCCGCTCTCCACGGCTTGCCGGATTGCCGGCGACCACCGGCGCGTCTCTTCGTACGTGACGAACGGCATGGGTGCAATTTCGCCAGGGCGGTGGCAGCTCTGGCAGTGCGTCTGCAAAATCGGCAGCACATCTTTGTAGAAGGTGGGAACTCCATGGGTACCTCCAGCAGGAGTCCCAGTCCGAGGTTCAGTTTGAGCGGAAGAACCGCGATTGCTTGCATTCGCCGCAGCCCGCGTGGGAGAGCCGCTGCTAGGCCGCGCAAAGAATGCTCTCGAGCTGAAGAGAAAAATTACGGAACCGATGAGCAGAACGATCCGCTTCCCGCCGCCGGCGTGTAAGTTGCCGTTGGTCATTTCCGTAGGTCTGCTGCCGCTGGTCCTTGGGCCTGTGGCCCAGGGCATAGTTTACTTCATCCAGAGCCTTGCATTTCCCGCCTAGCCCGCGGACCTCGCCCAAAATCGCCGCGCAAGTCTACCTAGGGGTATAGGCCGCCAACAACACGGCATTTGCAATCGCTGGAAAGGAATGGCGGGGGCGACGGGACTCGGGGCATCTCGCCCCCCTTAATCCTCGTAACTTATTCAATCTTCGTTCCGACAAAAACGCCAAAACAGCGAAAACGCTCAAGTAATGCGCCGTACCACATTTCGTGCCCGCTGCGATCGGAACTTCAGCTTGACACTTGCGCCGTGCAATGATAAATCGCAGCCACCAAACCGTTAACCGGCGGACAGGGCGCATCGGGGTTCCGCTGCCACACGGTTCGAAGGAGTAACCGAATATGAAGAATCACACCGGGGAGCCTGTGTGTGCACGCGTGTGCCTTTTCGGGGCCATCTTCATTATTGCGCTCGTCTTTTTCCTTCTATGCCCTTTATCGCTGCCAGCCCAGACTGTCACAGGGACGATCCTGGGGAATGTCAGTGACTCTTCGGGAGCCGCGGTTCCCAACACGCAGATTACTATCACCAATCAGGACACGGGCGTCGTCCGCACCGCAACGAGCACCCCGGATGGCGTCTACAACGTCCCTTCGCTTCTGCCCGGAAAGTACACCGTGGAGGGCAAGGCAGCCGGATTTAGCAACGCGGAAGTAAAAGACGTGGAGTTGAGTGTCGGCTCCGATACGCGCGTCGACCTCAGGCTGCAGATCGGCCAGGTGACACAGCAGGTGACTGTGACCGAAGCCGTGCCCACCGTGGAGACCACGAGCTCGGAAGTCTCTCAGATCGTGGACCAGCAAGTGATCCAGCAGATCCCCTTAAATGCTCGCGACATTCAGCAACTCGCCGTCGTGAATCCCGGCGTGCAGTGGATGAAAACCAGCTACGGCGGTAACCAACTGAGCGTGTCGGGCGACCGGCCGAGCAATAACCGCTATCTGCAGGAAGGCATGGACATGACCTGGAGCTACCGGTTGTCACCGATCAGCCTGGCCAGCGGAATCATGCTGGGCACCGAAGCGGTGAAGGAGTTCAAAGTCATGACCTCGAACTTCACCGTGGAGTACGGCGAGCAATCGGGCGGCGTGGTGAACACGCTGTTCAAGTCCGGGACCAACGGGCTGCATGGCAGCGCCTACGAGTATTACCGCAATAGCGACTTCGATGCCCGCAACTTCTTCGATCAAGCGCCCGGCGAAAACTCCCCTCCCCCCTTTCACCGCAATCAGTTTGGAGCCTCTCTGGGTGGACCGATTCGCAAGGACAAAACGTTCTTCTTCCTAAATTACGAGGGATTCCGCCACAGCCTTTCGCAATCGCTCGTGGCCGACCTGCCGGACGCCACTTCCAGGGCCGCTGCTGTCCCGGCAATCACGAATATCTTCTTCAACCCATCCAAACCCTTGGTACCCACTTGCAATGGCCCCGAAGTTGGCACCAACAGCGGGCTATGCCTCTATTACAGCCATCCCGTCGAACAGATAGTTGAAAATTACGGCTTGGTAAAAATCGATCACAGCTTCAGCTCCAAAGACACGCTGTCATCCAGCTATAACGTCGATCAATCCTGGCGCGTGACGCCCGTCCAAACGGGTGTTACGGAGGACGACGTGGTCAATGACCGGCAGACGTTCACGGTGCAAGAGACGCATATCGTTTCCACCAACGTCGTGAACACGGCGCGTTTCGGCGTCAACCGCATCTGGTTCAACAGCGAACAGGACATCGTAGATCCTTCCGCGATCCAGCCCGGATTTCTCATCACGCCGAATATTGTGCCTTGCGCGCATTTGTGTTCGCCCGCATCCGCTTTGCTCGCCTCGGGCCTCAGCACTCCCCTTCCCGCGATCACGGTTCCCGGAATGACCACCATCGGTTCCGCGATTCAGCCCCAATATAACTACGCGCCTCGATGGCACGGATACACGGCCGGCATCCTAAGTGACGACGTAAACTATCTGCGCGGCGCTCATGCCTTCCAGTTCGGCTTCGAAGGCAAAAAGTGGCAGGACAATATCGAAAACTACATGAGTTCGCCTCGCGGCGCGTACTCATTCGCGAGCGTGAATTCGTTTATGGCCGGCGGTCCTGCTCTGACGTTTGGCTTCTATCTGCCCGGCCATACCAACCTCGGTCGCAGCATGCGGTTGACGTTTATCTCCTTTTATGGCCAGGACACCTGGAAAGTGAAATCCAACCTGACCGTGACCTACGGCTTGCGTTGGGAGCGCCTCTCCCCGCCCAGCGAGACCCACGGCGAATTGGCTTCCTCCTTTAATCCCACCCCGCAAACCCTTCCAGCAAACGGAGAATTGACCGGCGCTTTCTATTACCCCTCGAACCGCAACTTCGCTCCGCGCATCGGCTTCAATTGGGATCCATTCAAACAGCGCAAGACCAGCGTGCGCGGCGGATTCGGTATCTTCTTTAACCAGGTGGAAGATAACTCCTGGTTCGCCGGCGTCTCCGGCACGTACCCGTACACGACCTCGGTCACCATAACCCCCACGACGCCAGGCGCGCTTGGTGGCATGCCGCTCCCCTTCCAGCAATCGGTTTTGAATGGAGCGCTCAACGCAGGGTTGACGAATATCGTGGCTGCGCCGGGAGGCCCCGAGCTTCACCCCAAAACGCCGACGAAATACGGCTATAACATCATGATCCAGCAGGAACTGCCCGAACACATGAGCCTGCTCGTTGGATATGTCGGAGCGCAGATGCGGCATAATGGCCGCGGCATCAACTTTCAGGAATACTATCCAACCACCTCCGAAATGCCCGGACAGCTTCCTATGCTGAACGGCGTGCCGATCCCCGGTTCAGCGATCAATCCCGACTGCACCGCTGCCGGCGAGATCACCTGCTTATATTGGGCCGGCGTGGGAACCAGCAACGCGAATGTTCTGGGAAGCGTTCCTGGCGCGGCCAATGCGACCGCCGCATATGCCACCGATTGCACAGCAACGATCGTAAAGGCCTGCAACAACAATAATAACTGGGGATCAATCAGCCCCATCGTCTACGACGCCAACACCGAGTACAACTCATTGCAAGTATCTTTGGAGCGTCGCATGGCCACCGGACTTTTTGCGCGTTTCAATTACACTTTGAGCGAGTGCATCACGGACTCCGACGACGATCTTCCCGCCAGCGAGCTGAACGGCGGAGGAGCGGCCTGGACACCGACTTACAACCATGCGGCCAACCGTCACCGCTGCTCGTTCCAGGGCAGGAACTCCGTCAATCTCTCACTCAGCTACGACTTTCCCTTCGGCAAGAATGCCACTTCCAAACTGGCCAAGGTCTTGCTTCCCGGTTGGCAGCTCACGACTCTGACGGCAATTTCATCCGGCCTTCCGTTTGACGTTCGTGAAGGTGTGAACCTATCCCGCGCATTGAACAGTGGCACGGGAAACAGCCACCCCGATGTAGCTCCGGGTTGCAATGCGCAGAACATGATCAATTCAGGCAATCCGACCAACTTCGTGAACATCGGTTGCCTTTTGCCCGGCGTGCCGGG
>Ga0207053_10121_pt1 | contig 20986 bp, 3 predicted proteins | sample Alteio_BWMinCont_59_FD_153290 | JGI IMG/M metagenome (GOLD analysis project Ga0207053, IMG submission 153290) | Enriched cells from forest soil in Barre Woods Harvard Forest LTER site, Petersham, Massachusetts, United States -... | ecosystem: Environmental > Terrestrial > Soil > Temperate forest >...
GCAAGTTGTACCAATTTTGAAAAGAGCGGATTAGTTGATAATGATTGTTTGCCCTTTTCCCATTGTCTAAAGCGATTGGCGATTAGTTCTATGACGTCTAGAACATTTGTTCTATCGGCTGCACTAGGCCTTATTTGAACATCAAGTAATTCCCCATCCAAGTTCTGCAATTCAGATAAAATTTCTTTGGCTAAACTGGTTCCTTGTTGTTTGAGTTCCAAAGCCAGTTTTCTTGATACTCTGTTTTTGTCTAGTCCTTCGGCTAGCCAATTAACAAGCTCATACTGATCAGGTGTACGATTTTGATTAAAGTGAAATTCTGTTATTGCATCTTTTAAAATTGCTCGCAGTTGAATTTTGGATTTGTAAGTCAGCGAAGGTTTTACGTCTGGAACATATTCAGGTTCGTCTGCTGTTGAGGCAAAACCAGTCAGTAATGTTAATCTATAATCACCATTGCCAACTCTATTCAAGCACTGGATTATTGTCTGTGTTTCAAAGAGTTTCGGATTAGCCTTGTATGCAGCTTTTTTGAGCATATCCAGTCTAAAATGTTCCAATTCATGCTCGATTGTTTCAGCAAGTTCCGAAAACACGACTGAAAGTTCTATTTCAAATGTATCGTCGAGATACATACCGGCATGTTCGGTCATAAATTTAAAACCGAACTTTATCAAAAGCTTATCAACTAAGTGTCCTGGTATCCCCAAGACTTTAGTGGCGTATTTTTTTTGCATAAGGAAGTATGACATTATCTATTAAAGCATCGAGCTCCTTGTAGAAATCAGGCTGCTCTTTCCTGCTAGGTGCACGTTCTGTTTCCTCTACCTGCTTGATTAATTCGCTATATTTTTTCCTGAAACGTTCAAAGGCATGATTTACAGTTTTGCGTGAACCTATGACTGCTTTTAGATGGGCTTTGCTTGCTCGCCGCACGGCGCTGCCGTCTGATGAAATCATCGTTAATCGCACTGGCCTAAGTGGTTGCTCGGTGTCATCCGCCCGCCTCGCGCCTGACATGCGTACTTTGCGTTGTTCGACTATCCCTTCTTTTCCCGTTGGGGCTTTTTGTTCGGAAGCAAGCACTTCTTTTGCTGATCCTGATCCTGATTTTTGATGTGGGCGGGTTTGTTCGTTCCGTTGAGATCCATCGGGCCTTTGCAAAAGTAATGGTGGTAGTTCGCCGTTGAAACCTTCGGGGCGAGAAACAGAAATAAAAGCAATGAGTTGACCACAAACAGATATTTTTGTGGTTGCAGGATCGAAATATTCTTTTTGATTTGGCTTTAGGGTTTGCTGCTCGGCACCGGCTAATTGTATAGTGGTTGGGAATTTCTTTCTTCGGGCAATAACGTACCATTTGCCATTTTTGTCCTTCCCGATTTTGGCGATGTCTTTGGTATCAATATTTTTGTATTGACGTGTTCTTTTAATTATTTGGTGCTTGCGACCAATTGGAACTTCTTGTCCAGGTGCTAAGGAAGTGTCAATCTGTATTGATCCACAAGCAAGGTCGCATTGAGCAATACCATAGCGCTGGGCTAAACTATATAGGGCTTGCCTATCGCTAAGTTTTCCAAATACTCTACCTGCAAATGCTTCAGCTGTATAGCCGACGGCATGCTCTCTTCTCATACGGTCGCGTTTGCTTGCCCTAGCAGTGTCCCAGTCACCCATGACTACCATTAGGCCTGAACGATCTTTTCTATTGGCCAGTGGGCTACCGTATGCCAGCGTATTTGATTGCAACCCGCAGGCAATTTCAATTCTTCTTAGTTGTTCATCGCTAAATCGGGTACCCGGAACGATATCAAAAATTTTGGCGAATTCTCTTTCCAAGCAATCTGCTAAGACTGTATCGAGTTTAAACCCAAGCCGATAACCGGGTGCAACATATGGAGTAAAAGTATCACGCACAATGCCAACGCGGTTTGATTCACCCATGATTTCGTCTAATTGCGCAGTTGGTTTAGACGGTAATGAACAATTATTGTCAGCAAGCAATTGATCGAGTTCGGCGCGTAATTTTATGGTAGTATCGGCATCTGTGCAATTGATCGCAAAGCCTTTTGCGTGCTGTTCTAACGTCATAATTTTAGCTATCCCAGGGTGCATTTCAGCGCCAAGCGCATAAGCTGGGTCAGCTGTTTTCCATACCACTCCCTGTTTGATAAGCCATGGGATGAGTATTGCTTGTACCCTAGCTAGGTCTGTTGGCTTGGTAGGATCAATGAAGACATGTATTTTAATTGGCACATCATAATCTGCCGGCGCTTTTTTGGTATAGTGCCACCAAGGCTCTGCCGTTAGATTATATGTTTCACCGTTTACGGTATATTTTAGATGCTCACCATCGGTTGCTACTTCAATCGTAGTTGTTTCGTCTAATTGCCTGGTATAAGTTTTGGTGAGGGCGGCAAGCCCTTTGGAGGCCAAATTGGCAAATGCCTGATCAGGGTTTTTTGCAAGAATGGCAAGGTAATCTTTGAATTCCGCCGGATTGTTTTGGACAATGAGCGCAAGTGCTTCTAATCTTAATTCCGGAGAAAACTGAGGACGCAGCCAATCACCTTTATGTCCTTGCGTGATTAGGGCTTCACAGATGTCCCATCGCAGTCGCGGTCTGGCACTGCTTGCTTCAAGCAATTGACGAATGTTGTTGTCATTCATAAATCTCATTGCCCAAACCATATGGTCCGGGATTTTGTTCTCCCGGACGAGCTCGCCAATGTCTTCTTGAGCTAAACGTCGCTCCAATATACGCCGGGTAACAGTGTCATCCTCTATTAGCTGCATTGCATCGAAAGCGAAATACGAGTTAGAATCGGCAATTCTAACAAGAATTGCTTGTTCAGTTTCTGTACTTTCTTGGCCAAGTTGCGTTAGAGTGTCGAGTGCAGCATCATATGCATGAAGGGCAGACCCACGGTCCGGCGCAGCAATGGTTAATTCAACCAATCGATCAACATCACGCTGTTGCGGTGGTTTCTCCAATTCTTTGGCGACTTCTCTTGCGAAATTGTCCGCGGACATCACCTCATCTTGATCTTTTCCCGATTTTTGTCGCAAAGCCTCTGTCATATCCGCTGTATGGCCATCGGCGTCGATTGGTCCGATGTTTTTTCTGGGACCCATGCCATCGCCAGGTGGAATAATAAAGCCGCTGACGGTGGGTGGCAGAGGCTCTTCTCTTTCTATCGTGGCCAAAATTGCTTTCTTGAGTTCGCGATTACGTTGTTTCTGGCTTTTATTGGCGCCGGTATCCAAAACATTAAGTACGTAGGGTATTGTGTTTCGCTTTATTAGAAGGCCGATAGCCATCACAAGACGCCCTCGTTTGATAACGTTACGAGCAGGTGTCGCTATGAGTTCATCTATTAATTTCAATGCTTGCTTGGGAGCCAGAAGCATGTCGGCGGCTTGTCCTGCACGTCCGCCCGCCTCCCAGGTATCAACCTCCGCTGCACTTTCCTTATACCGGATAGATAACGATTGATATTCCTGTTTTGCCAAGTCAAGATTAAGCTGCACGGCATCCACTATCAGCTTTTTGAGATTTGCCTCGTGCGCTTTATCCCACTGTCTTCGTGTTTCTGAAGCTTTAATTACTGCACGTTCTTGCATTAATTTCTGAAGTTTCGGAGGCATGCCAGATGTGCCGAACAACCTAGTTACTGTCGTGCCGCCCAAAGAAATGTTATGTAGTGTCATGGATAGATGTAATGGGTTATCCTGCAAGTTTTTTATTTGTTTTGTTAGATCTGAGACTTTTTGTCCAGCTCGTTCAAAAGATTCGCTTATTTCTTGCCACTGGATATCTTTTTCATATAATCGGTTTCCTTCGTCTTTCTCTCGCTGAGTCAAAGCCTTACGATTTAAAGCGTAATCCATTAGACTTTGTGTCGGCGGCGCACCATAATTGCACCGCTTAAATCTATCGATGACGTCCTGGAGATCCTGACCATATTCCTGCAATAAATAGGCCAGCTTTAGAATTTTTTGCTCCTGATGTTTATTTTCGTGAGTTATAGCGTCAATAACTTTACTTGCTTGACCAGGACGCATGATTTCCGGCCTTAGAACGGACAATTCTCCTTCTGGTAAGGAACGAGCTAGGGACTTTTCCCATAGAAGCTTTTGTAGATCAAACTTGATAGACTGTGCAGGATATTGATTGACATTTCCACATACTGCTTGGTTGAGTGTCTGTGTAAGGCTCAGTTCGGCCGCGTGTGTTTCTTTTTCGAGGAGGCTGACTCTTGTTTGTTTAGGCGTAATTTCATGACGATATCGTGCATAGAGTTGCTCAAGCTTCTTCCTTCCTTTTAGCTTTTCTTGCAACAGTTGGGGCTTATCAAGATCCTCGGCGTCAATGCCTTCATCAGACTTGGCTTCGGAATCTCTGGAGCGCACCTTTTTTGTTCTTTTTGCCTTACTAAGCTGATCTGATATGATACTCGAAGTCTCCATTGCCTTCATTTCTAGATCTTTGCGCAACTGCCTTAGCTCTACAACTTTTGCGGCTAAATTGCTCTCGCATAAATCGTATACAACATCTGCTATGCATTGGGCCACCCATTCAGGTGGCGTGCCTTTAACCCAATCCATTTCCGCTGGCGCTTCGTACGGAGGCGAACCAAGAGAAACGTCCTTAGCAGTTTGGTCAAGCTGGGTTAGCGGCACCTCCGTACCTTCTGGTGGTTGCTGCTGGGAAGACATTGCTGCTCTGCGTATCTCAACTTCCCCTGGCTTTTGAGATACTATCTGGTCAGAAGGATGTACGGGCAAAGAGTCTCCGTGATGTCTGGATTGAGGACGATTGGAAGAATGAGGACCTACCTTCTCAATGCCCAGTCGTTCATCGCCAAGGACAACATCTTTGATACCAACTACATCATGCGTGCCCTTTGCTCTTGTTAAACCAGGTTTCTTTGTGCTATCTCTTGCTTGTGCTGGCTCCACTCTGATGAGAGGACGCTCCTTATCGTTACGCTCACGCTTATTTCCTGGCTTCCCGGACATTTTTACTATGTTAGGCTTTGGTGGTTCTCCTTCCATATCCTTGCCACCATCAGCAACCGAATCGGATTCTTCTTTTTTCTGTTGTCTTCTTTGCAGTAAAAGATACATAGATGCTTCTTGGCGCAGCTGCTTGGAAATATGCGGGTACATAGGCTTGCCTTTTGAAGAATGAACAAGGGATTCATAAATTTTTTGCTCAATTTCAACACTTCCATTGGTTTTGCTTGCTTCAAGCAGGGCGTGAATTTGATCATCGTTTGCCAATTCAATCACAAGTTGAATTTCATCTACGGTAACTTTGCCCTGTCTTACCAAACCAGCAATTTCGCCGTTGTTCAAGCGATTACGCATAATCTCTTCAAAGATGGCTTTATACTGAGCTGTGGACTTGTCCTTTAGCTTGCGCAATGCTTCCATGGCAGCGTATGAGTCAGACCGTGCAACGGCAACGAGAATTGTTCTTTCTTTCTTTTCTTGGTCAGATAATGATTCGCCGCGAGCTTGCAAAGCTTTAAAAGCAGCTTTGACAGCATCTTGAGCTGATTTACGCGTAGGGGCGTTTATTGCATGCTCTAAAAGCGGCCGTATCCTGCCTTTTTGCTGTAGTTGGCGCAGCGTCCGGTAAAATCCTTCAGTTAATGGAGGTGTTTTGTGCTCGCTGGGTTGCTTACTTCGTTTCGATGAACTGTCGTCGGGTTCTTTTGCGATAAGATCTTTTTTCCCCTGGTCTTCCCAGTCTTTTATAGCATCGGCAATCTTGCCAATGCCGACACCAGCAAAATTACCGGCGATATGGCGCTGCAGGGTAAATCTTGCAATGTAGAGCATTAGCTCACACATCGCTTCTGATTCGGCTATTCTTACACGAAGCCCACCTTTATATTTGCCTCCGACGTTATGATATTGTGCTCGCGGATAAGATGCTTGTGTCCCGGGCTGTAGCAAGTTGCGTAAATCAACCAAAACATTGTGATGCCTAATGTTGCTTGGATCATTCACGGCATCAATAACTAGAGCCAATAAAAGATCTTTAGGTAGAGCGAAAGATAACCTCCTCTGGCCCTCGCTCATGAGAAGCTGCAATACGCTCATTCCTCTTCCACTTTTAATCCATTTCACATCATAGTGACGTTGTCCATGTGTGGTTGGTAATTCTTCTCGAAGTAGGGTGGGGTGTTGCTGGACGGCTTCCGTAAGACCAACCTTGAATGCATCGTAGATGGTTCTGCAAGGTACATGAGTCTTAATGGCTGACTTAGCTTCCTGTTCGGCAGCTTTTTTAACCCTGTCTGCGTATTTATTGTCGTCTGCGACTATCTGATTAAATATTTTGACTTCGGCTTTATCTTGGGATCGGAGCCGATCAATCAGCTCGCTCAGTGAGCCTGTTTGAACTATTTGGTTAATGTCTATATGTTGTAGCTGAGACAATCTTGCTAAATCAAAGTATATTGCGTACAGTCCAGACTTTATGCTGTCTTCTTTCAAGTTGTCGCTAGCCAGGATTATATTGGGGGGCTTCTCGTTTACCTGAAACTCCCAGCCATCGCTTATTATGTAGCCCTCATCGCTGCGCCCAATAAGTATTGGGCTATACCGGAACCAGTTAAAAAGAGTCCAGCGATTAGGCTTTCCTTGCAGTCTTGAGCCGTAGCTTGGTTCTTGCCATGAACGCTGCGTATGTTGGCTTACCGCTATCTTAATTGATTTCATGAATTCAGGAAGTTGCATTCCGTGTTCATTGAGTTTTTCTTGAAATACACTCATGAATAAGTCTGTGAGGTAATCATTGATTTGATTGCTCTCATCATGTATTCTCGTAAGTTCATCGACAAGCTGCCAGTCAATGCGATCGCTGATTTCGCCAATCACAGATAATCTAAATGACTGCTGGCCCAGCATTGTGTCAGCTATGGTAGTTGGTTCCACCTTCGTTTGTTCTACTGCACGATCCCTGGAGAGATCGCCAGCAGGAGACAGCTCAGTTTCAAATTTAGACGGTTCCGATTCCAACTGCTGTTGAAGCTTTGCTTCTGCCTTTGCGGCAAGTTCTCTATATTCGCTTTTTGACAGTTTATTTAGAAGTCCTTTTATTTCAGGAATATCCCTATTGGGGTGCTGACCTAACAGATATCTGAGCGCATAGGCTGTTATACGCAACTGATAATCATTACTTTTTCTTTGAGTATTACCCGCTTGTAGAATGGCCTGGCAAAGATCTGCCTTTAGGTTGGAAGGGTTCTTAGGTGATTTAATCAGCCCATTCAATAGTTCAAATAATTGTTTATCGTTTGCGGCAGATTTCCACAGCGTTGATACTATCTTCTGCGTATCGATGTTTCCGGCTATCCAGGCATCAAGCGCTGGTTTAGTTTCCAAAAATGCCACCGCGTCAGCCGGCTGACGCTGGATTAACCGCATTAAGGCATAATTCCTATTGCGCTCATTTTTGGCAGCGATGCATATACGTTTCAACCTAGCGTGCAGATCCGGAGGATTGTGTCTTATAAGTTTTTCAATGGTATCCTTGCTGGAGTGACTGAAACCTTGATAAGAAAGAGCAGTTGCTTCTAAGCCATCAAGGACGTTTTGAGGATCTACTGGCTCAGGAACTTCTGTTAGGGACTGCCACCACGGGCGTTGCTCAAGGGTTAAAGCAGGCGCCAGATCTTCTTGAATTTTTTCCTCATGCCTAGGTGAAACAACTATGTCATCCAGCAAATTGGCTGTGCGCAATGCTTCTCTCTGCTCTGCTGACAAGACATACCCTTCTCTAGAAAGAATGAGCTGTAATTGAAGTGGATCGGACCTGGCAGAATCCACGAGCGCTTTGGGTGACACACTAATCAACCGTCCGGGCGTGATCAGAGCAAAAAATTGGTCTTCGTTAACTAAATCAGGCAAGCGATTGCTGGCTATCAGAGCATCAAATTGTTGTGGTGTGATTGCCGCGAGGAGTTGCGGCGAGTTGCAGATAATTCGTAATTGGTCTTTTGATATTTGTGAAAACTGATCTTCCGTCAAACCTGTAATGTACTGAGCGGTCAATGTTACCGCTGATTTAGCAGGTAATCCTTCTGCTACGACGGTGGGTGGCAGTGTCTCATGCTGATTTGGAACAATATGAAGTTCTGCATCATCTTTTGGTTGTTCTTGGGAAGACATTGCTGCCCTGCGTGTCTCAATTACAGCGCCTGATTTTCGAGATATTCTCTGCTCAGGATTATGTAGGCGCAAAGAGGATCGACGACGGCGAGATTGACGAGGCTTGGAAGAACGAGGATCTACTTCCTCAATGCCCAGGTTAGGATCATTAAAATAATCATTAAAATTAACAACATCCTCGATGCGGACAATCTGAGGCTCGCGTTTTGGTCTTATGGACTTGCCTCTAGATTCTCGTTCTTGATCTGTTGAACGGACTTTCTTTTTGCCAAATTTCTGCTTTCTTGGCGTTGAGGTAGTTGGGGCAGCGGCGCCGCTAGCTATTCTGATATTACTTGCTGCACCGGAAGTAGTGGTAGGCTGTTGCCCAGTTTGTACAGACTGCTGAGTGCCGGTTTGTGCTGGTGGTAGAGCCCAGGGAGGGACTTGTACTTCTTTGAGTTCTTTAAGTCGATTATAGGCGTCTTGTCCTTCAGCTCGTGAAACGCCAAGCTCAATGAGCAGCGCGTTCTTTAGGCTATCTATTAATTCTTGCTCCTTGACTGAGATTTTTTTAGAATGATTTCTTTCAGGGTTTTGTTGATTGCGAGCATGTTTGCTTTCTATCCGTTCTCTAACAGAGCGACTCAGGTTTCTCTGCACTGGTGGCCATAGCGCACTGGCTACAACTAACTTGATTGCTCTATCGACATTGCCATTATCTAGAGCACCTAATGTGTCTTGTATGCGAAGATATGCAGCTCGAAAATATTGGTAACGCAGATCAAGAGTATGCTTGTTGGCTGCTAAGTTGTCTGAGCGAGTCTCAATGTCGGCTGCTTGGTTGCTTCGGTTGTTATTTTGAATAATGGGAGAAGGTTGTGGTGAGGCGGCGACAGTATCTGCTTGAGAATCTCCTGGGGCAGGCTTCTGTGCGTCTTGAGATTCTCTGACGCTGGAAGTAGCAGATGTGACAGTGCTGATATTGGTGTTTGTCCTGGGTCTTTGCGGATCAGCGTTAGGTAGAGTTGTCCGAGCAGCTGGTCGAGTCCTGGCTGCTTGTTGTTGTTTTTGGATATCTTCAAGTTGTTGTTTGATAACCAATGCAGCCGGAAGAAATACCAGGCCGTTTACCTGTACGATGTCTTTTAGATCTTCCTCCCTAATATCTACCCATATCGGCGGACTGTTGTCGCTCCAGTCCGACAGAGTATGTTCTTTAGCAGTGGCATCGACAGCATGCATTTTTAGCTGTCCTCTATCGGCTAGTGTTGTTAGTTCTAATTCCGCCAATGCCGCGGCTTCACCGTTGTTGATTGTATGCAACAATTCGTTTACGCGCGTCACCTCATCCTTTTTGAGTGAAGCAAATTGATCAATAGCTGATTCTGTAGAAACATAGAAACGATGGGTGCCGGCAGGAGGAGATGGGAGTTGCGCCATTAGTGCCTGTGCCTGACTAAGTGCGCCATCATCATTTTGCTGTGCAGTACCAGCACGTTTCTTTGCTTCCAAAGCGCTATGGTATTCACGTAATCGCGCCTGTTGCATCTTGACTATGTTGAGCCGATCGGTAGCGTCTTTGATAATTGGGGTAACACTGGCGATAGCAGATGTGGTGTCGGGTGCAGCTATTGGTGGTTCGGTTACTGGTTGCGAATCGGTGTTGTTGCTTAATTCCTGCTGATCCTGCTGATCTTGCATATACCTTTGAGCAGACTCGTTGACTGTTCGCATTACTTGGCGGACTAGTTTCTGGTGATGATAGTTATGATATTTAGACTGAGCGGTTGTTTGCTGTTCGACAAGTTCTTGTGCCCGCTGTGTAAGACGTTCCTGCCAATGTTTTATGGCAATTTGCCTTGCCAGCCTAGGAGCCTCGGCAGTCTTGGCTGCAATTGTATTTCTGAGATCGGTCAACGCTTGCTCAGCTTCAGAAGCGGGAAGATTATAGAGGGCTAAAGCGAATTGCTGCCACGGAATCACCTTAAGTGATGAGTCAATGATATTGAAAAGCTCCTCTGCTCCTTTTGAGTGCAATAGCCGGGTAAGCTCGGAAATAATATGATAGTCTTTTTGAGGCTGCTCTAGGCTGGGCAAATCAGCTTGTAAGCGCCGGTGAGACGATTCAAGACGCTTTGCTGCGGCTAACTCTTGGCTCGAAAGCTGTTTTTTGTCTTTGATTACAGATTCAAGTAACTCTTTTGGAGCTTCATGATTAAATAGGTCTTTGTGCAATGCTTGCATAGCTACCACTTCTTGTTCGGTAGTTAATTGCTTACCGGTCTCTCTGGCTTTATCTAAAACCTGCTGACGATGAAGAGCAATTAGCATCAGGTGCTGATAATGATGTTCTTTTGCCTGCACCAGTGCCATGACAAGATCCATCTCATTGCCAGCCAGATTATCTGGATGAATCAAGATAGTACCTAGTTCATAGCTATAGTATGGCTTGTGCGGCTCGCCGGTGGAATCGGAAATTTTTAATTTTACTCGTGTGCCCGGAATTGCACTGTTTAAGGTTGCCTCCAATGCATCGAGTTTTGGCTTAAGTATGGCTGTAATTTCTTGTTCTCGGCCACGCCAATTGATTCTTGGGTCCAGACTGGTTAATTGATCTTGATATTGTTGATAAATTTGTCGTGCTACCGGCGTCGAGTTTCTCAGTTTTACCCGCATGTATTGAGGATCATCAAAACGATCTTTATCAATTTTTGCCGCAGGGTTTTCTTGCTGAATAAGATCCAGCGCTTTTTGACGATATTCCGCAAATTGAGACTGAGCTTTCCTTCTTTCCACGAGGCCCGGATATTTGCTAAGTACATCTTTATCTTTTTGTGCCGCCTCCACCAATTGCACAATGGCCGGATCGGGTTCTAGTTGTTGCTGAAGCGCCATCTCGTATGGAATGAAGGCTAAGCCATTTTTTTGTGTTACCCTAGACATGTCTGATTCTGAGATGTCTACTACAAAAGGCATTAGGTTATCTTGCTTGCTACTGGCATGAGCCAAATGCTCACGCCCTTCTGGAGTATCGGCGAAGACAGAAAGATGTATATCTCCTTTTTTAGCCAATTCCATTAGCTCTGTTATTGTTTGCCTTCGGTTTTTAGAGTCTGTGTTTAGATTATTGAGTAGGTCTTGCAGTTTATTTGAGTCAGCCTCATCTAATGAACCAAATCTCTGCAATCCGGGACCGTCTGAAGTAACGGCGACATAGAAACGTTTTTTAGGTTTTCCATTGGTATCAAGGGCTGGTGTGGGATATTTTGCTAAAATGTCGTCTATGTTGTGATGGTCCGTATCTGGATCAGCGGTTTTGGTTTGTCTGGCTTTATTTTCTGCACGTGCTTCTTTTATGGTACGTAGATATTGACTGTACGCTTCCAACTCGCCTTCTTTAAATTTGGCGATCAATTCTTTTTGTTGGTGATGAGCGTTCTTCTTGCCCATATGTTCCATATGACCGCTGACACCACCTACTCCAAATGAACTCCAGGCGCTCCAGGCTGCTTGCTCTGCTATGCCCACTATTAGGTCATCGAAGGTGAAGTTGTTTCCCTTCTCTCGTTTCAAACGAGCTGCGACTTGTTGCATGGTGTCGGGATCGAATATATTGGACAGGGCTTCTTCAGTTCCTTCTTCCACCATTTTCGTCGCCATGTTTTCGCCAACCCATCCAAGAGAACGAAGTTTACCGAAATATGCGCCGGCCAATTTAGTGCCAACAGCTTCGTTAGCGGCGCCCATAGCTATGGACTGCCAGTTCCAAAGCTCCTCGATTGGCTGGGCTGCACCAACAACGCCAGCAGCATTATTTACGCTGGCTTGGGCTAGTGCTCTACCGAAAGTAATAGCTGTTTTCGCGCCCGGTAGCTGCGATAATGCTCTGCCGAATTCCAATATTGGTTCGGTCTCTCTGAAACCAGTGGCAGCCATTCCTATCAATGAGCTGGATAGGGATGGAATTTCTGCGGCCGCTTCTGCGGCGGCGGCCTTTGCAGCTGCTTCAGCAGCAGCTTCAGCGGCAGCTCCGCCGGCGCCTTCTGCAGCTTTTGCAGCTGTGCCGCTACCGCCGCCAACTTTTAACGCCACTACTTCCAAAAATCCTTGTCCAAAATGTCTGATGTCTTCTTCTATGGTGCCATTAGTTCTGCGACGCATGCCCGCAGAAACAAGACCACCCATACTTGCACTGACCCCAGTATTGACCCCGCGTGCTTGGGCAATCGGAGCAATAGTTTGTCGTGCTTTGTTAAGCCAAGTAGCGGCTCGCCCGGACGTAGCCAGCAGTGTCGGTGCTCCCCGCGCAATAAATGCCATAGCAGCGCCTGTCATCATGCCGGCTATAAGGACCGCTCCGCTTGAAGCACTGCTATTAATCAGTTCTTGCAAATGTTCACCGTCTGCAGCCAATGTTCTTGTGTCTGCTGCCTCTATGCCCGTGATCATCTTTATCATTCCGGCATGAGCTATCATTTCCGAGATTTTATTATTATCAATCTTATTCGCCAGTCCGTCTTTAAACAAACGATCAATATCTAATCCCTTGAGGTTTGTATCGATCGAATGCACTAAGTAATCAAGCAATTCCTGACGTGTGAGAATACCTGAATCAAATTTCTTTGAGTCTAACCCAAGGAATTTCTCAATTAATTGCTTAGGATAATCAACTGACTCCTGGACCACACGTGTGAGACCACCTGAAGTCATTAGTCTGTCACCAAAAGCTTTTGTAGAAAAAGTAACTTCTGAATATCTATCAGTAGCGCTTTTAGCTTCGTCCAAATGTTCTCTGGCTTCTCTTTCAAATTCATGGGCTTCCACCAATCCACCAGTTATATACTCACCCTCAGGAGAATAATTACCGCTGGAAGAAACTAATCTGGTATTGGCACCAGTTGAAAAAACTCTGTATTTATTACCTTCTGAAGCATTAGCAAATTCTTCGGCACTGATGCTAAAGTTAAACAAAACATGATTTTCGTTATGTAAATTTCTATATGTAAGATTTTGATTTTCACCCGAACTCGGATTGTTAGGATCGTTAGAAATGCTCGCATCAGGAGGACGGAATTTGCCGTTGTTAGCTAAGGTGACTTGATAATTAGGCAGCAGTTGCCCACAAGGAGCGCTTTCGGTAACACCGTCTGTAATTTTGTATAGCAGCCCCTTTTTTACTTCGTAAAATTGATTATCAAGACGCAAATTACCATTAACCAAAGGAATGGTAACAGCATTTAATTTCGGTAGTTGCATTCTACTTGGGGCATCTTGCAAATTTTTAGGGCGAATAAATTTGCTGGCGTCGGTTTCGAGAATGTGCCTTTCTTCGGCTGTTTCTATACTCCCCCTGCGAAATATATTCTCTATAGTCTGCTCGTAAGTACTAAAGCGCGCGGATGCCTCGTAAAACACTTGTTTTTGCGTGCCGTTGTTTTCTTTATCTATGGCTTCCGCGTAGGCGTGCTCTTTCCTGACTTTCTTTAAAAGTGTGTCTTTGTCTATTTCTTTGCCATCGGGCCTAAATAAGCGTTCAACCTTGATTGGTTGACCATTTACGCCTGCAAATTCGAAATCACAGAAAAGGTTAGGGATACTGTTTAGAGGAACAGTTTTTCCGCCAGTGGCCGTATCCTTAATTGCTAGAGTGCCGTCACTTAGACGTATTAATTCACCAGATTGTTTAGTATAACTGTTAGGGTCAGCAATTTTTTTAAGATCAAGAAAATCAAATTCGATATCATATAATTTGCCGTGAGCAAGAATACGTTGAATTTGTTTACCGGCTTTATCTTTATACGGAAAGGTAATTGCACCACCCTCGATTTTACTGGGATCAACTGGCAATGGAACCATTTCATCGTGCCACCTATCGAGCTCTTTTCTAATTGCGGCTGATTCTGTTAATGGCTCAGGATTAGACAACCTGGCCATTGTTTCGTGCACTGCCAATTCCTTTGGCGTAGAAGATTTGCCAGAACCGGCAATGCCTGTAGATGAGGCAGCGGCTTGAATTGCAGAGGCTTGCGCCGGATCGAACTTAGCTGGTCCGGCAGCGAGGAATTTTCCGTGACTGTCATTAGCGACACCATCTCGGAAGGCCTTAAACACATCAGGCAAAAGGGCTTTATATGTGTTACAGCGATCACGCAAATCCTTTAGATTTTTCTTTTGTTCTTCATCCCCTGTATGATTGGCAAGACGCACCGCGTTTTCATATTCTGGTTCAATTGCTTTCTCCAGATAGGCCATACTGGAGACAGCACCTTGGGAAACCATCCATTGGGCGTGCACCGCGCCGGTTGTATCGCTATAGCGGCCCGCATTAGGATCTTTGCCAATAAAATTCAGTTCTAATGCCGCGGTAGGCATGTCTGTAATTTTAGTAATTGCATCCAACGGTTCTGTGCCCAGTAACAATTCTCTAATGGACAGTTCGCCGTTTTCCGTGCGAATGAGCTCTTCTTTAGGAGTAATGCTGCTGCCAGGCTCATAGAGCTTGCCGTCAATAATGTCACGCTCTATTACTTTCCCATCTTTGTCCTTACGGGTGATATGGCCGCTGTGGATTTTGCTCAAATCTTCTGGTAATTGTTCGAGTTGATGTCTGGCGCTATCAAGCAAGCGCTTTTGGTAAGTTAATTCATCACCTGTATTGTCTTTGTTTAGACTATTACTGAAAACATCTCTTTGCAGTGATTCTAAATTAAAGGGGTTAATTCCCACCGAGCTATAGTGCTCGTGTTCAGCTGAACCAAACTCAACTTTAACGGAACCCTCCTTAATCAGTTGGTTTAAATAGTCAATTCTTGTCTGACATTTTGCTCGTACCGCTGCTTGGTCATCTAAAGAAAGTTTTGTCTCGCCTGCGTGTGTCGATTGCTTTGTGAGCATCACTTTTAGTTTGGCAATATCAACAAAACCTTGCTTGTCTGGCTCGGTTGCAAATGTGCCGTCGGCACTTCTTTTGTTACCCATGCACATGACTGAGCTTGGCAGAGCTTCTAAGCCGGTGTCACCGGCATATTTCCAATTGAAGATGGATTTTGTCAGAGAAGCAAGCGGAATTTTTTTTACTTCATCAGGATGCCCTCGCCTGAGCTTTTCTAGATCTTCTTTGGTTTCCGCTGCTCTAAGGGTTTTGCCGTCACTAGATGTAAGCACAGCTATATAGGCGTCTGTACTATATTCGTGATCATCAGGATTAAGTGAAGGCATATGGGTTATGCCATAAATTTTATTGTCGGCGCCAGTGAGAATATTATTGGTTATTTCATATCTAACCGGAGGCGCATCAGGATTATATTGTGTCAGCGCACTTTCCAGTCCGCCCTGTATCAAGGCGTCACCAGAGGCAAGCTTAGAGTCAACTTTAAATGACCAAGGTCGTTCGACACCATCTTTACTTCTTTCAGTGCCGTTAAAAGTAAGTCCGTTGAACAATCTGTTAAGCGTCCAATTGTCGTTGCTGTAACCTTGGCTGCCATCCTGACTCGGGCCGATAAGATTATTAGCGGGGCGCTCAGCCGGTAGCTCAAGGGCCCAGCCGCCAGTGTGTTGTTCTCGATTGGTGCGGGTAAGGTGTCCATAAAAATTACCGGCATCATCAAAGACATTACCAGCAGTGACTATGTAGTGAGGCTTATCGCCAGGTTTGCCATCTTTTGCCTTCGCTTTCTGCTTGTCTTGATCACCTTCCGGGCCAAACTCACCGAATAAATTAATTGAATCGTCATCCGAGCTAACCGGGTTGTTAGTTGCTATGGCATTGTCTGAGGAATAAGCAATATCTTTATGGTCTGAATTATTGCTATGAAAGAACGCACCAGGAGTATTTTTGATGTTCAGTGTTGAACCAAGACCGAACTTACTTTGCTCGTTGAATGTCACCAGACCATTAGCATTAAGACTGCCTATGGTTTTGCCATCATCGCTGCGCACAAGGCCATTTATGACTTTAGCTTGATGAAGAGTACCGCCGGCACGAAAAACCAAGGTACCGCTAGGACCAAGTTTTAACAGTTCTTTTGTGGCTCCAAATACGATGGCGGCGTCAGAGAAAATAGAGGTGTTTTTGGTTTGATCAATCTTGGCAATATCGCCAGCAGCGCCAGAGACGACGTTGCTTACTTGTTTGGCTGATTCCACTCTAGTGTTGTGGTCCAGTATTAGGTCTCTAACTCGTGATTGAAGTTGGCTTAACTTTGGCATGGCGGCGAGCAGCATATCTATGCCTATCTGTGTTGAGTGCTGTTCGGACGCTGTAAGTGGTTTGTCGTCATTGCGATTGCCATGCCGCCGATCGGACATTGTCAGCGGTCTGCCATCATTGCGATTATCATGCCCATTGCCATTTGGCTTTCTTCTGCTGTCACGACTGGTTATGACATCTCCGCGCTCCTGTTTCATACCTGTTGCTTTTGTGGCTTGGCTTCGGTCTTTTCCTGTTCTGGTTAGTTCTGCTTGTCCAGTAGCAGGGCTGCTTGGTTGCGCCGGTTGGATTATTTTTGGTTTTCCGGTTGCTTTTGCGGATAATGGCCCAAGCATATGCCCCGTCTGCCAAAAGTCGTCCATAAATTCTTGATATGCTTTTTCTGGGTCAACATCTACGTGTGAATGATTTTCACTGCCTTTACTGCCCTTGCGGTCAGATCGTTGTTGGCGTTGACCCATTGTCGGCGCTCGGTCTGCTCGAGGTGCCTGCTCTTGCTGTAGACCGGATTCTTGTAATTTTTGACGGACTGCTTCTTGGCTGTTGGCCGGATTTTCATGTCCGTTCCCGTTGGCAGGCGCCTTTTCCTGAGGAGCCTTATTCTCGCGTGTCTTTCCACCAGCAGATTGCTGGTTTTTGGGCTTTTGACTCATTCCTAAAGGACGATCGTCAGACATATAATATTTTTTTGATTGGTAGGCAATCGGTTAAAGAACAAACAAAAACCTGACGCTGCTCACTGGGCAGTGTTTTGCGGGTTTTTTCAGACTAGTAATGGACAGAAAAAGAGACAGAAATACAAACGGCAGAAGTCAAGTAACTCTATTAAAAACTATGCTTGTGAGATTTCTGTGAGCTTAAGGCTGTTTAGAGATTAAATCTGCAAAAATTTTTTGAGAGTAACTTTTCCCCGTCATATAGCCAAAATTTATCTGCCCCACTAATGACTGCAAACATTAAAAATGCCGCCTCTGGCCACTTATTTGCGTCCGGGGAGAGCTGTGCCTGATAGTAGTTCTGGCGTCTTCTCGTTTTTGCAAAACGCTGCGTGCGGTTAAGGATAATCTATAATTTGTCTATATTTGCTTTGATACGGGAGAGAATTTCTACAAACGATGGTTGACCTGCATAATAGAGAGCGGCTGTCTTTTTATATTCCTTTTCAAAGTCCTTAACTACTGCTTTGCCTTTTGGTTTTCGCTGACTAATCTCATTAAATCGTGAAAGTCTGATCTGTCATGCAAAAACTCAAGCATTCAACCAGCCCCGTACCGTTTTTTTTGTAGACATATTTGCGTATTTGGACAAGGCATGATGCAGCTTTCTGCTGTCAAAGTCTTTTGCTCTTTGCCTGGCGTGCAATAACATTTCATCGTTCTCCTCGGCCAATTCATTAATATTATTGAGAAGATCAACAAATAAAAATTCCGGCGACAGCTTCTTGGGGAAGCATGGCTTCATGCGAAAATCAAAGGACCTTTTGCCGAAAGTAAAAATGCCATGACGCTTATGGTTGTATACAACAGTTCTGTTGTACAGTTGATTGGAGCCCAAGCTGAGCGTGTTGTAACCTGATGGAGAAAAGATAAGAAAGTTTTTGTCGCGAAGGAACGCTGCTACCAGAGTCTCATCCCTGGGCGGCAACACACCATAGGCTGAGGTGCGCGGAACATAGTACAGCCCCTGAGCCAGTTTTTGAACCCTTTTTTTTTGTTGGAGCTGTATTAAATGACGGTCCACTGCTTTTGAGGCAGAAGCCAACTCTTCTCGCCTGTAAACCGAGCCAGCCCGCAATTTTTTTGATAGCATGGATACAGCATCAGCCGTTTGTTTTTTGGAAGTAGTATGATGATAGTGCATTGCCAATTAATGATTAAAGTTTCATTGATAATTCATGCACCATTATATCACAAATATATCTGATTGTGTGGCTGTTGCCTAATCTGCTGGCAGGGCAAATATTAAAAATGCCGTCCCTGGCCACTTATTTGCATCCGGGGAGAGCTGTGCCTGATAGTAGTTCTGGCATCTTCTCGGTTTTCTAATTTATTGGTTGCCAATAAATTTTGCAATTCAGGTGAAATAACGATTGTTGCCTTTTGACGCTGATCGGCAAGCCAGTTGTTGACTGTTTGCTTGTCTTTTTGCTGACCAAGAATGCCTTTCAGCTCGCCTTGCACTTCTGCCAGGCGGTAGTAACCAGGGCTTTCTTTTTTGGTAACTTTAAAAATGTGATAGCCATGCGGACTGACAATCACTTCCGGCACCACCGTGCCTGGTGCCAGCTTAACTATTTTGGCTGCAAAATCTTGACTGAGTTTAGCTTCTTCCTGCAAGCCTAAATCACCGCCGTCATTTTTTCTTTTGGCCGAATCTTCTGAATATTGATTAGCAAGTTCGGCAAAATCTTCTCCGTTGCGCGCCCGCTCCAGGAGGCTTTGTGCTAATTGATATTTTTGCGTTTGTGATTGTGTGTTTTTTTCTGTTGCTCCAGGTAAGGCAATAAAAATGTGGCTTAAGCGGATGCGAGCGCCGTGCCGGAATTTGCCTCTATTTTTTTCGTAAAAATCATTCAATTCGACGTCAGTGAGCGGCGAACCGCTTTTTATTTTTTCCGCTTCTTTGGCGCACAATTCGTTGTTGATAATTTCACTGTGCAAATCGTCAGCGGAGAAAGCGCCGGTGGCAAGCAGCTTTTTGTATTCGCCAGATCTGACGGTTTCCGTGTATTTATTCATTGCTTCTTTGCTAAAGCCATTATCTTTGGCGGCTTGAGAAAGAAGCTGATGATTAACAAGCTCATTAAGCAAATTGCTCTCAACCATGATATTAGCCGTTTTGCAAGCCAGCCCCATACCCAGCACCTGATCATCAAATTGTTTCTTGTTCATATGGCCTTCAGACAGCATTTTGTCAAAACTTTTTTTGCCGCCAATTTGCATTTTGCTGGTTGACTTGAGCAAACTCTCCCGCTCTTTTGGCGATAAAGTAATGCCCTGCTTCTGGGCTGCTTGCAAAAGTCGATTAGCCAACTCAGCATTGTAGGTAAGTGAAGCCTGTATTTCCTGCTGCTCTATTTTAAACTCGCGTCGGTAATCACCAAAAGTTATAGGCACGTTGTTGACACTGCAGATGATGGCATCGCTTGGCGGCTTGTCCAGTTTATATGCAAGCAATTTCTGAGTCAGATCCGAGAGCAATTGGGAATTGTCTGTGTTTTTTTGGGCGTTTTTGCTTGTGGTATCAATGATGGCGGGAGAGTTTGCCTTGAGATTGTTTGCCTTAGGATTGAGTGACGATAGGTCCTTACTTGCAGGAGGGACTGGCATGGGCCGCGATGTGGAAAGCTCTTTTATTGGCTGCGTACAGCCAGTCAAGCAAAGAATTGCGAGAATGCTTATATGTAAATTTCTGTCTTTCATCTTACAATCTCCGTGTTCGCCACCATAGCATTAATCAATTCAAGTAGCAATTCTAGCTGATCGGTTTTTGCTATGCCGGCTGTTTTCAATAGAACATATGGAGTACTCTCATGGCCGCCGGCAATGCCAGGCTTGTAAGTGGTTTTGCTGCCAAGATGCTTAGGCAGGCGGGCTTGAATGGGCAGCCAATCTTTCAAACGGAAATCTACAGACAGTCTTATGCCCTGCATATCGGCCTTAATTGTTGTCACTTGCGCTTGACTGGCGAGCAATCGCAATTTTACAACTGATGCCAATTGCTTTACTTCATAAGGCAGATTGCCAAAACGATCTTTCCATTCAGCTAGCAATATTTCAAGATGTCTTTCTGTTTTCACGTCAGCAAGTCTTTTATATTCAACCAGCCTCTGTTCGTTATCGCTAATATATGCCTCCGGAATAAAGGCAGTCACATTCAAGTCAATCTGTGTGTCTGCTTCTATTGGTTTAGCTTCGCCTTTCAGCTCTGAGACAGACTCTTCTAAAAGTTTGCAGTATAAATCAAAGCCAACGGCAAGCATGTGCCCGTGCTGTTCGGAGCCAAGAATGTTGCCAACACCGCGAATTTCCATGTCGCGCAGAGCAATTTGATAACCGGAGCCTAAAGAAGTAAATTCGCGTATGGCTTTCAATCGGTTTTCGGCTGTTTCGCTGAGCGCTTTTTGCGGGCGGTAAAGGCAATAAGCATAAGCTTGGGCGTCGCTTCTGCCCACGCGCCCGCGCAGTTGATAAAGTTGCGCCAGGCCAAGCTTGTCGGCGTCATTGATAATGATTGTGTTGACATTGGGAATATCCAGCCCGGATTCAATAATAGTAGTGCAGACAAGAATGTCATATTGATGAGAGGCAAAATCAAGCATGACATTTTCTAGAAGGTGCTCATCCATTTGTCCATGACCAACGGCAATACGTGCTTCTGGCACTAACTGCCTGATTTCAGCCGCGGTTTGATCAATTGTTTCAACGCGATTGTGAACGAAATAAATCTGTCCGCCGCGCTCCAACTCATGCAGAATAGCTGTTCTAATAAGAGGAAGCTTGTGCTCGCCGACAAAAGTTTTAATTGGCGCCCGATTGGTGGGTGGCGTGTTGATGAGAGACATATCGCGCGCGCCAGTCAGTGCCATATGCAAAGTGCGCGGAA
>Ga0207053_10122_pt1 | contig 20973 bp, 14 predicted proteins | sample Alteio_BWMinCont_59_FD_153290 | JGI IMG/M metagenome (GOLD analysis project Ga0207053, IMG submission 153290) | Enriched cells from forest soil in Barre Woods Harvard Forest LTER site, Petersham, Massachusetts, United States -... | ecosystem: Environmental > Terrestrial > Soil > Temperate forest >...
AAAAGAATTTAGGAGGACCAATGAAGTTCGTGGCGTTGGGGCTACTGTTACTAAGCACTATCGCGTGGGCTCAGGTTCCACAATCACGGCATGTTTGGATTCTTACTGAAGAAAACCACAGCTATGAAGCGGTAGTCGGTAACTCTGGCATGCCCTACTTCAATTCGCTGGCGGCCAAGTATGGCTTGGCCACCCAGTACTACTCCGAGCAGCACAATTCACTTTCCGCGCTGATGTGGCTGGTCGCAGGCCAGCCGGTCACGGGAAATGACCTGACCACCAGCTGCTACAACCTTAACAATATCGCCCGGCAGTTAATCGCGAAAGGCTACACGTGGCGCTCGTATCAGGAAGACCTGCCGTATGCCGGTTTCGGCGGGCTCTACAATCTGCACTATGTGCGCCGACACAATCCAATTATTGACTTCACGGACACCTGCACGTCCAGCCAGAAAATCCATTCCGTTCCTTTCACCGAACTGGCAACCGACATCGCGAATCATGCCACGCCGAATTACGCATATATCAGTCCCAACGTGGCAGACGACGCGCACGACGGAACGTTGGCGACGGCGGACTACTGGATGTCGAGGCATGTTCCCTCAATTCTCGCCTTACCAGAATTCCAGCCGGGTGGAGACGGCATTCTATTTGTAGCCTGGGATGAGTCCGATCTTGGGAACGACAACCGTTGCAGTTCCAGAATTTCAAGTGGATGCGGAGGCCGGGTGGCCACGCTGGTTATTGGGCCGCAGGTCAAACCCGGCTACAAGTCTTCAATTCGCTATGATCATGCGAACTTGCTGAGTACAGTGTGCGCGGTCATGGGGCTCTCGTCATGTCCCGGCGCCGCTGCTGTGCAACTTCCCATGAGCGACTTTTTCAACACGGTGAATATTGCAACACCGTTTCCTAATGCGGCGGTAGCTTCGCCCGTGCGCATACAAGCGACTACTTCGAACAGTTCGCCGATTACCGTGATGCGGGTTTACGTAGATGGCGCGCTGAAATACCAAACCAGCGGCGGTTCCGTGAATACAAATTTGTCCATGAGCGTCGGCAATCATTCGATTGTCGTTCAGTCCTCGGACAGCGCCGGCGGAATCCATCAGCGCACAATTAATGTGACCGTGCAATCGCAAGCAGTCGTTGTCACCAACCCTGCCCCGCAGTCCCTGGTCAGCACTTCGCTTCAAGTGGGAGCAACTGCCGGCGGGCAAACTCCAGTCACCAAAATGCAGCTTTATGTCGATGGCAATTCGAAATACCAGGCCAGCGGCAATACGCTGCAAGCGTCGGTTTCACTTCCTGTTGGGGGCCACACGCTCGCCGTGGAAGCTGCGGACAGTTCGGGCAACCTGGCTACTAACAAGTTTTCCGTAATTTCAGCCAGCCCGAATGTAAAAATCCTTTCTCCCGTAGCCAATGCGAGCTTTTACTCGCCTATGTACGTCTCAGCCTTGGCCACCGACCCGACGCCGGTGAAAGCTATTCAGGTTTACATGGACGGAACCCTCGTGTACGAGGTGAGCGGCACCGGAATTCAGGACAGTATTCCAGTTTCCATTGGGAAACACTTGGTGACGGTGCTGGAGTTGAACAGCTCCGGCGCAAGTTACAAACAGACGATCAACGTAAATGTCATCGGGGTCCCGATCACCATTTCATCTCCGAAAGCGAATGCCACAGTGGGTTCGACTTTCACGGTTACAGCGTCGGCTCCCAGCAACAGCCCAGTACAGACCATGCAGATTTACATCGACGACAAAATGGTCTACCAGATACCCGGTCAGTCGGTAAGTCACTCGTTCACACGGTCGTCCGGCCAGCACAAAATTGTAGGAAAGGGCTGGGACGCGTTCGGAAATAACTGGTTCACAGTTGAGTACGTGACGGTCAATTAAACCAACCAAAGGCGGGAGCGTCTTTAGATATTCGTGAAGGTGTTCCTGCCTGAACTTTTCCCCTCGATTATTTCTAAATTTCCCCGCAAGCAGTTTCTAATTTCTCGCTTTGTTTTTCTGGGCAATGGCTTTCGAACCAGCCTAGCAAACGTATTCTCATTGTGCTACGATGCTTTCCGCCAGCCAGTCCTCGCCATGGACATTCGGGAAATCGCGAAGCGAGCGAAGGTTTCCACCGCAACCGTGTCACGCGCCATCAACCGGATTCCCACGGTTGATCCGCAGCTCGCCAAGCGGGTTTGGAAAGTGGTTGACGAGCTCGGATACTATCCCAACACGCAGGCCCGCGCTTTGGTCTCAGGCAAGAGCCGTATCCTCGGCCTGGTCGTCTCCGAGATCACGAATCCGTTTTTCCCGGAAATTGTACAGACATTTGAAGAGCTCGCAGTTCAGAACGACTACGAAATCCTGCTCACCTCTACCGTCCACGACACTAAGCGAATGAAATCATCGGTGCGCCGGATGATTGAGCGGAGAGTGGACGGCGTCGCCATTCTGACGTTTGGAATGGAGGAGGCACTGCTCGATGACCTTCGCCTGCGAAAGGTACCGCTTGTGTTTGTGGACGTGGGACCAGATGCTCCTCACGTGAGCAACATCCGCATTGATTACCAGCACGGACTGCGACAGGCAGTGCAGCATCTGGCGGCGTTCCGGCACAAAACCATTGCTTTCGTGGCCGGACCGACGCACTTGAAATCAGCCCTTGCCAGGAAAGAAGCCTTCGAGAAAGCGATGGGGGAACTTAGCCTCGAAGTCGCACCGGAAATGATCGTCGTCGGTGATCACACCCTGGAAGGTGGTATGCGCGCGCTGGAAGAACTGATGCGGCTGCGCAAACCACCCACGGCGGTGCTGTGCTCGAATGACATGACCGCGATCGGAGTTATGCGCGAGGCCTATGATCTCGGCCTTAGCGTTCCCCGCGATCTTTCGGTTGTGGGTTTTGACGACATCCGGCTATCGGAGTTCATTACCCCTCCGCTGACTACGGTCCAAATGTCGCAGACCGAGCTGGCCCGAATTGCTTTCGAGGCACTGATGAATGAAGTTGCGGAAGAAACTGCCGCCGGCGGCAGAAGAGAGTACCACCTGAACACCAATCTGATCTTGCGACGCTCAACTGCGCTCGCGGCTTCCGGTGCCACGGGCGCGAAAATCTCCGCTGATTAATCGATCTCTATCACCAGCTAAAGCCGCAATTCACGGTGATCTTGAGAAAACGTGTACTTTTCGTCAGTTCTGGTACTCAGAAGTCACGGCACAAAAATTATCGCGCTTGGACCGTTGCCGCCGTCAGGAAAAGGTGAGCCCCCGACCGGAGTCAAAACTCCTGTTCCCGTATTAATTGAGAACACGGAAACGTCGTTCGACGCGTTCGCGACGTAAATAAATTTACCCGAGTTGTCGGTGGCGATTCCGAGCGGCCCATTGATACTTCCGTTGCCCCCACTCGGGAATGGGGACCCGGAGACGGGAGCCAGCGCGCCAGTAGCGTCAAGTGTGAAGGCGGAGATGGTAGAGTCCGCGGCGTTCGGGACGTAAACATATTTTCCGGAAGCGTCGACGATGACGCCAGCCGGGTCGTCTCTAACCTGGGCAGGCGATCCCGAAGCAAGGGTCAGCGAGCCGGTCGAACTGTTTACGCTGAAAACATCAAGCCCGCCCGCGGTGCCGAAAACGTTGTTCCCCGTATACAGCAGGAACTTCCCGCTGGGGTCGAAGGCGCCATGGTTGGATTGTCCGTTCAGCGTAACCGGGAAACCAGGCAATATTGCTAGTGCGCCGGTGCTGGTATTCCTGCTGAAACCGAAAATGCTAGAGGAAGTGGAAGACGAGGATCCAGCTGCGACATACAAGTACTTGCCCGATGGATCGATGAGCACAGAGCTGGATGTTGCCCCAGAATTAGAAATCGAGATTGGCGTGCCTTGGAGTTGCGTCAGCCCGCCGCCGGAATCGATTGAGAACCCCCAAAGATTGGAAGAGTTCCCGCTGACCACATATAGGAACTGACCAAGTGGATCGATCGCAATCGCATCCGCGCCAGCCTCTACTGTAATTGGGGAGGTTGCGAGCGGAGTCAAGGTTCCGGTTGTGGCATTCATGGAGAAGGCTGAAATATCGCCTGAGAAGTCGTTCGCGACATAGATATGTGTGCTCACTGGATTCTTCGCCATCGCCAAGGATCCCGATCCGGTGTTATATGGCGAGCCAGCAATAGCGGTCAGCACTCCCGTGGTCGCATCAGATGCAAGAGCTGACACAGTGGACTGATTGCCTCCGTCGTTGGCGACATAAACAAAGTGCTTACTGTTGACGCACAAAGGGCAACCGGTTTGTATGTGGTGGCTGCCTCCGCAGGCGGTGATAATCATCGCCGCAGTCAGCGCCGGAATCACAAGCAGATGTCGAATGTTTCGCATGAAAGTTCTCCCCTTTGGGTTACTTATCAGGCCGCGGTTCCTGTACTCGGTGAAAAACATCGCTATCGCTCGGCTTAGGAAATAGGTCATTATCCGAGCCGTGTTTTTGTAAGAAGCCCTGCAATATATCGGTTGGGGCAGTCAGAAGAAAGTCTCCGTTCGTGCATTCGCCGAGTTTCAGGCGCATGGCATTGCACAGCCAGTCCTCACTTGGCAAGATGAGGGCCAGTGAGTCGCGAGAAAGTGTGACCTTCAGAATGTTGTGTGCCGGAAGGGAGCCGATGCCTTGAGCGTCGCCCTGGGGAAGAGCATCGAGAAAACGATTCGCACCCAATTGGACCATTTTCGCGTCAAAGCGCACGTCGGGAGCATCGTCGTGGACGCTGGTTTCCGAGGCTTTCAGCAGTCGCAATGAATAGGTCAACAATTTGGCGTCGCCAGTGACAATCAGCACGGGCTCGCTTTGATTATCGCTGGAACGCCAGGTGCCTTCCAGTGCGGGATCATATATAAGGTGCGGATCGTTATCCTCGGCAATCGGGTGCAACGAATATGTCCAGCATGCCGGAAACGTGATCAGTACTGCTACGATGATCAGCAACTTTACCCCCCGGTTTGATTGCATCGTTTTCTCCTTAAGAGCGGTTGCCCAGGACCGACTGGAAGCGTTTCTGCGCGGCTTGGTACCTGTCCTGATTGAAGGCACTTTCACCTTCGGACAATGTGCCGAACAACCGGTCGAAGATGAACAAGCCAATGCCGAAGTTCTTATTCATCAGCCCGTCATCAGTGATTGCCTGGTGATGAACCTGGTGACGGTTTCGCGCCGAAGCAAACCACCTCTTCAGCAACCAGTTTCTTTCCATCCAGAACCCTTCAATGTGCTGTACATCGTGCAAATAGCTGAACATCAGAAAACTCCAGCCCAGCGTGGTTGAAAAATAAATCAGTTGATACAGCCACCGGACCTTGAAGAGGTGGAATAGTCCCATTGCGCAAACAATGAGCAAGCTCGCCGGGATAAGCCACTCGCCACCGATGTTACCCAGTGATACGTTGCCTTCAGTGGCGTCACGGTAGGTCTTTGAGCGCTGCTCTTGCAGCGGACCGTACATCACCATGTGGTGTTTCATGTGATTCTTACTGAGAAAACCGATTGCGCCGCTATGCAATAGGCGGTGTAACCAATACCCCAGCAGTTCGGCGGAAATGCAGGAGCCCGTGGCCCAAGTTGCGAGTATGGCGACGCTTGTCATATTTTTTGTCCGATTTAGCTATCGTGCTGAAGACAACACTTCAGTTGCAGCTCAACGTAGCTGTAGCTTTTACTCCCCCGCAAATTCCTGAAGCTAAAGCCGTGATGGTTGCAGGTGCGGCCGTTGTTCCGAGGCAAGTGGCCGCGCCGTGAGCGTCGACACTGGAATTTACGGAATCTGAGGTCGTCCAAGTCACTTCAGTCAGCGTCCGGGTCTTATCTGACGCGTGCAACAGGCAAGTCGCGGTCGCAGTGGAATTTTGGTAACTGCCAAACGTTCCAAAGTTGCCGTTAGCTGTGAATTGGACCGTATCGTTAGCTGAGCCGTGAGTTGCCGTGCCAGTCGCTGGGCTAATGTTTATCGAGACCAGAGCCTCGCGCTGTGACCCGCACCCTGCCAAAATACCGATTGCGCTCACCACAACGGCAACAGCAATTGCTCTGAGGTGCGATGACATCGTTTCCTCCAGTCCCAAATTTCCAAATCTCTCGTCTGCTGAAATCTCGTCTCTTATCGCGAGGGTTACGGCGGCGGCAAATAGTCTTCGAAAGCAAACGGGTACGCGACGTTTATTCCAGCTCCTCCGCCATCGGGTGTAGTCCAAAAGGTGACTGACTTCAGCCGCGGACTCGCAGCAGCTTCGGCCACGAACGCTTGTCCAAACTGATGGCGCTGAGTGCTGCCCAGAAAATAGAAAGTTTCGGCGGCTGAGTAAGACTGCTTTGCGCCCAATGACAGCAAGGTAGCATCGGCATCGTCGAGCACGCGGGTCAGGAGTTCTGGGTAGGTCGCACCGGTCGAGGGCACGTAATACGAAAAATCAATACGAGCCGGAAGCGGAAGACCGTTATCCACCATGAACCTCATGGTGCGATAGACCCAGAACATGGAGCGATGGTTATTCAAGATAGGGTACTGCGCGTCCACGTAATCGTTCTGCAGTACGTCATCCTGTGTGTCGGCCACAATGAAATAGACGGCAGGAGTAAAGCCGGCTTTCGTAACTACCGAAACAAATCGCGGATAATGCGTGGTCATGAACCAGTCTTCATTGGCTTTGGCTCCGATCATGACTTCACCATTCAGATAAATGATGTCAACCACGGGAACTCCATCGGGACGACTTACTCCGGTTACCGCGGCCAGCACTTTGTCGGTCGTAGTTTGAAGACGCGAGGTGAATACCGCTCCCGTGATCGGAGTAAACCCAAGCCCAGTGGAGGGAGTTCCCATGGTGTAGTCAGCAGCGCCCCCCCACAGAAAGCAGAGATTCAGCCGTAAGCGGTTGCCGCCAACCCCTTGTATGGCAGCTACGTCCTGAGCGTAAGCGTGCAGATTCGCCTGTTCCTGATCGGTCATGGGAAAAGTTGCACGCCATGCTTCGCCGAAGTTAGTTGTGCCGGGCTCAGTAACGAACCAAATGCGAGTGGAAATCGTGGCGGCGCCGCGGTCAGCCATCGCTTGCAACTGGGCGCGCACGGTTTGCCGGACGTTGGACTGGTTGTAAATGGTGATGAATGCGGTATGCAGAAAGTCTGCGTCGTAAGCGTGATAGTCGGCGCCTACGCTGTAACCCGGAATGCTCCCCTCGGGAATAATCACAGGCACCGCAGCTTTGCCCGAAGCATTGGAGTTTGCCTGAGAGGTTGCCTTAACGGTGTAAGTACCTGATACCGCCGGGGCGGTGTAAATACCAGCTTGGGTGATGGACCCGCCTCCGTTTTCCACCACCGACCAAGTTACTGCTGTGTTAGAGGTGCCGCTTACCGTAGCGGTAAATGTGCGAGCGGCGCCGGCGTTCAGGAGTGTGGAGGCACCCGATACAGTGACCGTGACATTGGGATTCGGGGGCGGTCCGCTGCCCCCGTTTCCGGCACAGCCGGCCATGCATGCGGCCAGCACAACGATCAGGATGTTCTTCCACGCCATGGTCAGTTCCTCTGAGAAAACTATCCGATCAATTACTCTCCAGCACCAATTGCGCCGCGACACCTGCGTGATCTGAAGGCCACAATCCATCAGGCGTTTTGCTGGCTGGCGTCGCGCCGTATAGCGAGATGTTCTGCGCCCCGATTGGTCCCAGCGTCAAAATCAAATCGATTCGCTGGTAGAGCTGTGAAACCGGATTGTTGTCGGGTTCAGATTGGCAGCAGGTGAGTCCCAGAACCCCAGGGTGTAACTGCGACCACACGTCGTTATAGCCCGCGAGCGTGAAGTCAATATAAGTTGCGTCCTGTGGCAGTGGAGCAGCCTGCGAATTCGAATCCATCGCGATGATCACCGGAAGAGTTGTGCCTGCCGGGCCACTCCTCAGTTCTGCGCCCTGTGCCTCGCGAATGCTGGGCAGACCAAACAAAGTTGTATCTACGGACTCCAGGTGAGTGGTGATGAAGCGGAACGATTGCCCATGCGATGTAGCGTCCACCGAAGCCCACGCCCGAGGTAGTGCTACTACGCCGACCGGGGTCGGGAAAAACAATGTGGCCGCATACTGCGCAGAATTTGGGTTAGTCCAACTGAATTGCGAAGGGTCCAAATCGGTGCGCGCCAGGATGGCAATATTATTCGTGAGTTGTACGCACAAGAACCCGGAGGACGGAATCAGCCCCTGTGTTGGCGAAAATGCATACTGCTGCGCCTGCACGGCTACCTTGTAGTGTGCGCCCTGCGCGGTCAACGCATCTTGCAGCTCCTGTAGCATGTCAAATTCGAGCGTGGTAGGTCCGCAACTGAAGTCTGCATTAAGCGGTCCAGTGGACCACTGGTCCAGCTCTTGCACACCCACGAGGGCCGGAGACGCAGCGATGATCTGTTTCGCCAGCGCTTGCATCCGTGCGGGTGGATTAGTCTCTCGCACTTGCGCGATAGTCGCGCCGACTGCGAATAGAAAATCCAGCTGCGTCTTCGCTGCCTGTACTTCCAGCAGGTCGGTTCCCTCGTTAGCGTTATAGGTCATAACCCGCAAGTCTCCCTTTCCCTTCGAGAGCGCCTGAGCTGAAGCCAGTGAGCAGGCCAGAATGAGCATGCCGGCCAGGATCTGATTTTTCATTTGACTCTCCTTTTGGTTGAAACTGATTTGTATTTCCGCTAATTCTGCTTCTGCTCGGTTGCTGACGTCCGGCCATAAAACATCAATGCGAACTCAAACCATCAGCCATGGCCTCATCATCTGAAAGACGTTCACCGCCGCAATCATCAACCACATCGAGATTGAGCGAATGATCGTCATTTTGATTTCCTATTGTGCGTTCCCGTCCTATCGGCAAAACCCCAGTTTGTTTTCCGAATTTTGCTACTGACGCCGACACTCGCGGCACATCCCTTTCCAACGGCTATTTCTCTTCTGTCCGCTCCACGTTCTTGCCGGTTTCGGCTTGTGCAGCAGCGACGGCCTGTTGCGCGTTCTTCTTGTCCAGCTGAACAATCGCGTACTGTCCGGTGCCATTCGCATCGGTGTACTGAATGGTGAGATAGTGCTTCTTCGAATGCGTCAGCAGAAACATCGGGGAGATGAATACCGCCTCGGTATATCGCGGCTTCGATGCCTGTTCATAAAGCAGGCTCTTCACTTGCGCGTATGGAATGCTGACGACCTCACTGCCTTTCTGCGCTTCAAACTCGATGATCTTCTTCTCGGTGTCGAAAACTAACGCACCCTTAGTTGAACCGCCCGCCTTTTTCTGACCGGTTGAGGTTCCGCCAAAAAGTTCAGCGTGATCGAACTTGCGCGCCGCCGCGTTCGCGTTATCCGAAGCTGCAAACGCAGGGACTGCAACCGTCGTCGTCCAGATCGCGCACATTGCCAACAGCGAAAGAATTCTGTGATTCATAAGTCACCTCGTTTTTGGATTTGCGCCGGTGGTCCGGTTGTGCCGGCACTGGTCGCTTCTGGATCAGCACCTTGCGGCAAAACCGAGACGTGGGTCAATGCAGCGCCAATCACGCTTGCTGCATTTGTGGGTCACGGGCTAAGTAGCTGAAAATGCACGTGCTACAGAATTGCTCACGCGGGCAGAATGGAAGGTGCTAGACTTCTCCCGTTTTAAAATTCTTTACATAACTTGACATGACGCCAACCCCGGTGTCTCAACTCGTCCGCTTTGATCGCTTTGAGTTAGATTTGCGCGCCGGAGAACTGCGCAAGGGCGGCATTCGGATTCGCCTTCAGGAACAGCCGCTTCAGGTCTTGCAGGCGCTGCTTGAAAAGCCGGGCGAAGTTATCACCTGCGAAGAATTACAGAAGAGAATCTGGCCGGCCGACACTTTCGTGGACTTCGATCACGGTCTGCATGCGGCCGTGAACCGCCTGCGCACAGCATTGAACGATTCTGCCGAGCGGCCGCGCTATGTTGAGACGGTCTCCCGCCGCGGCTATCGCTTCATCGGGAACGTCGAGCCATCAGATCAGGCGCCGCCAGTCCAGAACGTGTCAAAAAACGCGTCTATCCTAAAGCCCGCGCCTCGTTTTTGGAATTCATGGACCGGGATGCTTGGCGGCTTTGGGGCGGCGATTGTAATCGCAGCAGCGCTCTTCGCCGGAAATGTTTATGGACTGAAGGACTGGCTATTAGGATCTGCAAAGCCGCAATCCTTCCACTCGCTGGCAGTTCTTCCGCTGGAGAATCTAAGCGGCGACCCGAAACAAGATCCCTTTGTCGATGGCATGACCGAGGAACTCATAACTCAGCTCTCCAAACTCGGAAACTTAAAAGTGATCTCGCGTACTTCGATCATGCAATATAAAGGGACTAAGAAATCATTGCGGCAGATCGCCGCCGAGTTAAACGTAGGCGCCGTAATTGAGGGCGCGGTGCAGCTTGCCGGAAACCGAGTCCGGATTACGGCCCAGCTAACCAATGGCACAACTGATCAGCATATCTGGGCGGAAACTTATGACCGGGAACTCAGCAACGTCTTAATTCTACAAAGTGAGGTTGCGGGCGACATAGCCAAGCAGATCGATTTGCAATTGACTCCGCAACAGCAACAGCGGCTTCAGTCCGGCGCGCATCCTGTCAATCCTGAAGCGTACCAGTCTTACCTTCTCGGCCGTTATTACTGGAACATGAGAACCGGCGAGGGCTTGGCCAAGGCCGGACAATACTTCGCGGACGCAATCCAGAAAGACCCGAATTTCGCTCTCGCATACTCCGGGCAAGCCGATTATTTCGCTTATCTCACTGTATTGGGCGGACCGGAAATACTGAAGCCGCGTGACGCCATGTCGCGGGCCAGGACCGCCGCCGTTAAAGCCTTACAGCTAGATGACTCTCTTGCCGAAGCTCACGCCTCGATGGGAAACATTCTGCATAATTACGACTGGAATTGGGCTGCGGCGGAGCGCGAATATAAGAGGGCGATTGACCTGAATCCCAACTACGCCATGGCCCACCATTTGTATGCGCATCTTCTAATCCAAACCGGGCATACACAGGAAAGTCTGGCAGAGGCGCACCGGGCGCTGGAACTCGATCCTTACTCGCCGTTCGTGAACAACGGGCTTGCCCGGCAATACTATCTTTCGCGCGACTACGAAAAGGCTGCGGCGCAGTGCCTGATGGGATTACAAATTAGCCCTGCGTATTTTCCTGCAAGAATTCAGTTGGCCTTGGCCTACGAGCAGACCGGCAAACTTCCCCAGGCAATTTCTGAACTGGAGCAAGCTGCCGGGTTAATCGCTGGCGGCGGCCCGCCTAACTCATCCGGCCCTCCTATAGATGTTCCAGTGGTGCACGCTTTGTTGGGACACGCTTACGCCATATCCGGTCGAAAGGCCGACGCTTTGAAAGAATTAAGCAAGCTCCAGGCAGCCGCCGCAAAGCGTTACATTCCGCCCTCGTACTTCGCCATATTGTGGATGGGGTTGGGAGACAACAAGCAAGCCTTCACGTGGTTAGATCGCGGATATCAAGACCGCTCCGAGCACATGCTCTATCTTGGCCTTGAGCCGCTGGTTGATCCGCTGCGCGCCGACCCGAGATTCGTTTCGCTTCTGAAAAAAGTTGGGCTGCCGTAGATGTTCACGTTTGTGTACCGGACGATGTCAGACCCAGCACAACAACAATTCTCCGAGCGTCGAAGTTCGTGGTACCCACCCTTTCGCAAAAACCGCGAAAGGATGGGGCACCCTCGGTTATACTGTGCCGCAAAGGGTGGGCCACCCGCCAACCTATCGTTGGACCGGAAATACCAGCGCGCCCTTACTTCCTTTTTGCTTCGTTCTCCACCATCCCGCAACCTGGAGCACTGCACTCGTTGAGAGCGTAGCCCATAGTAGTGCGTTATACGCTGCGCGCCGTTCCTCAACCAACTGATACGCGGCTGCGTGTGTCAGCGTGAGCGCCACGGCCATGTACGTCCAGCGTTGTAACGATTTCCATTTCCTCCCGCCTAGGCGACGAAGCGAAAGGTCGTTCGAGATGGCCAGCAGGAACAGAAATAAGAGCGCAGCAAGCAGGCCGATATCGTTCCCAATCCCAAACAAGTCGCTTCGCACACGGTAGTGCTGGTCTACGAAGTAAAGCCACGGCCGTCCGCGAAGATGTACGTTCAGGCCTATACCAGTATGTAGAAGCGCCATGACGCCTGCCCATATACCGAGATCGCGTCGGAGATCAAAACTAACGGGGTTCGTCTGGCCCCGGAGAACTTTCCAAGGCCCGACAGACACTGCGGCTGCTGTAAGAAAGAGTGCCGGATAGGCAGTGGCAATGCTGAGCCGCGAGATCACATCGTGGCGGGTGGAAAACAACTCCCAAAATACTGCCGCGCACGCAATGTTTGCCAATGCGATCACCACGTGTCGCGCGATTCTTTGGCGCCAGTACGAAGAATGACTTCCCGGCTGAGCTGTTGTGGAACGCGGCTTTGACCGGATCAGCAGGGCGCTCCTATGTCGCTTTCGGGATCATATCCCACTCTAATGTCGAAATCAGGCGATTACACTTATTGACGGAAAATGCGCCGCGATTAAACGCTCCATGTATATACTACTTAGTTAACATTTTGAGAATTACTGTTGGCGGGTGGCCCATCTTTTCGGGGCACAGTATAACCGAGGGTGCCCCATCCTTCGCGTTCTTTGCGAAGGGTGGGTACCACCGTCGCCTGCGCCTGGGTTTTCTAAAGCAGGAAGTACGTTAAAAACTGGCGGAGAGAGTGGGATTCGAATCCGCTATGAAACGTAAACTCAACAACATGCAAGGGCACGGATGGCAGTCTTAGACAACGAAAGCAGCGCAAGGCAACCTTAACGGATTGTGAATGGATTGTGACCCTCTGAATCGTTTGCGCCGCGAGGTTCGTGCTTCAGTTGTCCTCTCAGGTAGCGATGTTCCCTCACGAATAACTTCTTATCAAATTTCGGATGAACGAGTGCTTGGGACTTGCGGGACGTCAACTGGGCCGCAAAGAATGTGATGCTGCGTAAAGCCAACGGCGAGTAAAAAAGGTTGATTACATTTCTCGGCGCTGAGTTGTCGGATTGCACAACGTCATCGTCAACACCCAAGCTACCAACTACGAATATGTCATTCCCTACGAAGCTGAACCCAGAGATCAGCGTGTCTATGAACTCGCCAAAGGCATTCATCGAGACCAGTCGCGGATAGCTCGGTCGCGAACAGTCGAAACCAAAGACAAGGCCTGCCGAATTAGCGGTTCCCACATAAACCAGACCATTCTGGACTGTTACTGACAGTGCCACGCTGCGCGGCCCCTCGCACTGAAAACATGGGAAAGGACTCCACGAGTCAAGCGTGGTCTGGCTCAGTTGCTTCGGTTGCATCAAATTTGAAATGTCCACGATAACGAGACCAGATGAGTCCGCCGCCAAAAACGCCAGTGTGCCTGAAAGTGCAACATCCCAAACAGGCACTGGGAGAGAAAACTGCGAAAGTCGGAACGCAGCGGCAGGATTTGAGATATCGAAGGTCAGGAGGCCCGCAGCGCCGTCTGCCACGAACAGAGTGCCTCCCGATAATCGCAAGTTCACCGCAGGCGCAGGAAGGACAATGCTACCAATTGTCGAGGGACTGTTTGGATTGCTCACATTCAATATGACAAGTCTTCCGTCCGTGGTCCCGTCAAACAATATGTTTCCTGTAAGTGCCAGCGCATTTGTGGACAAAGCCAACGACCCAGTTTCAAACGGGTTTGCTGGATTGCTAACATCGACGGTTTTCAGGCTGTCCAATAGACCCAAGAAAGCTGTGCTATTGCTGACTTGCACAGCAAATGCCTCATCTTGCCCATACAGCAGGACGCCTGAGAACGCTGGCGTACCGCTGCTGAGATCAAAAGTTATTAGCCCACCTGAACCCAAGGCACTCGCACCAGCCAGGTAGAGAGTCTGCTGACTGATGGTGTGATCGAAGACTATTCCGTCGGGAAAAACACCCAATCGTGCTTTGTCAAACATGCCGCCGGGAGCACTCAGGTTAGTGGCCGCGATCCCTCCCACGCCAGCATTGGTGAGAATCGTGCTGTTGTTTGGGACGAATCTAGCCGTGGGCGTGAAATAATCATCCGCAATATCGTAAATGCTTGTTGTCAGTGTCGGATTTGCAGGATCACTGATGTCGGCAACCACATAGTTGTCTGGAGCCGTATAAATCGGGAGAAAGCCACGTCCTAACAATTTGGTTCCGTTTACGTCTTGCACATCTTGCACGGGAACCGTCGCAACTAAGGATGGCACTGAATTCGAAATGTCAAAAATTGTATTGCCAGCGAAGAGCTGGTTGCCTCGAATTAGCATGTTCCTTCCAGAAGCCTGGCTGCTCAACAGGGTTGAGCCCAGCAAGTTCGGCGGAGAAACTGAAACATCGTATGCTGCCAAAGCAACTCCACTCGATTGCATAGCGAATTCAGCATAAATCAGGTTTCCAGTGCCGATTGCCGCCACTGCTGGGCTATCCACGAGCGCCCCCGCAGGAGGCACAACCGCAATCTGGCTCTGCTGGATTGTCCCGCTCGTCACGTCAAAAACATAAATCGTGGCCGTTGACCCGGTGTAGGCGCTCGAGGATGCAGCGTAGATCACACCGTTGTTGTCAAATGCCGAGTACAAATCAGGCGCGTAAGCCAACGCGACCAACTTCGGCGGATTATTTTGCACGTCATACAGCGCGATCCGGCTTGGGGGGGTAAACCTGGTAATTGGGAAGGACCCTGTGTCCACTTCAAATACATAGCGTCCATAAGTCGAAAACAGCGACGGCCTGTCGCTCACCGATTCGGCAGCAGACAACCACGAAGGGGTTGCAGGGTTTGAGATGTCATACACCTCCAGCGCGGTAAACGGTGGGTTCAAATCAAATGGCGGATTAGCCCGAATTCCCTCATCAAGCGCGTAGGCACGGTTCCCACTCACCGCAAGATTGCGGGCACGAGTTCCTTCCATCTGCTGCAGGTATTGTTGCGTCTGGGAATCGAAGCCAAAATTCATGTAGTCGTAAGTGCGGCTGACCAGGCCCGGAAACGCGCCAGTGACCCCGACGGACGCGACATCACCCACACTGCCTGATGTGGCAGACACTGGCACACCGCCTGCCTGCACTGGATTGGTCGGCGCAGAGAACAGGCCACTAGAGTCAACAGTGCCTCCCCCAGCCAGCAGCGACCAGTTTGCCGAGACAGTCGAGCCTTCTACGGCCTCCAGTTGGATGTTCTGCCCCAGACGAACAATTGCTGCTGATGGAGTAATTCGTACCGGCAGGATTCGCAGCAGTGTGGCATCGCAGGAGTGGGTGTTTTGTACGCACCCAGTTATAGTGGCGAAGGTTTCTTGCGACACAGTCGGCGCTTGGTACAACCCGCTGGTACTCATGTTGCCCAAGTCAGCCATCCAATCAACCGCGCTTGGGCTGGTCGCGCCCAGTAGTCTATAGCTGAACTGTGCCGACTCACCGGATGACAAGTCCTTTGCCGTGGTGCGAATCCTTATGTTAGGCAGGCGCGTGAAGTTGATGCCGTTCGAGGTGCTTGGGGCCCCAGAGGGTGTTATCTCCGTTACGTACACCGGCCCACTCACCGCGCCTAAAGGAACGTCCGCGAATAGCTGGGATATGGAAAGTTGCTGCCAATTCGCCGGTAGAGCGGTGCCGTACGGCCCCGCGAAAAAAACCTGATTCACAGCCAACAGATCGTGCCCGTTGATCGTAATTCCTTCATTTGCGCTTGCCCACTTCGGTGTTAGCGAAGTGAGGACGGGCGGCGGAAACTGCAATGTGACCGCAGCGGTGGCGGGTTCGGCGGCGTTGGGCACATTCGCATAAACCGTGTCGGTCGAGAGGACGCCTGAAGGTGCAGTGTACAGACCGCTTGCATCCACCTTTCCATAGACCGTCCACCAATCCACGACCGGATTAGATATGCCCGTTACCGTGGCCGTGAACTGCTGCGTGTGATTGTAGAAGACGTTCGCGCTGGATGGGCTAATCGCAATCGTATAAATGGTAAGTGTGCTGCTAGCGGATTTAGTTGCGTCCGCGACGCTCGTTGCAGTTATCGTCACCGGATCGGTTGGCGGCAAAGTGGCGGGAGCGGTGTAAACGCCTGAACTCACGATTCCGTTGACCGCATCACCACCGACAATTCCGTTTACAGACCAAGCCACCGAAGGGTTGTAGTATCCTGTGCCCTGCACAGTGACATTGAAGAAAGCCCGCTGAGCCGGTTGCAAGAGTGTGTAGTTGGTGCTAAGGGACACGGAAGTAATGGTCGGAGGTGGCGGGGGAGGAGGTGGAGCGGACGACGTGGACCCACCTCCACAGCCGGTTAGGGGAATCAGGGTGAGCAGCGTCCAAACGTAAGCAGTCTGCCATGTCACAAGATCAGTTCTCCGGCCATGGGAACCTACTCAGGATTGGAGACCGAAATTAACTGATCGGCCTTTGTCGGTCAAGAAAAAAATAGCAGTGTGTCATACCCGTATTCTGTGCTGGTACTCTGCTCGGCAGTCAGGATCGGCGGGCTACTGCTTTTTCGTGCTGGCCCGGATCGGGACTTGCAGATGGACATTCCCGGTCTTCGGGTCCAGAGTTTCGGCGGCATCGCAGGTCATCAGTGTCTCGGCGCTCACCTCTGCCCGAGTGGGTAGGCGCAGCAGTTCCGTCCGTTTTTCCACACCGCCGCAGTTGCATTGCGAGTCGCACTTTAGAGGGGGAGAGGCGATAGCGAAACGTGGTCTCGAAACTCACTGGTGTGTGCGGTTCGAACTGCAACGTTCCGACGTTTTCCCAGAGAGAGCTTCACCCGGTCCTCTTCCCCAGCCTTGTAGAAACAGAGGCCAACTAGCTTCGAGTCATGCCATTGAACACTGTTGAATCTCTGTATCGTCGAATTCGTCATTTGAACGTTCGTCTCCACCCCCTCGTCACGGAATTGCCGCGTTCATAGCTCAGAACCAGGATCCCAACCAATCGCCAAAGCTCATCCAGCTCAAGTTCTTCTAGTTCTGGCGGCAGAGTCAACAGCCCAGCACAGGGGCAGCCGCCGGATTCAACCGTGACGATCCCGGATGGCAAAGGTGGTACCACTGATCGAACATTTGGCCCCGATGGGAGAGCCCGTGAAGGACATTGATCGCGCGGCCTCTTCACCCGCTGGTGACCCGGCATCTTGCGGATTGCAGATTGACGTACTGACGCAAGAAAATTACGCGTCGTCGTCCTTGTGACCGTCCTCATCGGCGCGGCTAACCGGGTCGTTGCGAACATACCCGTATAGGTTGAGCGATTGCGGGTCGCCGAAAACCGCATAAGGCACGGCAGTTGGTCGGGCCGCCCAGTCCGGGGTCATGAATCGGCCCAGACTGGTTGAATCAGATCGGGCCCCGAAATTGTCCAGTCCGCTTTCGCTGTCCCGTTCTTTACCGGTGAAATGAGTCACTTGCCGCACGCAGCAACGGTGTCAGAACTTTTAATGCGATACTCCATCGCATCAAGACTCGCTAACTTAAAGTTCCGATCATGCAAAACACTTCGAAAATCGAATGAAGGCGTCGGCCCAAGAAAGATCCCGACGATACCCTTAGAGTAGGCATAGTGGAATAAATATCTTGGGGCTGCGTCGAAAACCATCCATATGTCGCTATTATGCAGCACTGATACGACCTTGGGACGAAACCTGAGGCGCTTATAGTCACCGGACCCCGCATCGTCACATTTTCGAAAGTAAGCGAACGCAAATCCATGGTGGTCGGTTAGGCATACTTGAACTTTGTTACTGCAATCTTGGAGCCCGGTACTTCGTGAGCGTGGTGTATCGAGAGTTCCGGTCCGTGTATCCAGTTTGACCAGATCTCCATTCGATGCCGCAAATGTAGCTTGGAACGCCCCGTGGTCCGACGATACCGATTGCGCAGTCGCTGGCGAAAGCAGCGTCACGAGCAGAATGAGCATTTGGGCACTTCGCGTCATTCGCAGCCTCCAGGGATAGAGCAGTCGAACGGAGCGCCAGCAGCTTGTGACATTCGGCTGCCCGCGGAGCTTGCGCCTTGTTCACGCGGCCATGAAATCGTAGGCGTCACTGGATATTGCTGCGTCAACGCCTCTCCAAAGTGGGTTTCATGGCCTAGTTCATGAAACGTCAAAGTGCTCAGCCCGACGAGCGGAGCCTCGTTGCGGGCAGACGCGGCGTTAGCATAGGCCGAGACCGCGCCAGGATTCAGCTGGCTATGACCTGAGAATGAATCTCCATTCCAAGTGCCACCTGTTCCGCCGCCAGCACCGCCGTTATTGAAACTCTTGTTCGTCACGGTAAATGACGTGCCATTCCAGACAGCCTTAATCTCCATGCCAGTCATTGAACCAATGACCTTTCCTTTCGAGTCCTTGATATTGAACTTGTCCTTGTCATTCAAAGCGTTAACAGCCTTGTCATACTTATTCAATACGCCCTCCAGTTGCTTGCCAGCTTTTGCACCTGCCTGTCCTGTCGCAGGATCCACGTTCACTTTACAAGTCCCGTCCTTGTAGTGATCAGCGCAGTGCCCATCCGCGTCGGCGCGGCTCACCGGATTGTTTCTAACGTATGCGTACAGATTCAACGTCTGTGGATCACCGAACAATGCGTAGGGCACCGTCGTAGGCTTAGCGGCCCAATCCGGAGTCATGAACCGTCCCAAACTTGACGCATCGTATCTGGCCCCGAAGTTGTCGAGCCCGCTCTCGCTATCGCGTTCTTTGCCGGTGAACTTGTAATTGTTGATATCACTGCCACTGACCACTATCTCTCCGCCATAGGGATAGTAGTCGGACTCCTTCTGTATGGTGGCCCCTTCGCTGCCCGTGATTACGTCCGCCGAGCCGAGATGGTCGGAGAAGTAATAATGCACAGCGCCGCCGGAAACGTCCCTTCGAGCCACACGCCTGCTCCCAAAGAAAACGTACTCCTCCGTGAACGTCCCGGAGACACTACTTTCGACCAGTGGATCGCCACCCATGCCAGTCCAGTAGAGTGTTCCGCTAGTGCAGCCAGAGTTAGAGCATTTTTTCACTCGCTTACCGTCACCGTCATACACGTACGCGTAGCCCGCTGCAGCAGAGGTCAGGCGGTTTTCAATGTCATAAGAATATGTCGGCGTAAAAGTACCGGATGGGCAAGCTGTGTTCAACACCAGGTTTCCAGCTGCGTCATTGCAGAATCCATTCAGTTGATTCTTGATATTAGCCGGATTCGCATTAAGTAATTCCGTATTGGTCTTCCCCGTCACAGGGCCCTTGTTCGTCAAATTGCCCCAGGCGTCAATCGTGAATGTTTCTCCCCAGCTGGTAGGCAATGGGCTGTTGCCCGTAGTGTAGGCCTGGGTAATACGGTTCAAATTGTCATATGAAAAATTCTGAGTACGATTTGTGTCCTTGCAGTTATTAATTATCCAAATGTCACCGTTGTTGCCGTTGCCCGAATGAAAGTCGTACAAGCGGTGCATGATACTCGCAGCCGCGGGACAAGTTGTACTGGTTAGCACCGGCAGTGTGCCGGTACCAAAAGCAATTTGAAGGGGCTGCAAACGTGAATTGTAACTGAATCCTCCGTTGATCGAAGTACCGTGGAGCAATCCAGCAAGCGCGCCATGCGGCGCGTAAGTGGCTCCAGTAACGTAGTTATTACCAGAACCTACAGCACTCACGGGGCGTCCGGCCGCATTCGGGGTATACGTAATCGTTGTCCCATTCGCATTAGTGAGGGTGTTCGCTTCGCCATCAAAATAATAAGTATATTTCGTGCTTTTGTTAATGGCGGCAGTTCCATTTATTATGCGCTGATCTACTAGCGTTCTTCCCATGGGATCGTGCGCCCAGGAAGTTGCGCCGGAACCATCGCACATCGAGGTTCGGTAACCAATCGGATTCGCATCGGCGGGGCTTAGCGTGGGAGGAGTGGTTGCACAAGTACTCAAAGGGACGGCATCATAACCGTACCTGACAGTAGTCGTCGATGGATTGCCTGTATAGCTTTTCTGCGTCAAACGATTTCGGTGGTCGTATGAATATGTTGTCACGACGGTTGAACTGGTGCTGGTCTGATTCGGTGCCGGTGCAGTACGCGTAACCATGTTGCTGTCAGCGTCGTAGCTGTACCCGATGGTTCCGTTCGTGTACGTGCCCGTATAGCTTGCCGGACACGAAGCGGGATTAATGTTGCTAAGCCCTGGCGTCACTTCTGGACTCGCAGCGCAGCTCAGCCTGGAAAGTGAATCGTAGGTAAAAGAACGCATCCGCCAACTGCTGGAAGCCGCACCGCCTTTCTGTGTGACCCCCGTCAGATTGTCAAGCACATCGTAGGCATAATCCGTTTCGTAGTTGAGCACGCTCGGGTCTTCCCAGACAAATGTCAGGCGGCCCAAGGCATCCGTCTGCCGCTTTCTTTGCCTTCCGGTTTGGTCGGTGACCGTGACCACGTTTGCCGCGTAGGACGTTGGTTCGTTATTCGCGGTGTCGCTGCCGTCCGGCGGAATCACGAGTACTGGACGATCCAACGCATCATAGCGGGTCTTCGTAATGCCATAGGTCGAGTCTGAAGTAGTGCAATATGGGTTAGAAACCGTCGTGAAGCGACCAGCCGGGATTCCAGTTGGAGGGCTGGGGTCATAACTGTACGTATAGTCTGTCGTAACAGGCCCGGATGAACAATTGGGATCGACCAGTTGAGTCTGCTGCACCCTGCCTAGGCCGTCGTGAATAACGGAAGTTACTTTGTTCAAGCCAGTATTGATTAGTTCACTAGTCGTCTGAGTGTATGGAATTGTATCGTTAAAGGAGCGGGTGGTCTGCCCGCCGTCCGGCAAGTTCTCAGCCGTTACGCGATCCATTAGGTCGTAAC
>Ga0207053_10124_pt1 | contig 20948 bp, 22 predicted proteins | sample Alteio_BWMinCont_59_FD_153290 | JGI IMG/M metagenome (GOLD analysis project Ga0207053, IMG submission 153290) | Enriched cells from forest soil in Barre Woods Harvard Forest LTER site, Petersham, Massachusetts, United States -... | ecosystem: Environmental > Terrestrial > Soil > Temperate forest >...
GCGCCCTCAAAGTTGCGATCCCCGAGTTCTTCCATGGCGTGTCGGGAAATCCGATTCGGGGGCGCGATCTCTACAGGGAATTGGCTCGGATCAAAATTCGTGGCGACGACACGATTCTTACCTTTAACTATGATTTGGCGTGCGAACGTGCGCTTAGAGCGGAGGGGGCGTGGGAAATCGGCGAAGGCTACGGGTTTTCTCTTGGCGCTGGGATAACTCCGCCATCTAGAACGAAGCTATTGAAGTTGCACGGCAGCGCGAACTGGCTAGGCGTAATCTTCGGCGGGAATACGAGTTTTTCCCAAGTTTCAAATGTGTATGGCCCTAGGCCATGTCTTTTTGGTGAGCGCTATTTCACGTACCTTGGATACTCAAAGGATGTGCGCGATCCTTTGTGCAAGGGAATTTCGAATCCAGGAGGAGACTCGGCACTGATTCTTCCGACGCTCCACAAGGATTTCTTTCACGAGACGACCTTCGGTCGCGAATGGGAGCCCTTCTGGAATTACATCTGGGGGGAAGCAAAACAAGCTCTCCGTTCCGCGAAAAAGATTGTGATCATCGGCTACAGCATGCCCAAGGCTGACGAAAGAGCAAGAGAGCTCTTGCTGAAACGCTCGAATCCCAATGCTGAAATCCTCGTGTTCTCAGGTTCGAGAACAGGCGCTATCTGCGAAGACTTCCGCAAGGGCGGGTTTCAAGCCGTCTCCTCGTCCGGCCAAGGATATTTCGAAGACTACCTTAACCCCTAAAATGTTGGTGGTTTAGTTCGGAACGAATCCACTGCCCCAAAATACTTACACGTTGTCCGTGTTCTGTCCGTGACACTCGCGGAACGCGCAGGACTTAGGATCCTTTTTCGATTATTCGAGTAGAGGAGTGGGGAAAAGTGGCGAGATTGTTTTCGGCGTTTTAGATCGGCCACCTACTCAAGTAGAGACGTGGGGAGCAGCGGCATCATGGACACTTTTTGGACACTCCGAGTGAGATAGCCTTCGACTCGCCTTAGGAATTCCGCGCGATCCTCACGGCTCGCCTCACCTGGACACTTACGTAGCCGCCAACGCCCCGCAACTAAAAAAAGAGCAATGTTTTGGTAGTTAGCCAACGTGTTTTTGAGAACCCGCACAAAAAGGCGGAGAACCCGCACAATTTGAAAAACAAAAGGGCTTGGTCATTTCGGCCAAGCCCTTGTCCTTCAGTATGATGTCTGGTTGCGGGGGCACGATTTGAACGTGCGACCTTCGGGTTGTGAGAGATGAAGTCAAAAACCATATCTCGTTTGTCTGGTGTCGCTTCCGAAGGTACCCGCACCGCTTTCGGGTTTTTACGCGTACCCAATCCTGTACCCAAATTGAAGGCCACAATCCGAACTGATTCTGGGCGAGCATTCAGCCAGAGGTCGATCAACTTCGGAAGTGCGGGGATGGGCGGATGAACGAGGCCCCCGGCGTTGGTTGCCGGCTGTCACATATCTGACGTTGCGTAAAGCGTTTACGACCGCGAAACCGCATTTCGCAAGAGGAGCAAAACCATGGCCAGAATGGCGGTTCAACTTGACCTAGAAAGGCGCAGCACGGAGCCCAAGGATTTCGAGGCAGCGCTACCTCGAAAGATCGTTGGGCAGGGAAACGCAGGACGCACCGCCGAAAATGCGCTCCGCAAGCTTTTCAGGTAGCCGCCATTTCGACGGGGAGGCCAGACCGTGGATACGAGAAAGTATCTGTTGAAATCGCCGGCATGGTCCGCCATCCGCGGACTGGCAACTGGCCACAAACGCGCCAAAAGTAGATCTGTGCTGACGGGGACAGAAGCACACTTCGTTTCGCCGCAAAGAGCCCGTCATGGCTCCGATCAGGAAGACGCACATTCGCAAGAGAAAACCGGCGCGCGTAGGACTAAATACCGAGGATTACCGATTGCGTCGAACATATGGCAGACGGAAAACTGAGAGGATCGCAATGAACTTTACTGATGTTGTGGAGTCACGTCCAGGTGAAGGGAATGCACATTTCGAGAATGATCCCTCAAACGGCACCAATGCGACACTTTGCATGGAAGAAGACCTAGAAGTTCTGGACTCAGGCTTGTCAGGAATCGTCGGGCGAAGTACTGCCCTGCGCGAGGTGTTGGAACTTGTCGAAATGGTCGCTCCAAGCGACTCAACCGTGCTCTTGCAGGGCGAGACGGGTACCGGCAAAGAACTCGTAGCACGCGCTATTCACGATCGCAGCCGCCGCACGGACCGATCGTTCGTGAAGCTCAATTGCGCGGCTATACCGACAGGTCTACTTGAAAGCGAGTTTTTTGGACACGAAAGAGGCGCTTTCACAGGTGCTATTGCCCAGAAGGTTGGGCGACTCGAGCTGGCGGACAAAGGTTCCTTGTTTCTCGACGAAATCGGTGACATCCCGCTGGAGCTGCAGCCGAAACTCCTGCGTGCTTTGCAAGAACAGGAATTTGAGCGCTTGGGCAGCACACGGACGAAGAAGGTAGATGTTCGAGTCGTGGCTGCGACCAATCGAGACTTAGAAGAGATGATCGGACAGAAACAGTTTCGCAGTGATCTGTACTACCGGCTGAACGTCTTTCCAATCTCCATTCCTCCATTGCGAGAGCGGCCCGAAGATATTCCATTGCTTGTGCAACATTTTGCCCGGCAATTCGAGCGACGGATGAACAAATCCATCGAAGGGATCGCCGTTGAAACGATGGATGCGCTATCTCGACATAGGTGGCCTGGAAACATCCGTGAGTTGCAGAATGTAATCGAGCGAGCCGTGGTCGTCTACGTAAAAGGGAACCTTTCAGTAAAGAAGAGTTGGCTCTCTCGTGAATGCCCCCAGACCGAATCGCCGACAGGGCCATCCTTCAAGAGGCCTGGGATGAAGGATCGAGAAATGATTGGCGCGGCCTTGGCCGAAACCAGAGGCCGGGTGTCTGGGCCCTGGGGTGCGGCAGTCAAGCTCGGCATGCCGGCATCCACCCTCGAATCCAAAATCAAATCGCTGAATATCAATAAGCATAGCTTCAAGACTGTGGACTGAGGTCGCCCTCTTAAATTCCACGATTTTTCGCAAAGAGATTCTCGAGGTGAATAATGGCCGTTCGAATGTGCCCGCACCGCGGAAAGAACCTTCCTGTTGCTGCTGTCGTGGCGTACTCCGACGATATGGAGTGCCCACACTGCCAAACGCGGCTGACAGTCTCCAACGGAAGCTGCATGTTCCGCTCAAATGTGCGTCTCTTAGTTGCAGGGCTGGTGTACTGGCTTACACGGAATTCGCTAATATCCTCGGCTTGGCGCTTCCAGTTCTGTTTGCTGTTCTCGCCTTTGGCGGCGCTTCAGCATTGGTTTTGATCCTTACGGCTACACTGCGGATCATTACTAATACGTCCGTTTTGGAACCTGTTGGCACTCATAACTACGAACGAAGCGCGCACGATTCCGCCAGCGGGCCTCACTGAAATTCGAAGATCCAACAAGCCTGCCCTGCCCGATGTCACTCTTGAATTCAAAACGAGTTTTTTCGCGAGCTTCGCGAAATCTTCGCGAATTAGCTGGGGAGGGCTGCCAGTGTTTTGAAGAACTTACGGTTGGTCCGCCTATTGCATTGATATGGCCGAGGAGCTTGCTGGGACGTATTCCGCCGGGCGCTCTCCGATGTCAAGGACATGGTCGATGACGAGGACACCGCAGCCAGGAAGGCTGATCTCGCTCACCTTAGAGCGGAACACGCCAAGGCTCACGCCGACCGAAAAACAAAGCTTCAAGAAAAGATCAACCAGCTTGACACGAAAATACAAGCGCGGCTGGAAAAGGCTAAAGAGCGACGACAAGCTGCCGAGCAACGAGCGAGGGCCAAGGTCGAGATCCTTAAGAAAAAAGCGGACGCGCTCAAGGCTAAGGCCGTCCAGGCCGGTGATGTGGCCCCCGACTAGACGCGGTTAAACGGCTATGCGGAGAGAACTTCGGCCAGAGAGGAGGTCCCTAATGAAGTGCAGATCTGTCGGAGGACGGTTAATGACCGGCGTGTGCATTTTGGGCCTGAGTTTCGCTGGAACGCCAGCGCGTGTGGCGGGCGACACATTTAAACAATCGGCGGAACTTGGAAAGAAAACGGCGAAAACCTCCGACGACGTCGACAGATACGTTGCCCAGCTCGACAAAACCGAGCAAGCGCTCGCATCGGTGAGTCAAGCCCAGAGCAAGGACCTAAAGAAGCGCTACGAATCTTTTTCAAAGGAGATCGACAGTCTCGAGGAAGTACAAAAGCAAGCGACTTCCGACATCGAGCAAATGAAATCTACTGGTTCGGAATACTTCTCCGCCTGGGGCACATCGATCGCCCAGATGTCAAATCCAGAGCTGAAACAGGCCAGCAGCGAACGGCGGTCCAAGATTATTAAGGATCATGACAACCTCGTCGTCAGCTTGAACGACATCGGGAGCGACCTGCAGCCTTTCATGAGCAACCTCCACGACCTCAAGGCCTTCATGGAGACAGACCTATCGCCCGAAAACATCGCCAAGGCAGGCGGGATGATCCGCAAGTCTCAGTCCGACGCGCTCGCCTTGAAAGGCAAAATTGACGGCGCGCAATCGACATTGAAGCAGTTCTTGAGTGAGGCGCCGAAGTAGCATCCGCCGCGAGGCGGTGCCATTGCCCGACCGGTGGAACGATTCTGAAAGTTAGGAGGTGGGCTGTGGAATACATCATGGATATCGACACTCGTCACAAATGCGCTCATGAGCAATGCCAGTGTCAAATTTCAGTCACTGAGCAGTATTGCAGTGATTACTGTTCGGACGCGGATGACATCGAGGAAGTGGAACTACAGTGCGATTGCAAGCACGAGCCATGCGCGTTGGATTGAACTGAGCGCCTGACCCATCTTCGGACAGAGGTCAAGTGCTGCTTGGGGGAGGCTAGGCATGAAGCTATCTGAAACAATTCAAAGGGGACTTCTGTGCGCCGCAGTAGTAGGAGCACTGTTTTTCGCGGTCCTTGGAAGCGCAGGAGTTGCGTCCTCGACTCAGACCTCCGATCAGGATGAGGAAGTACAGCTGGGCCAGGAGGTTTTCAACGAACTAAAGGCCAAAGGCGAAATAATTGAATCTTCTCCTCTGTACGACAATTTGCGGCCGATAGCGGACGCCATTACCCGTGCTGCGCAGCCCCAATACAACCATCCATTCAAGTTTTACCTGGTTCACGAGACTCAACCCAACGCGTTCGCAACGCCGGGCGGCGATGTGTACGTCGTCGATTCGCTCTTGTATTTCGTGAAGAATACCGAAGAACTCTCGGGAACGTTGTGTCACGAGGTTTCCCACACTATTCATCGCGACACTGTCGAATTGATGGAGAAGCGGGAGAGGATTGCAGAGCGCGAAATCGGAGCGACGCTCATCCTGGGCCACCCATTCGCCGTCGCTCTTCTCGGTAAGCTGCAATCCCTCAGCTATTCCCGCGACGTGGAATCCCGGGCCGATGTCACTGGCTCGGACATCTGTGCCGCCACCGGATACAACCCATGGGGGTTGGTGTGGCTTTTTCAGGACTTCCAGAATGCCGATATGGGCCAGGTACCGCAGCTTTTGTCGGACCATCCTGGCAATCAGACTCGCGTCAACACCCTAGAGAAGCATTTCCGTGAACATCCGTCGGTCTTTGGCAAATTCAGCTCCGATCCAAAGTCGGCGTCAACGATGGCCGTTCCGAAGAATGCGTCGGAGGTGTTTCTGCGCTGACCCGATGGGAGAATCCTTTTGTGGCGAAGAGGGGCCTCAACGAACGGACACAAGGATTTGCAAAATAAACGAAAGGAGCAGGGAAATGACGAAAATTTACAATGGGTTTATGGCTGGGATCGAGGAAGTGGGGAAATCTTGGGGCTGGTTGCTCGGTATCGGCATGCTGCTGATGCTTCTCGGCATCGTTTGTGTGGGAACGGCGCGGACGGCAACCACGGTCTCAATTTTGGTGTTCGGCTGGATCCTCGTCTTTAGCGCAGTGGCGTGGTTGGTGGGCGTGTTTCAGGCACGGAGCTGGGGAGGGGTGTTCTTGTATTTGCTGAACGCGATCATCCGCGGAGTCACCGGATACTTCTTATTGCGCCACCCGGACGCCGGCGCCGAAGCTGTCACGATACTACTGGCTTCCCTCTTTGTGGTCGGTGGGATATTTCGCATTGTTGCAGCGAGTCTCATTCAATTCCCGCGATGGGGATGGACAGTTGTCTCGGGGGCTGTGGCTGTCCTTCTGGGCTTCTTCCTCCTTGGGAACTGGCGTACTACTAGTACGTTCTTCATCGGCATGGCCATCGGCATCGATCTGATCTTGGATGGAGCAGCGCTGGCAGGCTTCGCTGGCGCCATTCATAGCGTGTTCAAGGCGCAACCGAGAGCCGCCTGAGATTCAGATCGAGTCGAATGTGAAGCTATTCCGACGATCCGCCGGGCGCGCAGGTTGCAAGGCCTTAGATATTGGGGCCAACTGATAGCGAGAGCAGAACGGCGTGTTCTCACTCGATGATCGCACGGGGAATGTAGTTACCACTGTGGTGCTCTTTCTGCTTACAGCGGCCATCTTCTACACGGCGCGTGGCGCCTTCTTCATTTTACTGCTCTCTCTTTTCTTTGCCTACCTGATCGAACCCGCCGTCGCGTTGGTGCAAGAACGGTCGCCGCTCTTCAGGAAGAATCGTACTTTGGCAATTGCACAGGTGTACGTCATCGGGACCCTGGTGCTTGGCGGTTTGGGATACGAATTCGGCCCACGCCTCGTGTCACAAGCAAGGAGCCTGGGCACGACGGTACGAGAGCTCGTGGAACGTCTTTCCAGCGCTGGGGCCGCGGCTGGCGCCGGAACTGGCAATGGGTTGACAGCGGCCGAGCAATTGTGGATCCGTGACCAGTTGGCACATCACCAGGACGTCATTGCCCGTCTTTTCGAGCGCGGCGCGACGTCGATAGCGTATGTTGCCGCGAGCTCGGTCTGGCTTTTTGCCATTCCGATTCTGGCCATATTCATTTTGCGAGATGGGCGTCGGATCTCGGAGAACTTTATAGAATCCGTTAAGTCCCGAGGGAATCCGCGGGCCGAGCGAATCCTAGGCAATATTGACAGGATGCTCGCCAAATACATTCGCGCGCAGCTTTCCCTGGCGGCTCTTTCTTTCCTTTTCTATAGCGCCTGCATGTTTCTGCTGAGGTTCCCAGACGCGGTCGCACTGGGACTTCTTGGTGGGGCTCTCGAATTCCTTCCTGCGGTCGGATGGATCGTTTCAGCAGGCACGATTTTGACGATCGGTTTTCTGACACATTCCCACTGGATCTGGATGGCGGGCTTACTGATTGCCTGGAGGCTTGTACAGGACTATGTGAATTCCCCTCGCATCATGGGTGGCAGCTTGGAGCTGCAGCCCCTGGCCGTTGTGTTTGCGCTCATGGTAGGAGGTCAAGTGGGAGGCATTGCGGGCGTGTACCTCTCGGTGCCGGCAGTCGCAGTGCTCCGAATCGTGTGGCTGGAGTGTTTTCCGGCTCAGAACTCGTCGAAGGCCGCGTCCGATCAGCCGGTCATGCAGATGAAGGCATGAATTTAGGGGCATCCACGCGAGACCGACTGCCGGGCATTGGATCCGCGAAGCATTGAACGACTCGATGCGCAGTTGCGTTTTACCTAAAGGCGGGCCGTCGTCTAGACCACCTTACCCAGGAAGTGTTTTCGAGCCCGAGCAACTCACGTTGCGTTCTTTCAACCGCGAGGAAGACAAACTCCCCCGTATTTCTTTGAGGTACTTTGCGAATTCGCGAGGAAATCACGAACTGGGCATTGGTGCGTCGAAGTGTTTTCAAGAAGTTAGGATTGGCCTTCCTATTGCTTACATAACAAAGGAAGCGAATTCGGCGAGAAAAGTCGCAAGAGTGACGAAGACTCGCGATTCGAATCCATTGCAAAGCATGAAAGGAGAAAACAACGTGGCAGAACTGATAGTGGTTGGTTTTAAAAAGGACATGTACCGTGCATCGGAAGTGCTGAACGACTTAATGGGGCTCAATGATGATTGGGTGGTTGATTTGCATGACGCCGTTGCTGTCTATCGTGATTACAGCGGTAAACTGCGAGTCGATCAAAGCTTCCAGATGACGACGGGTGAAGGTGCAGGTTGGGGCGCGCTATGGGGCTTGATGATCGGGTCTATCCTCGCGATCCCCTTCACTGCCGGGGCCAGTGCAGCTGTGGCTGGCGCGGCTGTCGCAACCGGGGCGATCAGCGGGACCGCGATCGGTGCGGGAATCGGCGCGGTCGATGCATCGTCGTGGAAGGATGAGTTCGGCATTCCGGACGATTTCGTCCAGCGGGTTGGAGCATTGGTCCAGCCGGGCGACTCGGCCATCTTCGCGATCCTTCGGGTGGGCAATCCTGATGTCGTCGCCGATCAGTTCCGCGGCTACGGAGGAACGATCCTGCGCACGACGTTGAGTCGCGACCAGCAGGCTAAGGTGGAGAAGGTTCTCAGCGCCAGTGCTCGGTGAGTACGTTGCACTGTTACCACTGGCGCCCACGAGAGAGCACGAGCCGGACACGTTTTGGGAGGGGAAGGGCGACATGAATCACCTTCCCCCCCCCAACGAACCTCGGTTCGAGGCGGACGTACTAAATGGAGCGGCAATGATGCGAAAAAAGGCCGGCGAGTGCACGCTTTTCTTAGCCGCCTTGTTAGCGGCTTCCGCGTTGCTTCCCCCAGCTTTCAAAGGACAGGGCTCACTGCCGCCTGACATCGAAACACTTTACGATTCAGGCCAGTATCGGCAGGCAGCAGAAGCCCTACAAGTGGCGCTAGAGCGATATCCACAGGATGCCTCTCTCGATTATTGGCTCGGCCGTTCACTCTTCGAGGTTCGCGAGTTCAGCAAAGCGATTGAGAGGTTCGAGCGAACGGTCAAGATCGATACGAACAGCTCCATTACCACGATTGGCTTGGTCGCGCATATGGCCGCAAAGCCGAAGAGAACAGCCATTCCAACATGCCCGCCGCTCTTCCCCCAGCGCGCCGTGCGCACCACGAATTCGAAGTTGCCATCCAACTTGACGCCACGAATTTGAAGGCTCAGCGAGACCTTATCGCTTTCGAAGCAAACGCCCCTGAGAGCCTCGGTGGCGGCGAAGAGCATGTACTGGAGCAGATCCGTGCCCTGTCTGCCGTGGACGCGAACGAAGGCACACTGGCATTAGCTGATCTCTATGCCACGCGAAAGAAGTTCGATCAAGCCGACGCGGATTGTAGTGGCAGTAGCCAGGGACGACCGACAGGCGCGACTTCGACAGCTGCGTGTTCAGCCAGCCGGCTCCTTCACGCCGCCGCCCAAAAGCGCGAAGAACTCCGCAACATGCTTCTGCGAGACAGAGTCGTTGTCCGCGAACTCCAGCAGCACGGGCATCTGCAGCTTGGCGATGTCAACGGACCAGTCGTAGTCCTGGTTCACTGGATGTAATGCGTTTACCTGTTTTGCCCGAAAAGCTCATGAACGTATCTCACCGCCATACGTGATGAAATCAGAAGCTGCGCAGCAGAAAGTCTCGCGCGCTCCCGAGCACTCTCGCTCGTGCCGCTTGATCCGGCAGCATGCGGGCGATGGCAATCGCCCCGAGCATCGTTGAAATAATCACTTCGAAAGCGCGCTCCTTATCGGCAGCCCGCCGCCCCGGCATGAAGGGAAGCATTCGACCCTTGTATTTCGTCAGCTCCCCAAGGATTTGGGCCTTCATCGCCTTATCGGACCGCGCCAACTCGGGCGCCAGTGCCGCCAGCGGGCACCCAAACTCCGCGTGATCGCAGTGTTCCGGGCTCAAGTAGGCCTTCACGATCGCCTTCCACGCCGTCCCGGGTTGCGCCTGTTCCCCAACCCGAGCCAAGCGGTCGGCTGTTTCCCGGAAAGCCTCCCTCAACGACTCCACCACCAGCTCGTCCTTGCTCCTGAAGTGTTTGTAAAATCCTCCGTGGGTCAGGCCCGCGTCCCGCATAACGGCGGAAACCGCGGCGCCGGTTAAGCCTTCGGCGCGAACGCGCCGCGCGGCGTCTTTGACAATCTTGCGGTGGATCTCGGCTCTATGCTCGAGTCGGTAACGCATGGCTTTATAGGATGCCATAAATCATCTTATCGATGTAACCGTCCGCCGCGCGGGGAATCTATAAGATGATGTAGATAATCCTATGACTGCGGCGTTCGAGGCCGCGTCAATCCGATAGGAGGCTAAATGTCACCGAACACCATCTTCAATCTGCATCTCATTCTAGGTTATGTCGCGTGGCTGCTTTGCTTCGGCGTGTACATCCTGCCCCGGCTCAAGTCGATGGACCTGGTCGCAGCGCAACGCGCCATCGCTACGCTGCACAGCTTCCGCTTCTTCGGGCTCGTCTTGATTCTTCCAGGCGTCGTCGGCCCGAATCTGCCCGCAGCTGGCTTCGCCACGTTCGCCGCCTACTGGGACCTGGCAACCGGGGTGCTGGCCATGCTGGCGCTTCTCACAGTAAGAATCCGTCCGCTCTTCTGGCTTTTCGTCGTCACCTTCAATCTTGTTGGGACGGTCGACATCATCCTCGACTATTACCACGCCACCCAAGCCGGCCTTCCGGCGCTGGCCGGTGAGTTGCGCGTTGCATACGCGATCCCGATCCTCTATGTGCCCGTGCTAATGATCACGCACATCTTGGCCTTCTATTTGCTGGTGCGTCCTCAGCCCAAGGTCGCTCTGGCCCTCGCCAGCGATGCGGCGGCATCTTAGATCCGATTCAAGTCCCGATTAACGGGACCTTGTGCCAAACTGGGCCCGGCTCGAAGTCCGGGTCTTGGGGTCTGGGTAGCGTACTTCGGGACCGGTAACCAAGAAATGGATGGGCCCGCGACGGGCCGTTTAACTGGCACAACCAGAGCGGTGAATCGATTCGCGCCTCGCAACCGGAGAAAGGTCTCGCTATCTAAGCTAGATGCGCGGAAACATCCGACTTATCGCGGTCGCTTGTCAGTATCGATTCGGGAAACCGCTCTGAACGGGCGTAGCAGGAGGGAGGAAGAAAATGGCAAAAGTATTTGGTGCGGACTCAACAACGGAAGCTGTTTTGTCGGGCGTAAATCTCAATGGGAAACGGATTCTCGTAACCGGCGTTTCGGCTGGGCTCGGAGTGGAGACTGCGCGCGCCCTTGCAGCCCACAGTGCGCACGTTGTTGGCGCTGCGCGCGATGTGACCAAAGCTGAAGGAGCGACCGAGCAGGTGCGCAAGGACGCTGCGGCCAACGGTGGCAGCTTCGAGTTAGTTGAGCTCGATCTTGCGAATCTCAAGAGCGTGCGTGCTTGCGCCGACGGACTGCTGGCAAAAGGTGAACCGTTCGACGTGATCATCGCCAATGCCGGAGTCATGGCCACACCGTTCGGCCACACCGCGGACGGCTTTGAGACGCAGTTCGGCACGAATCACCTGGGCCACTTCGTGCTCGTCAATCGGATTGCGCCTCTCATCCGCGCAGGCGGGCGGCTGATCAACCTGTCTTCCGCCGGTCACCGCTATTCCAATGTCGACCTCAACGATCCCAACTTTGAGCACACCCCTTATGAGCCATTCGTTGCTTACGGCAGATCCAAAACGGCAAATATCCTCTTCGCTGTTGCCTTTGACAACCGTCACCGCGAGCGTGGCGTGCGCGCTGCTGCCGTGCATCCGGGGGTCATACAGACCGAGCTGGCACGCTACGTGGACGCGGATCGCCTGCAGGCATTGATGGACCGAATAAACAAGGACATGGCGGCAGCGGGCAAGGTGTTCCACTGGAAGACGGTTCCTCAAGGGGCCGCAACTTCGGTGTGGGCAGCTGTCGTTGCTCCTGCTGAGGCGATCGGCGGCCACTATTGCCAGGATTGCCACGTTGGCCAGATCGTGCCGGATGATGTGGCCATTGGCGTGAGCGAAGGGGTCCGGCGGTATGCGCTGGATCCAAAGAGCGCGGAGGCGCTGTGGAAGAAAAGTGAAGAACTCGTTGGAGAATCTTTTTCCCGACCACGCTCAACATTCGCGGCTACATAGATCCAACACGTTCGCGTGCCGCGAAGGCCCCTCACCAGCATAGCGCCGAAAGCTCGGGCCCGTTTCGGCCGAAGTTCTGCCGCTTAAGCCGTCACTTACGAACGATCGCGCCGAAGAGAAGAAAGACTGGTAGCACCGGAAGTGATTCTTCTGCACTACACCCTTCCTCGAATCGCGACTGCGATTGTCACCGTCATATTCCGTCCTTGGATCGAAAGACAGGAGTGTGGCCAGCTGATGCCCTAGTGCCAGCTTACCATTTGATCGGCAGTGCCATGGTGGCACTGTGATCTGATGAACCCCCGCTCTTCTGCAATCCACATATAAATCAATAAGTTCGGTGTTTCTGGAAAACGTCGAGCTTTGGCACAACCGTTGCAATTCGTCTACACCGTGAGGCGTTCAAACAATCCATCGAATTTGCGAACCGAGCTCGTCGGGAACCTTGAGAAATGCTTCGTGCCTCGCGAAATTGAGGCCCGAATGTCAAGTGAGACTAAAGCGGCAAAAAGTAACCGTCAGCGCTCCGTAGACAACGTGGGCCCTCGTATTTCCGGTATCGACAAGCAACTGCCTTCGATGTGGGCACAAAAGAGGGGCACGTGTTGAAGATCAGCATCACCAAAACCCCAGCCGAAATGCGTTGGGTTCTGCAAGGCCGTTTGGTGGAGCCGTGGGTTAGCGAACTCTGGACAAACTGGAAGAAGGCGTACCGAAGCCGCAAGGTTTGCACGTGCGTTATCGATCTCAACGATGTCACGTCAGTTGATCAAGCCGGGGAAAAGCTTTTGCGCGCTATGTCGAGAAAGGGTGCGCAATTCATAGCCCGGGGCCTGTACATCAGGCATGTGCTGAAGGCACTGAAATGAGCGGCAAGTCCGAGCTGTCCGGATGATCCGCATCTTTTGTCGAAGATTCCTTGCTCAGTGTCGTTCTCTCCATCGACGCGAATAAGATCTGAAGTCGCGACGACGAACGAAAAACACGACGCGCACTTCAAGGAGACGAAGGAGAAAGGCTATGCCAGTGGATTTCCAAGGCAGGATCTATGACAACGAAGCGGCATCTGTCCCCGTGGGCAGTCCGGTGGGCACAGACTCGAAGCACCGGTAGGGAATCGAGTTCGTCGCGGTAGAGGGATTAAATAGGAAAGGACTCGGGTATGACGTTATCGGCCGGTAGAAGAACGCAACTTGATGAAGCAGGATGGATTTCGGAGATACGCAATGAACAGTCTTCTTAGGCGCAATCTCACTATAGCAGGATCGCTTTGTTTGATCGTCATCCCTCTGATCGTCGGCGCCCTACGCGCGAAACATGCCTCAGGCGCGGGAAGGGAAGCACCTCCAGATGTAATGGTCACGCAGGTCGAGCAGAGGGACGTTCCGATTTACGGCGAATGGATTGGTACGTTGGACGGGTACGTCAATGCCGACGTTCGGGCGCAAGTCACAGGCTACTTGGTCCGGCAAGACTACCAAGAGGGTGCCTTGGTCAGAGAGGGTCAACTCCTCTTCGAAATTGATCCGCTGCCGTTTAAGGCGGCTCTCGACCAAGCCGAAGGACAGTTAGCACAGGCGACCGCGCAACTTGCCAATGCTGAAGCTGTTCGAGAGCGCACCCGGCTCGATGTGGAACGATATACTCCGCTGGCGAAGGAGCAAGCAGCGAGTCAGCAGGATCTCGACAACGCCACTCAAAATAACTTGGCAGCGATAGCCACGGTAGCGACTGCCAAGGCACAAATCAAGACGGCCGAGGCGGCTGTCGAAACAGCAAGGATCAACCTCGGTTTTACTAGGCTTACCGCGCCCATTAGTGGCATTGCCGGCCAAGCCCAGCTACAGGTAGGTGCCTTGGTCAACCCGAGCAGCACTCCGGTGACGACGGTTTCGACACTTGACCCCGTTAGGGACTATTTCACCGTCAGCGAACAAGATTACCTCCAGTTGCAGAAGCAGTTTTCAAGCTCGGAAAGACAGCGTTGGAAACTGCAACTCATCCTCGCGGACGGGACAATTTATCCCCATGAGGGCACCTTTTACTTCGCGGGTCGTGCTGTCGATCAAAACACGGGCGCGATCCAACTAGCGGCACTTTTTCCCAATCCCGGCAATGTTCTTCGTCCCGGGCAGTACGGCAGAGTCCGCGCCGTAGTCCGAGTAGAGAAAGCCGCCCTGCTAATCCCACAGCGCGCTGTGACAGAACTGCAAGGCAGCTATCAGGTTGACGTTGTCGGGGACGACGAGAAGATCGCCGTCCGCCCTGTGAAAGTTGGGGACCCAATCGGCACCATGTGGATTATCCAAGATGGACTGAAGCCCGGCGAACGTGTCGTCGCGGAAGGCCAGCAGACTCTCCTCCCCGGCACGATCGTGCAGCCCAAGCCATTTGTGACCGAATGAAGGTCAAGACTCTCCAGCAAGGGGCTGCGGAGAGCTTTGATAGTTTGATCGAAAGGAACCAAGAGCCATGTCCAAGTTTTTCATAAGACGGCCCATCGTCGCGATGGTAATCGCGATTCTTACGGTGATCGTAGGCGCCATCACGATCGTGAGCTTGCCTGTGGCGCAGTTTCCGAACATCGTTCCACCGGAAATTCAGTTGCAAGCCAGTTATGTCGGTGCGGACGCGCAGACGCTGGAGCAATCCGTAGCAACGCCTATCGAACAGCAAATCAACGGCGTGGACAACGTGAACTATATGTATTCACTAAACGCCACCGCCAACTCGCAAACGACCATGGTTGTGGACTTCGACCTGAAGACAGATCCCAATACCGATCTCATCCTCGCACAGTCGCGCGAACAACTTGCTGCGGGTCAGCTTCCGCCGGACGTTAACAGCTACGGGGTCACCATCAGAAAGTCCGTGACCGCCCCACTCATGCTGGTCGGAATATTCTCCCCCAAGGGCACTTACGATACAAAATTCCTTGGCAACTACGCCTATATCAACCTCAACGACCCCATCGCCCGCTTGTACGGTGTGGGCCAGACGCAGGTTTTCGGCGCAGGGCAGTATGCGATGAGGCTGTGGGTACAGCCTGACAAACTGGCGAAGCTTGGCATCACGGTCACGGACATCGTCAATGCCGTGCAGGCGCAGAACACGGTCAATCCTGCTGGCCAGGTCGGTGGGGAACCAGCTCCGGCAAACCAGCAATTCACTTATTCCGTGCTTGCACAGGGCCGGCTGACCTCTCCGGAACAATTCGAAAACGTGATCGTGCGCGAGGCGCCCAATGGCGGGACCGTTCGCGTGAAAGACGTCGCGCGCGTCGAGCTGGGCGCACAGGACTATAGCATTGTCAGCCGATTGAATGGCAAGCCCGCCATCGTGATTCCTGTCTACCAATTGCCCGGTTCCAATGCGGTTCAAACCGCCGCTGGTGTCCGAAAACTGATGGCCGAAATGAAGCGGCGCTTCCCGCAAGACATGGATTACGCCATATCCTTAGACCAGACGAGCGCGGTGACCGAAGGAATGAGGGAGATTATTCAAACCCTCGTCATCGCCATCGTCCTGGTCATCCTTGTCGTATTCCTCTTCCTGCAAGATTGGCGCGCTACGCTGATCCCATTGCTGGCCGTGCCTGTCTCGCTGGTGGGCACGTTTGTTTTGTTCCCGCTGTTCGGGTTTTCTATCAATACGCTCTCGATGTTCGGGTTGGTATTGGCCATCGGCTTGGTGGTGGATGACGCGATTGTTGTTGTCGAAGGCGTACAACGGCATATTGAGGAGGGTCTCGCTCCAAAAGATGCCGCTCGGAAGGCGATGGAAGAACTGTCCGGTCCCGTCATCGCTATTGCCCTGGTTCTTTCCTCGGTGTTTGTACCGACAGCTTTCATCCCCGGCATCACCGGAAGGCTGTACCAGCAATTTGCCGTCACCATCGCCATTTCGGTAGTCCTCTCCGCTTTTAACGCTCTCACGCTGAGCCCGGCACTTGCCGGCTTACTTCTCCGGCCAAAGGGGGAGAGCCAAGGGCCGCTGAGCAAGTTCTTTAGCGCGTTCAATCGCATGTTCGGGCGCGGCACCGAGATCTATGTCCAACTCTGCGGTGGCGTTATTCGCAAGGGCGCGTTGGCTTTGTTTGTGATCGCGGCCTTCGGTGTGGGCGCAAGTTTCTTTGGAAGTCATCTGCCCTCCAGCTTCCTGCCCGACGAAGACCAGGGTTATGTCTTCATTAACATGCAGCTTCCCAATGCGGCTTCGTTGGAACGCACGAGCGATGCGGCGAGGCAGGTTGAGAAGATACTCGCCAGTACACCTGGCGTCGAATACACCACGAGTGTTGTTGGCTTCAGCTTGCTCAGTTTTGTCCGGACCAGCTACAACGCCTTCTATTTCGTTACTTTGAAGCCCTGGAGCGACCGTAAATCCAGGGCGGAACAGTATCAGGAAATCAAGGCGCGCCTGAACCAGCAGCTCAGCAAACTTCCAGAAGGAGTTGCTTTCAGTTTCTCGCCTCCGGCGATCCCTGGAGTCGGCACTTCTGGCGGATTTCAGTTCGTTCTGGAAGACCGCGCCGGGCGCGACGTGCAGTTCCTTGCGGGCAACCTGGCGAAGTTCCTGGCGGCAGCTCGTAAACGCCCCGAAATTGGCGCGATCAGCACGACGTTTCTGCCGAGCGTGCCGCAACAGTTCGTGGATGTGGACCGGGACAAAGTGCTTAAGCAAGGTGTGGCCGTCAGCGACGTTTACAGAACTATTCAGGCTTTCATGGGCGGGCTGTTCATCAACTACTTCAACGAGTTCGGTCGTACGTGGCAGGTGTACGTTGAGGCCGAAGCGCCTTACCGGTCCAATATGGAAAATCTAGGGCAGTTCTACGTCCGGAACAGCGGGGGTGACAGGGTTCCGCTGTCCGCGTTAACGAGGTTCGAATCGCGTTCCGGGCCCGAATTCACCATGCGCTACAACGAGTATCGCTCAGCGCAAATTAACGGTAGTGCCGCGCCCGGATATAGCTCAGACCAGGCGACGGCGGCACTGGAAGAAGTATTCAGGCAGACCATGCCCAGCGAAATGGGCTTTGATTATATGGGCATGTCCTATCAAGAGGAGAAGGCGCGTGAAGGAGTGCCTGCTTCGGTCATCTTCGGTTTCTCGCTGCTGTTCGTGTTTCTAGTCCTTGCTGCGCTCTATGAGAGCTGGTCGTTGCCGTTCAGCGTGCTCCTGGGCACATCGGGGGCGGTATGCGGGGCTTTTGCAATGTTGTGGCTGCGTCGGGCGGTGCTCGGCGCTTTCTATCCGGCTTACATGGTGCAGATCGAGACCGATGTCTACTCGCAAATCGGTTTGGTGATGTTGATAGGTCTGGCCGCCAAAAACGCGATTTTGATTGTCGAATTTGCCAAGGAACGGTACGAAAAGGGACAGCCTCTGGTGGATGCGGTTCTCGAAGGGGCAAGGCTTCGCCTGCGTCCCGTTCTGATGACCTCGTTTGCGTTCATTCTCGGTTGCGTGCCGCTATGGATGGCCTCCGGCGCCGGTTCGGTGGCGCGCCAAATCATGGGCACGGCCGTAATCGGCGGCATGCTGGCAGCCAGCAGCGTCGACATCCTCCTCGTTCCAGCACTTTTCCATCTTGTGGAGAAGTGGTCGGGCGGTGGTAAGCGCGGGCGTGCCCTAGGGCCCGTCACGCCGAGCCCGACTCCGGGTGATTGAGATGAAACATCCGCTGATTCATTCCACGCTGTTGATGATAGCCGCGGGCTTACTGGCAGGCTGTACGGTCGGCCCTAACTACCACAAACCGACAGTTTCTGTACCGACCGCCTATCACGGGCCGGACGATGATCCGCAGGAGCAGGCCCAAGCGCAAGCAGCCTCTTTTGCAGACCTTCCTTGGTGGCAGGTCTTCCAAGACTCGGTTCTACAGGACCTGATCCGGCAGGCTCTCAAGCAGAATTATGATTTGCGAACGGCCACAGAGAAAATCATGGAGGAACGCGCTCAGCTCATGGTGACCCGCTCGAACCAGTTCCCGCAACTGAGCGCAAACGGAAATGCAGTTGATGAACGGAGCTTTCAGGGCTTCCCCTTTCAAACCAGATTTGCAACCTACGCCGCTGATGCAACGTTTCAGCTGGACCTCTTTGGTCAATTGCGACGCGCCACCGAATCTGCGCGCGCCCAGCTTCTGGCAACAGAATATGCCCAGCGGACCGAGATCCTTACGCTGGTAAGTGACGTAGCCAGCGACTATTTCGCGCTTCTGTCGCTTGACCTGCAGCTCCAGATCACTCGCGACACGATCAAGACCCAGCAGGACGCCGTCAATCTGACGCAGTTCCGCCTCGAGCACGGCGTCGCCACGCAGCTCGACGTCCTGCAAGCTAAACAGGTGCTCGATACCGCCAACGCGCAGATTCCCGAACTGCAGAGAGAGATCGGATTGGAAGAGGACGCGCTCAGTATTCTTCTCGGCGATTACCCACATGGCGTGGCACGCGGACTCCCGCTGGTCCAGCAACAATTGCCTCCCGAGGTGCCGGCGGGCCTGCCTTCTTCGTTGCTCGCGCGGCGTCCGGACATTTCCCAGGCTGAGCAAAATCTGATCTCCGCCAATGCGCAGATCGGAGTCGCCAAAGCCGCCTTCTTTCCACAGATTTCTCTCACCGGTACCGCGGGCGGTGCGATAGGGCGCAGCTCAGTGTTCTCGTCCTTCGTAAACTCCAATATCGGAACCTGGGGCGGCGCAGCGCAATTGGCGCAACCCATTTTCACTGCCGGTAGACTCCGAGGGAACCTTCACTTTGCCGAGTCGCAACAGCGAGAGTTTCTGATCGCCTACAAACAAGTCATTCAGGGGGCGTTCAGGGACGTCTCGGACGCTTTGATCGCCTATCAAAAATATTATGAAATCCGCGTGGCGCAGGAAAATACGGTCCAGGATCTTAGCGATTCTGTCAGCACATCACTCGAACGCTACCGTGGCGGCATCGCTACCTATCTCGAGGTCCTTGACAATCAGCGCTCTCTATTCAGCGCCCAACTGACTCTGGCGCAGGACCGCGGAAACGAGTTCCAGAGCCTTGTTCAACTTTACAAGGCGCTTGGTGGAGGCTGGCAGCAGTAAAGCCTGCGATTGTCGAACGCGAGCATTTTGAACACGGAAAGAAGGACCGTGATCATTCTAACCTGTGCAGGACTCGCGACATCAAAGCTTTAAGCTGCAGTCTCTGAGAGGTTTATCGGATGCGAACGGAAGAAGTTACCGACGGGTCTCGGCTTTCTGCCGCCACGCGGTTCGAAACACTTGTTCGCGTATCGAATGCTATCGGAACGCATCGAGATCCGCAGGAACTATTTGGCGCGCTGGTGAGGGAGTTACGCCGAGTGGTTCGGTTTGATTATATCGGTGTCACCATTCGTGACGAGAAATCGAATACGTTTCACCGGCACTCGATCGACGCGGAGACAGAAGCAGCTATCCCTCCATATCCCGAATTGGCTATGGAGGAGTCTGATGCCTGGTGGGTCTATCAAAACCAAGAGCCTTTGATCACTTCGCTCGAGGCTCCGGAACCTTCGTTTTCCAAATTTCAAGAGATTTTGAGGAAGTATGGAGTCCGCTGTGTGTGCACTCTCCCCTTAACTACAGCCCATACTAAGGTCGGAACGCTCGCCTTTGCCAGTAAAGCTCCGGATATCTACACCGAGGAAGAAGTTTACTTTCTTTCGGTGGTGGCGGAGCAAATCGCTTTGGCATTCGATAATGCGCTCCACTTTGCTGCGGCGCAGGCCTCACGGCAGCAGTTACTGAAAAAGAGCGAGCGTGTTGGACTTCTCCTCGAATTGACCAACCACCTGGTTTCCAATCTCGACTTCCGGGATCTTCTTCGAGCCGCAGTGGCGAGCACGCGCCGGGTTATGGGCTGCGATTGTATTGGCATTTGTCTTCCCGATACCGACAAGAGCCAATTGCGGATCTATGCCTTGGATCTTGCCTTTCGCGACGAATCCGTCCAAGAGGAGAGCCTTGTCCCAATCGATGACGATGTCTCGGGAACGGTCTATCGAACCGGCAAACTCTGGTGTGGGAGCGTCGCGGAGGCGAGGCGACTAGGGATGAAGGACACCTCTCAAGCCGACGCTGGAACGGTCTGCATCCTTCCTCTTATTACCCGAGGTCGCGTGTTGGGGATATTCGGCGTGGTCAAATATCAGAACGATGCATTTACCGGTAACGATATCGAGTTTCTCACCCAAATCGCAAATCAGGTTGCCATTGCCGTAGAGAATGCACTTGCGTTTGGGGAGATTCGAGAGCTGAAAGACCAGATCTCCAAAGAGAAGTTGTATTTGGAAGATGAAATCCGCACGGAAATGAATTTCGCACAAATCATAGGAAAGAGTCCTGCTCTGCGCAAGGTCTTGAAGCCAGTGGAAACCGTAGCGCCGACCGATTCAACAGTGCTCATATATGGAGAGACGGGCACGGGTAAAGAACTGATCGCGCGCGCTATTCATGATTTGAGCCCGCGGCGCTCGAAGCCCTTCGTCAAGCTCAACTGCGCCGCCATACCGACGGGCTTGCTGGAAAGCGAATTGTTCGGACACGAGAAAGGCGCATTTACGGGAGCTATCGCGCAACGCATTGGCCGCTTCGAGGTGGCCAACGGCGGCACTATTTTTCTGGACGAGATAGGAGAGATACCTCTTGACCTGCAAACCAAGCTGCTCCGTGTGCTGCAAGAGCGAGAGTTCGAGCGGCTGGGAAGCTCGCGAACGCTTCGGACAGATGCACGCCTGATTGCGGCGACGAACAGAGATTTGGAAGAGATGGTGAGGGAGCAGAAGTTCCGATCGGATCTCTTCTTTCGCTTGAACGTCTTTCCTGTCCACGTCCC
>Ga0207053_10125_pt1 | contig 20834 bp, 20 predicted proteins | sample Alteio_BWMinCont_59_FD_153290 | JGI IMG/M metagenome (GOLD analysis project Ga0207053, IMG submission 153290) | Enriched cells from forest soil in Barre Woods Harvard Forest LTER site, Petersham, Massachusetts, United States -... | ecosystem: Environmental > Terrestrial > Soil > Temperate forest >...
GTAGCCGACTTCACCGCTTGCCGGGTGTACACCATTGATGAAGTTATTTTCGACGAGAACGTTTGTTGCATGACACTGAATTCCGTCCTGACAGCCCAAATAGATGGGCGTGTATTTTGAATTTTGGATTGTATTTCCTAACACGCTGATCCGATCGACGGTCCCGTCGCCATTAAAAACAACGGCTGTCCCGCCCAAGTCTTCAAAATTGTTTTCAAGGACGGTAACGTCGTGGCCACCGCGAATTCTGATGGCGTCTACGGACTGCTTCATGTTCGTAAACGTTAGCCATTCAAATTCCAAATAGTCTCCATAGACATCCAGAACATTGGAGGTAGTTCCTGGGTAAGCGAGAACAGCACCATTCGGCTGTGGATTTGCGGAACGAATTACGATGGGTGATGCGGCTGTTCCAGAGGATCTGATCGCACAAGGGGTGGTGTATAGGCCAGCCGCCATCACGACTGTAGTGCCAGGCGCAACGGCGTTGATCTCTTTACACCAATTGTTAGAAGGCCCTACTTGGATAACTGTTTGTGAGTCGTTGAGGATCGTTACAACCGTGGAGGCGCTGGTTGTGCGACTACCGGTCACGTCTTGCACAATAGCCGTCAGCGTGTGGTTGCCATTCGCGAGAGTGCTCGTGTCCCAAATAGTAGAGTAGGGCGCCGACCATAGTTCCGAGCCAACATTTGAACCGTCAACTTGGATTTGCACGCTCATGATTGCGGCGGTATTACTGACATTCGCTGACACCGTGAGACTACCCGAAACGGTAGCGCCATCATTTGGAACTGTGATCGACGACTTGGAAATGCTTGAAGTCGCCAATGAGCTGGAAGGCATAGCACTTACGATGTTGCGAGTAACCATTGCGGGCACAGCGCCAGCGGCGATTAGCGCAAGGCAAGTTACAAGACTAAACGCGTGCCCCAAACTTCGATTCTTATTTCGCGGTTGCCAGACTCTAAGATTAGTCACGGGTTACCTCTCGGGAAAGGCTCATTGACCTGGAACAACTTCGTCAGGCTGGACTGGTTCAGTTCTAAGAGAATGGAAGTTTGTTTCCAAGTGCCCTAAAGGACAGGGTAAGTACAGGCGGCATTTCACTTGAGAAGGGAGTTGTCTCTGACTCGCCGTATCGTCACACTTCAAAAACATACCTTGCTGAGTAGCAGTATTTCCCGGAATTCGGCGGGCTTTGGTTAGTAATTCAAGGTATATAACGCAGCGCTACCTCTCAGTGATGCGGCGCAGGCGCCAGGGCCTAAAGCCTCTCGTGCTCCTAGGTAATTGAAAAGGAGAACGAGTTTTACGTTCGGCTTTGATCCATCCAGCAGGCCTACCCCGCCTGTCTGAGTCGTAGCGAGTCTGGTGGCTAAGTTCCGTTCAGTGCATGACACTGAGACGCTAAAGCAAGTGCGCGGTGAGCAAGCAGAGAAATCATCAACCGGGATATGCCGCTAAACAACATGCTAACGCCGACTAGTATGCCGGTCGCCCACGCTGTGCTGGATGGCTAGGTGCGCCAGATCATGATTTGGTAGCGTTACTAATCCTGCTCATGCCCGGCTGGAGTTTGCGTCGGTCCGCTTGGCGAAAGTAAATAACCAGGACGAGTCCGCACGTAGAGCTTGCCTTTTCCAGGTGCATTCACTTTTACTCGAATCTTGCGATATCCCGAAGGATCGTTTCCCTCTGGACTATAGCCGAGAGTGTATTGATGTCGGACGTCTTCAGCAATCTGCCGGCAAACGCTTACGACTTCTGAGGAAGATTTCGGGAAATATGCTTTGCCGCCAGTTTCTTTCGCAAGTTTCTCGAGTACTTTTGGGTTTTGGTCAGCACTATTTTCGTCGAAAAGACCGATTGCATAAATAATTACACTGGTGCTTTGGCCCATCCGCAGCACTTGCGAAAAAGTATGCTTGCTGGCGTTGTCTCCTCCGTCGCTGATAAGGAGCAGGGTCTTTTTGTCGAGTGGAGCCGTTTTGAGGCGTTCCAAAGCCGCTGCAAGAGCGTCGTACAATGCTGTTTCTCCGCTCACCGGAGTCTTCAATAATGCAGCCTTCAAATCTTCGACACTGCTTGTGAATGGCACGTTTGCGAGAAGTCCAAATGTTACTGAGTCGCTAAAATTGACCACAAACTCGCGGTCTTGTGGGTTGCTGGCTTGGACAAATGCGACCGCCCCTGCGATTACGTCGTCGCGTTTGGCAGCCATGCTTCCACTGTGATCCACCACGACACCGGCCGTGACGGGTGTGTCTTCGCGCCTGAACAACAAGATTCTTTGCTGGCGTCCATCTTCGTAGACCTGGAAGTTTGAAACATCCAATCCGGAAACAAAGTGATCGGATTTGTCGGTCACCGTGACCGGCAAGACCACCAGGTTAACTTCCGAAGAAATTACGTGTCGGCCGGCACCTTCTTGTGAAGAAAGCGATCGCGTAGAAGTTGGGGGCCCGAAGGCCGCTGCCAGGAGAATGCTGGAATAGAGCGCGCGCCGAGCTGAAGATGACTTCGCACGCACGCTCCATTCTCGCAACATCTTTCTCGCCTTCCTCGCCTACAGGCGAGCTCTGAACCGTTGCCAGCATAGCATTCTAAGCGCCGCTCCGCGATGTCGGGCTCGGCGCTTTGAAAGCATCCAGAACCTTAGTTCGAGCGCCACGAGAAAAATCCTGGACACGTAGAGAAGAGGAAGCTGACTCGCCGTCTGCGGTAACTTTTTGGTGGCGTTCTCTGCAACCACGACAGGTGCTTCAACGAACAAATGGTAGACCCGTGCGGGCTCGAATCGCAGACCTCCACCGTGTCAATTCAGAAAGCGAAATTGTAGATGATGAGAAGGAGTGAGCACAACTAGCATCAATGCAATCGAATAGGTGGTTCAGAGGATGATCGTGATTGCACCGAGTGTTGCCAGACTTAGGGCGCTTGCACGGGCTAGCATCGGAGGGTTACGTCACAAAGTACGTCACAAAACCGGCTGGGTTTAAGTGTAAAGGCTTTGGTCCGCGGAGTCATCGCAGGCGGGGGATAGGAGATAGGAGCGGGCGAAACTGCCCTATTTTGGCCTATTCTCAGCGTCATTTTTGCGGATGAGACTTAGGAGGGAGGTCGAAATTTCTCTAGTTGATCTACTCGCAGTTTGCCCAAACACCCAATCAACAATTCCGTGGGCGCGGCCCAGAGGCTATCAGCAGTTGAGACCCCACTTTCTTCAAGATTCAGATATTCTCCTCGCGTCAGTGGAATCGGTATATTCAGTAGGTTTATTCCTTTAGAATCAAGGCCGACTTCTAGCTGCTTGAGTAGCATATTTATTTCTACTTGTGGATTTTTGTCTAACAACAACACAGCCAATATATTTGACGCCGACTGTAGATGAAATCTCGTGAGGTCCGCAAATCGTCTAATATCGCCGTATTCGATTCGCCCAAAATATGAAGTTGTAGAGAATTCAGTTTCTATTTTTTCCAACCTACATCCCGACACCCAATCGAACAGCACCGAGGCCCTCTTGCAACGGCCATAAAATTCCATCTGATCGTTCGCATATCTTTGTAAGGTTCCGACTATCTCTCGGCCAAATCTTTGGACAGCTTGATTCACTCGTTGAGATTCTTTAATGCCCTTCACTAACGGTGTATAACCCATTTCCTCGGCTGGAAGACCCTGCATCAAACCCATAAGATTGATTGCATTAATGAGCTGCGTCGGGACATTCTTCACGATTTCGATTAGCCTCATGGCGGAGTCGAATGAAAGGGATGATCTTCCACAAGCCCTTCCAAGCAAGCTCAAGGAAATTTTGTCTCCCTCGACCTCAATTAGATCGAGTCGTATCATGCGTCCGACTAACTCCTCCAGTTGGGAATGCATTCGATCACGCCAATTTGGATCACGTCGTATTTCCAAATATCCGGCGAAAGTGTTGAAAAGTAACACCGACACATCCGATCTGGGTATCTTCCCCACTTGTGCGAGAAGGCGCACGAGCCAGGTATCAATATGTCTGGGATCAAAAGAAGATTCGAGCCGCTCCAATCGGCCTCGAACATATTTGTTAAAGAGCACGGTTCTTTCAGTTGGCGTTTCGGCGTAGATAATTGATTTCCCTTTCTCATTGAAACCCAGTCGACCCGCTCGACCTGCCATGTTTTTGTATTCGGCAACCGTGAAAGGTCTCCCATCTTCGCCAAGGAATTCGTTTTCCGCGAGAATAACGGTTGACGCGGGAGTATTTATTCCTGCCGCTACAGTTGTCGTGGCCGCAAGGACGCGAAGAGGACTTTTAGGGTCACGAAATGCTTGCTCAACGATAATTCTTTCCTCACGGTTTAGATTAGAGTTGTGAAACGCTGTACCTCCTTGAAGACACTGACGGAGCGCCCCGGAAGCGCTGGACTGATCTTCTGCTCGCAACTGGTTCAAAGCGTCCGAAACGGGTGGAAGCTCTAGGTCCTGAGCTAAGTAATTTGCACAACCTTGCGCGGGACCACGGGCGTTTCTAAAAATTATGACTTTCTCGTTGCCGGAAATAAGCTTCTTTAGAAGGGGGACGATGACATCCTGCGTGCTCGGTTTTTCTCTTCGGATTTGTACCTCGAATGGTTTCAAAAGTTGTTCAAAACCTTCCTTTCCAGCTTCATCGAGGAACTGGTAGGTCCCATTGCGATCTATGACCCCTTCTGTCAAGGGAACTGGCCGTTCAGTATGGAAGAGAAGCTCCGACCCAATCCACTGGTTGAAGCTATTCGCGTCTCCGATAACTGCGGAAAGCGCGATAATCTGCGGTGTTATACCCCTCTCTCTTGCCGCTAACACGAAGGTAAGGAGCAATTCGACAGTAATACCGCGGTTAGGATCTGTGATGAACTGCGCCTCGTCGATGACGATTAAACCCAATTGAGAGAGCGTGGATGGATTGCCGACCACGAGCTGCAAAAACATTTCATACGTCAGAAGAGCCAAATCATACTTGCCTTTGATGAACGCGCTCACCTGATCGTTATAGTCTCCAGAACATCGAATTACGCGTAAGCCTAATTTCGCGGCGTAAAGTCCGGAGAATTGATCAAATTTTTCATTCACCAAAGCTTTGTAAGGCAGGAGAAATACCGCCCTGCGGCGGTAGCAGGCATCGCTGCAAAGCAAATCCACGATAGTCGAAGGGCTGCGGCAACTTTCAATGACCTCTCGAAACAGATTGATTGGAAAATCGTCAGCCTGGCGTATTCGCTGGGGGCAGATTCGGTCCAACTAGACATAGGGACGATACAGTTCATGCACCGTGGGTACTCCATCCAATTGGATTCGGTGAGATATGATGCGAACGGGCTTTATCTAAAGGGATTCATAGGAAATCCGACCAACTTGTGGATTTCAAATCTGACGCTCAATTTCAAGGCAGGCAAATTGAATCCGGCAGGGGAGTGGAAAGCTGGGGACGTTTCGTCCGAAGCAACGATAGTGGGAGCGGGTCAAACTAGTTCCATAGCGTCTCTATCCTCCGGTAGCCGTGCACCCTTTGAAGTGACGATTCCAAATGTAAGGCAGGTCCCTTCTCCGGCGGACCAACCAACGATTTATATGTGGTTCTCGGGTGAACGGTACTCTTACGGACCATAATGGTCGATCAATCCAGTCCGGGAAACCGACCAATACGCTGAGCGTTGTTGGCAATGCAGTATTGTTTCGTGCGAATAAACACTCGCCTACGTGCTCTTTGTACCCGTCTGCATTAAAAAGTGTCGGCGACGTTTTACTCGCCCTGAGAAGCGAGCGCGAGAAACAACGTGCGGCAACTCGAACCGGTGAAGGTTCAATAAGTCCTCGGACTGACAATTTAAAGTAACACTTAACTTGTACGTGTCCGGTTTGGACTTAGGCAAGCGGCTTCCACTTTCGGCTTACCAATGTCTGTGATATGGATTTTTAAGCGGTAAGCCACTACGATTGTCCGGTGTCGAGTTATCGAACAATAGTGAAGGGTTCGTTCTTCGCCATACTCTGCGTGCTTATAGAACTTGCGAGTTGCCTTAGCCTCTCAGCGCAAGACAACCGATTCGTGGTCGTTGAGAGCGGCAGACACGGATATATCAACCAAGAGGGCATGCTGGTCATACCGACAACCCTTCAGGGCACCTATGTGCTTCATTTCAGCGAAGGACTTGTTGGTTTTTCGGAGAGAGTGAAGCCCGAACCGGCCAAGATTCCTTACGTGGATAAGGATGGGAAGCTACGTCTTTTTCCACAAGAGAAATGGGGGTTCATTGACACTAGTGGCGCTGTAGTCATCCGCGCTCGGTTCGACGCAGTCGCAGAGTTCTCACCGGGACTAGCTGCAGTAGCTACGGACACGGACCGAACTAGCCACAGCTGTATGGATTGTGACCTAAACCAGCATTGGGGATTTATCGACAAGTCGGGAAAAGAAGTGATTCCGCTGCAATACCACGCAGTTTCGTCTTTCTCGGAAGGATTGGCAGCCGTAAGCCACTGTGGATACGTTAACACGTCGGGTGTAGTCGCCATCCCGCCCGCGTTTTCTTACTGTGGGGACTTTTCTGAAGACTTAGCGGACGTATTAAACAGCGGTAAATGGCGTTACATCGACAAGCAGGGGAAAGTAGTGCTTGAAGTGCCTTACGAGGGGGTCCGCTCATTCAAGAATGGATTGGCCGCCGTGGAGGAGGGTTTGTCCGGTCCGGATCAAAAGTTCGGGTATATCGACAAGCATGGCAAGCAGGTCTGGAAACCCAAGCCCGCCTTATAGACCAAGATCGATAGAGACGACGAGACTTTCACGAAATGAAGGCTCGCACGATTCTCAATGCCTGGTTAGTCGGATAACAGGACATTTCAAGTAATGAGTTGACGCATGCTTCGTAGATTATGGCTGAACAACCATGGTTCTATTTCGAAAGACACTATGGGCAGCACCAACAGCAAACGCTAACTGGAATACGAGAAAGACTACGGACGCCCACATATACGCATCCAGCCAATTGTTTAGGGATGCTTGAATCGCCGGGTTTTGGACTGTGCTAGAGGGAATGCGGTTCACCCAATGCGCTATGAAGACTGAAAATAAGGCAAACAATAAACTAGGCCAGAAATGGAGCTGAACCAGACTGTTGTTCGGTGGACGCCCAGTAAGCCGTTCCACTAGATAGTAACCAAGGGCAGAAAGAAGAAAGACAGAGGCTGCGAACTCGAAAAGCCCGAATCCAGTCAAATCCAGTCGGAAGTCCAAAAAATATAAGTGGGTGCGGGCCTGCAGGGCACCCGCGAAGTCGGCAGGGGGAAAAACCACTCTCACAAGAAATAGTAGAAGGCCGGTGTATCCAAAGAGTTTGACCGGCGAGCGGTACCAAGGCATGGTAGGTTCTCTCGCGGTGAATCTTAGCTCCTTTCTGTGCTGTTATTAAGCAAATTTGAAGACGCTCGGACAATTCAATTACGTAACTCCTGATAAGTCGGATTACCGGCCCTGAAGGGCTTCTTAGCTGACAGTATCGCGTTCGTTTTTCGAGCGTAATCCGCTTCGCGCTTCGGGCATTCGTGAGTCTCCAGACCGGATAATCACGCGAAATACCACAAATGCGATAAGAACTCCCAGCAGAATCGACAGGCCAAAACACCCGTAGAGCCAACCAATTCCCTCCAATTTCGTTGGAGCGGGCCAGGGAATACGAATTTTGACAAGTCCAGTCAGTAGGAGAAAGTAGTATGCAATTGCAAAAGAGGTCGAAAACGATGCCACACCACAAACCAGACTAAGGATAAGGGCAATCCCGAGCTTAGCGTCTTGTCTTCTTGATGGTCGGTAGGGCATGGATGATTGGGAGTATATAACCTCCGCCTCAACCACATGCCTGGTTAGTCGTGCGCTAATCGGGACTTAGAAAGGACGAGCCGAGCAGATTCGAACGCTCTTCTACAATGGCAAGGCGTTTATGGATATCTTCTACGACAGCTTCAGCCCCTTTTTCCTCTATTTGACCTTTGATGTCGAATAGAAAAATTAAAACTGATTGAGTATCTGTGTCCTGCGCTAGGCGGTCGTCGATTGTTCTAATCATTGCCGGGCCACCGCCATCATCAAATGCCTTCAAAAGGCTGTTCATCGACTGCATCTTCGTTTTTCGCTCGTGTGAAAGGTCGCCGCTCAAACGACTCTTCCCGAATGAAGAACCGTCCGAAAACTCAACGAATGTGACGTTGAAATTAAACTGAGGCTCCCCTACTAACATCTTCCCATGATTTTCCAACTCCACCGGGTTCCAGTCTTCTGTTAAGTCATATTTGGTGCCCGGAGTAAGCATATTTTCAGTAAAAATATAATCTATCCGGTAATCAAAGTGAAAACAGGCGGCACGTCCCGACGAAATGTCAAGCGTAGCTTCAAATGCAACTACTGTCTTAGAAGATACGTTCGTCAGACTCCCTTGCAAAGAGCATTTTAAGCTAATCGTGTTGGCGGATATAACGTCGTGGAACGAGGCCAGTCCAGTTGCGCGTAGTGGACTGCCAGCAGCGCTACGGTCGTTAAGCTGCGCCTTACTGTCGAAGGTCTGAAAAGGTGCAGCAGCAACTATTATCGGGTGCGACAAAAGAAACCCGAGAAGTAATAAATATACTTTCATGTGATTTTCCTTCACAGGGACCGGTTGTTAATCGAAGTATAGGCGGCGGCGATGGAGACCGCAATGGCGGGCTCCAGGCACCGGCTCGCTCAGCCCCAGTCGGATAACCGGAGAAGTGATACTTTATTTCTCCGGTTAATCAGGAGTTTGTCAGGAACTAATTCTTCTCTGGTAGTGCAACGACATTGACCGTAATGGTTTCAGCCGAAACTTTCGTTTCAGGTAACGTGCAGCCCGCGTTATGCGCTGCGGACTTCAGTTCATTTCGATACGAGTCCCCACCGAACGAACCTTGGGGAGGGAGATACGTCTCGGTGAGCTGCCATTGTCCCGGCGAATCAGGGGTCGCAGGAACCCGCTCTAATCCTGTGGTGTATGTCTCGTTCGGAGGAAGCTTAATCCAGCGTTGCTTTATATCTAATAGAAGCTCTTCCCTCGTCCGATGAAGTCCGGGACCATCGATGTGCTCTAGCATAACCTCACGTTCCGAAGCACCAGGAGGGCCTACGACCTTAATGGTCAAGTAGCCTTGTGCGGGGATTTCAATTTCCCGCTCGGGTTTCGGAAAGCAGAGTATTTTGTCAGACTGATTGGTGAAAATTGTTTTTGTTAGCACATCTTCCTTCAGGACATAATCCTCTTTGCTTGGAATCACTTTAAGCCGTAACATAGGCGTCCCCGGGGGGTCCTTTCGAGCCACGGTCTGCGATGACGCGTCGATTGCGAGCGCAGCCACGGTAAATACAAGAAAGGCTACAAAGAATTGATGCCTCATGCACTCGCTGCCCCAGCCTCTAAGCTACCACGTTCCGGTGCTTGGGATTCTTGAAGATTCGACCGGCAATTGGGTGAGAAGTTTCCGCCTTCGGCAAACTTCAGAGAAGAAGCACCTCGATAACTCCTGGTCGGATAACTGGAAGAGTCAAATCGTCCGAATTCCACATGGACGGTAGGCGCGTTAGAACGTTTATCGGGACTTACCTCCGTTGGCGGCGCTAGGCGAAGAGAGATAGTGTATCGGCGAGGGTGTGCTTAGGACACTTTCCTCGTCCAGGCGGTGCCTAACTATCCCATATGCTCAGCTTTTTACGGGAGACCGGATTGTGAATGCACTGCTACCTTTTACATTGAGCCTTATTGCGATATTTGGGGGAACACAATCTGAACCCGATGATATTGCCGGCGTACTACCCTTAGAATCGCTTGAGATTCGTCTTGCGAAACCCCTCAAATAGGAGGATGGCTGCTTGGACGTGAGTCTTGACCTCGTGAACCGTTCTGCAAAACCTGTCTTTCTGCCCACAATGGGGCTCTACATCGATGTGCCCGCGAAGCTCTTATCCAGCGTGCCCGAGAAAAATGGCTCAGAAAAATGGCTCAACCTCTATGGGGCTTCTGACATCGTTCCGATTCTGAGTGTTAAGCCGCTCGCTCCGGGTGCGGCGACCCACGACGGACATTGTATGAGGTCGACAATAGACGTGGTAGATTTTGGAAGCCAGATATGGCGTGACGTTCCTGTAAGAGGTAGGCTTAGGGTCAGCGTTCAGTACTATCCTTCTGATCCAAATCAGCCCCCGCCACGGAGTAAGTATCTGGCCACGGAACATACGGTGCCCCTAGTAGCCACGCTCGTATTGTCCATCCCATGCCCGTATGGCGGATGCGCAGTTGGATGCGACGGGCCTCCCGCTATTGAGGAAGGTGAAGGTCAGATCGTGCCGGACATCTCCCCGCATAACCGGGAATGGATTGAACGCGGGAACGAACGGAACATAGAATTACGCAAATTGTATCCGTGTTCCGTGTAGTGGCAGATAAGTCGGATTACCGGAGAAGTTCGGTTAAGGTAAAATCTAATCGTCGGGAAATCGCCAAGTCGTTCGCCAGCCATGAAGAAAGCGCGTAAAGATTTAGACCGAGGAGAACGAGCGGCCTTCGCGGTGGCTGGGGTCGTTGCAATCATTTACGGTTACGGGCAAATCCTGCGCGGCACACCTATCTACACAAATTGGCAGGGGCTGGATGTTTCCGGTCAGCTAGCAATCATTCTCGGAGTGCTTTCACTATTGGTCGCAATTTTCCCTTGGGGCCGCCTCCACTTCCTCTGGAACACCGATAAGAAGAAGCATCGTCGCTAACTCCCGATTGGCCCTGACTGCGTCTTCGACGCGTCACTGGTGCCACAAACTTGTCCAGACCGATTCATTGATTCCAGAGAACTTATGACAAGTTTATGGAGAGTTCGTGCTGTCCCAGCCTCGTCCTGCCAGATGTTCTCGCAATGACGAGGAGTGCGGTATTCTCAGGGCAAATGCGCACTCTCATGGTCTTGGCGGCGGCGTTGTTGGTAACTGTCACCGTGAAAGCTCAAACTTGTCCGCCGCAGGACCAAGAACACGGTCTTGCAGAGGCATCGAGACCTTCCGTTCTGCACGGCACCTTACTCGTTCACGATGAACTTCGTCAGTGGCTAGGGATTAAGCTCGACCGTCCAGCATGCGGCCAGAAGGAAGTCGAGCTCGTATATTCGAAAGCCGAAGGTTGGAGAAAAGCGGAAGCACTGCGCGGATGCACTCTCACTGCCACCGGAAAGCTATATGACAGCCCGACGGGTTATTATTCAGCTGATATCGCGATTTCAGACCCGATCCTAAAGCCTGATCCATCGTGCCACGCATTCCCAGTCAAGCCAGATCCTTATGCAGTTCCTATCCCGCCGAGTGTGACGGAATATCAAGTCTCGATCACCGTGGATTATCGAAGCAAAGGTCACATCGACGTAAGAGTGCGGCAAAGCGATGATAAACGAGTACTGCTTAAACCTTGGCAGGCCTACGTAAATTACACTCTGACGGGATCCATGGACGTAATTTGGTTTGACTGCCCAAATGACTTTCGCATCCAGGGCATCTCGCAGACTCCTGAAAATCCGAATGGGATGTTCGACGATGAGCCGACCGGCACAGTCTTGCAAGATCTGAAGGGCTCGAATGTGATCAAATTCAGTTGCAAGAAAGAGTCTGAGCTAACTCCCGATTAGTCAAGTCGTCCGAATTCCACATGAACGGTAAGGGGCACTAGCCGATTGGTGGTGGTAACGCCCTACTATCAATAGTTATCGATTGCTTGTGGGGTCAACGACGATGGTTCTATACTTGGCGCGTTGTGCGAACTCTTCCCGTATTCATCGTTTTTCTGCTGCTAGCTGTTGCAGCGCCGCCCGATTCGTTTGACCTGCACTCCCGCTTTGGCAAACCCAATATGGAGCGGTTCACTGTTCGGCCCGATATAACTATGACGGCCGATTACGGCCCAGATGGGCCGGCCTGTTTTTTGAATATTCGCCCACGCCAGCCTTTCATAAAAGATTTGGATTTCCACCCACCGGAGATGTCGATGAAGACGGCGGTGGAGGTTCTGAATCAGGTCGTTCCAATTGAAACGCGCGGAAAATTTCTTATTGACGGCCCCAGCTTTCAAGCGGGTTGTGGAGGCGGAACTTCTAAGGTTTATGAAAACTTGACGATCTCTTTCGGGCTGGACTATTGCTCTAAGCCATTCGGCGTTCAGGTAGCCATGGTGCGTTTCAAACGATCTGTCTGTCCGACTCCGTGCTCAAGTTACGTAGTCAATCCGCAGGGTGAGAAGATATGCGCATTTTAGTTTGGTGTCTTGGTTTCCTCCTTCTTGTGGCGACGGCGCCGCAAACTTCTAACGAATTTCGCGCCCGCTACGGCAATCCAGATGTGGAACGATTTACCGCTCGACCACATGTGGCGCTGACAGCAGAGTATGGCCTCGACGGCCACGCGTGTCGGATGCGCGTCGAATATTACCCCGATCCTGGCCCCGACAGCTCCGATCAAGCGCCGCCACCGATGGAAGAGGTCACGCCCGTTCTGGATGAGATGGTTCCACTAAATACGCGCGGGAAACTCCTTGTTCCGGACGAGAAGATCCGTCCTGAGTTTTATGGAGCCGCTCCTCCGATGGAGTATGAGAACGTTAGGATCAAACCCTATTACGGACATTTCGACAAGGTGCCAACGGCTCATGGAGTCGATGTGTATTTCAAGCGGCCTGCTTGTGAATTTGATCCCCAATAGCCCCCGCGGCACAGACAACGGCGGATGTTTATCCGCTCGGCGGTGACACGCGCTACCTACTGTCTGCTGATGGCTCTAAAATTATCGAAACACGTCAACTCCATAAGACAATTTTGGAAAACAAGCATGTGCCTTCATCAGACAAGAAAACAGTCGCCGGTTATCACACGCACATACTGACCGACACGCCTGAAGATACGGATGTCTTCCACGTTTTACGGCAATCGCCTCCCGTGCCAGAATTTGTCGGGACCAAGAGCGGCACCTACATAGTCAATACAGACGGAACAATCAAGCGTGTCAAGTAGCGAGTGCCTGGTTAATCGGGACAAAATACCGGGGCTACTACTCCGCTTGTCCGCGCGGCTGGATTTCCGTGAACTGAGGACTATGAGTCTCGATATAACGACCTTGGAGGGATTTTCATGATTAGAAAGATGGCATCATTGTTCAGCTTGATTTTTCTAGTCTCTCTTACTGCACAGGCGCAGGATTCAAACAAAGTGGAAGTGTACGGCGGCTATTCTTATTTGCGTTACGATAGTTCCTCTTCATTTAATCAGAACGGTTGGGAGCTTTCCGGACAATACAAGTTTGCACCTTGGCTCGGCGCGGTGGCAGACTTTTCGGGTGACTATGGTTCCAGCACCCACACCAGCTACTTTCTGTTCGGGCCTCAAGTGTCGTGGCCTGCGCGGGCCTCGCCATTTGGGCATGTTCTAATCGGCGGCGCGCACGTCAGCTACAGTACGCTTTTAGCGGTGGACCCTCCGACGCTCGAAACCGTAAACTTTTCTGATACGTCCTTCGCCTTCGCGGTCGGTGGCGGCATCGATGCGAAAATCGCCGGGCCGTTTCACTGGCGTATTTTCCAAGGAGATTGGATTCATTCGAGCGTCTTCGGAACCGGGCAAAACAATGCGCGACTTTCAACCGGTATCGTTATCAAGTTTTAGAGGTTTCGAAGTTGAAATCTGCTATCCAGTTTCCGTTTTCGTGCCTCTTGCGGAGCTTGTGAATATGCAGTGAGCATCCCAAGGTCATAGTCCAAGACGGACAAGAACTACACTTTAACAAGTGTACGAAGTGTGAAACGGAATCCTACGGGGATGAAAAGCAGGCCAAATGTGAAAACTGCCGTAAACGGAGGAGAGAGTGAAAACATCAATCCTTTTAGCGGCTCTGGTGCTCTTGTTCCCGGTCTCAGTGCCAAGCAGCCCAAGCGGGGACGCGGTATCGATGATAGCTACGCGAGAATTTTAATTTATAAAACGTCATGGTCTTCTTAAGCAGTTTCAGAATGAAGACGCAACGGGACAGTGGGGTAGTTTCAAAGCCCAATGAACAGGGACGCAATCCTTCAGGCTGCGCAAAAAGAATTAATGAAGCATCACTGGGACACTTTCTGTACGCAGCCGCTATCGATTGCCGAAGGTGGTAAAGGTGTGATTGTGCCGGGGTGTGTTCATTGCAAAAAGTCAATCGCAAGGTGACTCAAATATTGATTATTCGTGTAAAGCACCTTCTCTACAGAAGAAGAGAAGAAAAAAAGCGAAAATGAGTCTCCCTTCTAGCATTTCACTTTTAGAAACCCCGAATGAGGTGACCGGATGCGGGAAATAATAATGGACGGCAAGGGCTGGAACGCGTCCGACGATGTCTATAATGCCTTTTTCGAAGCGATAGGAGCCCCAAGTTGGCACGGTCATAATTTTAACGCTCTCCGCGATAGCATCGGCGAGGTTGAATAAATCGGATTGAAATTCCATATATCATCAAAATAAAGGACTATAACTCGATACGGGACGGAGCAAAAAGCATGGCGGCCGACTTCGTTCAGCTCATTAAAGAGCTTCACGAATCGGGATATCCTGTTGATATTCAAATCGAGAATTGATGAAAGATAACAAGGTGGGTGCGCAAAGTACGACACAGACTGGTTACATGCTGAATATGTAGCGCAATATCCCGACCGCCGAATTGACCGCGCAGCATCAGTGGTTTCTTGACCAGCTTACTTCTTCTATCGCCACGGAGAAATTCAGGACGTACCTAGACATTACGTAGCCTGAAATAAAAAAGGAGTCCGGTCAAAAACCTGAACGCCTTTGCTCAGTTTCAAAGTGCATAGAACTTATACAAGAAGTATCCAGTAAAACCAAGACCGCCGAGATAATACGACGCGACTAACAACCAAAACTGCTTCGGTCTTTCGTCGCGGTAGACCACTACACCAAAGCGTGCCCACGCTTCTCCGGTGCACGTCCCACGCACAGCCAGAAACAATGAGAAGACCCCAAATATTAACAAACCATACGGCGGCCATGAGTCCGAATGAGGCAAGAACAACGTCCCCTTTGCTTCCTGCTTGCGTCGAAAGAATTCACGATGGTAACTACGGCTGAAACTTTATCACGCGGAATAAATTTGCAAAAGCGGTGGCGGGACTTGGTGGACGGATTTTAGTGTGAACGGCCAGCGCTGCCGCCAGAGTTTAGACACAGGCGATTGGCGCGAAGCGCAATCCCGGGAAAAGGACCGAATCGGCCAGGTCACTGCGGGGAAGCTCGCGCCGGCGAACCAACAGTTTGCTCGCCTTGCGTTTCCCGAGGCCGCCGACCGGTATCTCGAAGCACGAAAGTTGGAGTTGTCCGTTAAGAGCCTGGAAAAAGAGCGGCAGCTTTTGGTAAAAGCTCGTGATTTCTTTGGCGCGTCACGGGTATCGCAAATCTCCTCAGAAGATCTCGAGGGTTACCGCGAAGATCGAAATCTGTCGTATTTTGAAAAGAGCGAAACGGTGGCATTTGGTAGCGGCGGACATTCGACCGCTGAAAGCGCGGCGAAAAGTCGGACGCGCCCTCTCATCCGAGGAAAAACTGTGGCTGCTTCGGATCGTCACAAGTCGACCGGAGTGGCAGGTAGCGCGATGCGCCACGGTTTTGGCCTTGAACACTACGATGCGAGGGTGCGAACTCAAAGGTCTCCGCTGGCGCGACGTCAGTCTCCTAGATGGTACATTGAGCATTGAACAAGGCAAGACAGAGGCAGGAGAACGTGTCATCCCTCTCAATAAGGAAGCGATGGCAGCCGTTCTAGAGCTTTATAAGCGCGCTCAGGGCTTTGACGCCACTGACTTAAACCACTACGTGTTTCCGGCATGTGAGAATGGCAGAGTTGATCCTACCAGGCCGCAAGAGACGTGGCGCACGGCATGGCGCAAGCTGACGCGAGTAGTCCAGTGCCCGACGTGCAGCCAGCTACAGAACCCTGCTGACAAATGCTGCAACGAGGATTGCTGTGCGGATATTCACGAAGTCAAGAGTCCCGTGGCTGGGCTGCGCTTCCACGATCTGCGCCATCACGCCGTAACCGAACTGGCCGAGTCCCAGGCAAGCGATCAAACCATTATGTCCATCGCCGGTCATGTGTCGCGTAAAATGTTGGAGCTTTATTCACACATCCGGCTCGACGCGAAGCGCCGTGCTTTGGACGCTCTTGGTGGTGCCGGGCAGGAAGGTTACGTCACAAATCATGTCACAAATCGTCGTCATGACGGAACGGCGGATGCGGAAGTGATTGATAAATATGGTAGGCCCGTGCGGGCTCGAACCGCAGACCTCCACCGTGTCAAGGTGGCGCTCTAGCCAACTGAGCTACGGGCCTACTGACTTATTCATATTCTAACACAGCTGAATGGGGCGTCGGGCTGCGCTCACCGTTCGATCAAAGGTTTTTTGACTAAGAAACCCATGAGCAGCAGAGACCGCTGGGAGAATGGCAAATACAGAAGTGCGGCAGTCGCAGCTAACGCCAAGCCGAAACCTATGCGGTGAATAATTAAGAAGGGAGCAAGAGCCCAGAGTTCGTCGAGAGGAAGCACAAACGGAAAAAGTTTCTTGAATTTGGTGTTCAACCCGCCATAGTGGAACGCCGTCGCTGCGAGCAGATAAAGTCGAATCGGTATGCCCACAGCTGCCGTAACAATTAGCGCGATCAAGATCGAAAGAGATGGAATTTGTGGATGCGAAAGGATTGACTCGACTTGGTAAACTCGCGTTAGCGCAACGATGTAGAAGGTGAGATACATTACTTGGATCAGGGAGAATAGAATCAGCACTAACCTTCTAGAGACAGAAGGTAGTTCACAAGCATCGCTCAATATTGATGAGCTAGAATCCCGCGACGCTGTTCCTTCTGATTGATCCGAACTTACGATGTTGGCAGCCGTCGAGTCATGCGCACTTCGTGGGCTCAAGTTCGGCATGAGTTCAACCGGAGCAATAAAACGGTAGCCACGGCGAGGCAAGGTTTGTATGAAGCGAGGATTCGCCGCCGAATCTCCTAAGGCGCTACGTAACTGATTTATCGCAGTATTCAAACCATGATCAAAATCGACGAAAGTATCAGACGACCAAAGGCGATCGCGCAGTTCCTCCCGCGTTACAAGGACCCTTGGGCGTTCCAAAAGCATTAGCAATATTTGAAGCGCTTGCTCTCGAATCCGAGGCTGGACTTTCCCATCCCTATACAACTCGCCGCTGGCGTTGTCGAACTCAAACACGCCGAAACGAAGCTTTTGTGATTCACGCCCAGGCTCAGTCAAGGCAAGTCTCTCAGCGGTTCCATTCTAACGGAGAATACTCATCAACCAACTGATTTCAAGAGCTTTACGAAATGATGTTCTGGCCATCTGAATTGAGGTCCAGGTCATTGAGTTTGTGTCTGGCGGCGACGCATAGTGGCGCTTACGTCGGTCGTTTTCAAAGGAAAACATAATGAAGCTAACAGAAACGGCTGTCGAAACTGGACTTTCTTCCGAAAATCCCACTGAGAGCCCAATTGCAGAGGGAACGCAAGAGACTATGAAGAGCTTTGTTAATGCGACGCGTATTCAAGAGAGCATGACATCAGGATTGGAACGGAAAGCGTTGCTTTGGATGGCCTGCCGCATGCCTTCGTGGGTTAGCTCTGACCAACTGACTCTTCTCGGCTTCGCAGCTATGTTTCTGGCAGGCTGCAGTTATTTGTTAGCGCGCTGGCGTCCCATCGGACTGCTACTAGCTACAGTTTGCCTGGTGGTGAACTGGTTTGGAGATAGTCTTGATGGAACTTTGGCGCGCGTAAGAAACCGTCAGCGCCCTCGCTACGGTTTTTACGTTGACCATATACTTGACTCGTTTGGAGCATTATTTTTGATGACTGGTCTCGGACTCTCCGGTTATGTCGATTGGAGGATTGCCATGGGTATGCTCATCGCTTTCCTACTTCTTTCAATTGAGACTTACTTAGCGTCTTATACGCTCGGAGTTTTCCGGCTTTCTTTCGCCAAGTTCGGGCCAACGGAAATCCGAGTTTTGCTGGCGCTTGCTAACTTCGTCTTGTGGTTTCGTCCAAATATGAGAGTGCCCGGAGTGCCCTGGAGACTCCTCGATTTCGCCGGCGTAATTGCGATAACCGTTATGGGCCTTATGGTTGTGGTTGCAACGGTGTGGCACACAGCGGAACTCTATCGTCGGGAGACTCTGCAATAAGTTGCACTGGCAAGACGGGTTTTTTATCTCAGGGCTTTCTTGAGGAAGGCAACCGTGCGGGCCCAGGCGTCCGCGGCGTCTTGGGGTCGATAGCCGGTCTGGTTATTTGGGTTTTCGAAGGCGTGACCTGCGTCGTCATAGATCTTGATGTCCACGTAACGGCCTATGCCCGTCATACTTTTCTGGAAAGCTTTGACGTCTGCTGGAGTTATTCCGTGATCTTGTGCACCAAAATTCCCGAGAATCGGCGCAGCAATTTGTTGGAGATCGTTGGGATCCGTGGGTAGCGCGCCGTAATTAACCACGCAAGCTGCCAGGTGCGGCTGATGTATCGCAAGTTGCAAGGAATAACCGCCGCCCATGCACCATCCGACTGAAGCGATGCGTCCGTTCACATCTTTTCTCGCGGAAAGATAATCGTATGCGGCCTGCATGTCACGCACGGCGCGATCCTGAGGCAGTCCCCTCATCAATTCATGCGCTTCATTCGGATCGGTCGCGGTTTTTCCCCGGTAAAGGTCCACGGCCAGCGCCACGTAGCCCTGCTCCGCGATTTTTTGCGTTTGCTCCTTTACCCAATCGTTCAATCCCCACCATTCGTGGATAACAATGACGCCTGGGTAGCGGCCGGGTTTTTCCGGGACTGCCAGAAAACCGTCGATAGTATCTTTGCCGCTCGGAAATTTGACCATTTCCGTTTTGGGGCTCTCGGCGCGCACGGCGAGAATTCCAATAAGCAACCCGATGAGAAGACCAGCCGAGATCATGCGGTGCATCTGCTTCATGAATGATTCCTCCACGCGCCTCGGAAGCATTATATATGTTCACCCTGTTATAGATGCCGGGGAATTGCGGCTCTAAAAACGCAAAACTAGAAGTTACTTATGTCATTCGGTAGGCGGAGGCTATTACGAGGCAAATTTCCGTGCATTGACGCGCCTCGGGGACTTTGCTATGTTCGCGTATGATTTCTTCCGGAGGGTGCCAGTGAAGCGTCGCACAGTACGCACCTCAGCGAATGCGCAGGCGAGCCATAAGTTATTGAAAAAGAAGGTGATGAAGGCATCTAAGAGAAAGATTGTTGTCCCACCGGACCCCGACGCGCCAGCCAAACAAGCCCAATTGAAGTTCTACGAGGAGGGCTTGAAGCATTTTCAGCAACAAAAGTTCCAGCGCGCCAAACAATCTCTTGAGCGCGTCCTGGAAGGTCCCAGCAAAGAATTGGGTGACCGGGCTCAGGTTCATATGCGCATTTGCGAGCAGCGAATCACCCGCCCGCCAATCCCTCCGCTTAAGTCGGCCGAGGAACACTATACGCAGGGTGTCGCGCTGATGAATCTTGGCCGTTGGGACGAGGCGCGCGAGCATCTGGACCGCGCCCGAAAAGCTGCGCCCAAAGCGGACCACATCGTTTACGCCATGGCCGCCCTTGATTGTCTGACCGGCGAGGCGGAATCCGCCATGCAAAATCTAAAGGTTGCAATTCAATTGCGTCCCGAGAATCGCTACCACGCTCGCAACGACGAGGATTTTTCCTTCTTGCAGGAAGACCCGCGCTTCACCGAGCTGCTTTACCCCGAAAGAGACGGATCTGCAAACTAGTCTTCTGCTACCCATGAAAATTCAGTGAACCAGCCTGTTCGGCCTGTCCGCGTTGTCGCTCTAGGTGGAGGCACCGGCCTTTCTATGGTGCTTCGTGGGCTGAAAGAATTTGTGGCCTCATCGAAAAAGGATAAAGTCGGCCGGCCAATCTCGGATCTTGCGGCCATCGTAACTGTAACTGATGATGGCGGCAGCTCTGGACGCCTACGCCGAGAGTATCGTGTGCTCCCTCCGGGCGACATTCGCAACTGCATGGTCGCGCTCTCGAAAGACGAACATCTTCTCGGAAAATTGTTTCAGTATCGTTTTCCTGCCGGACGCGGTTTGGCCGGGCACAGTTTCGGCAATCTTTTTCTTACGGCACTGACAAACGTCACTGGAGATTTTCCTGAGGCAGTAAGAGTTTCGGCGCAAGTGTTGGCTATTCGCGGGCGAATTTTCCCTTCCACCGCCCAAAATGTGACGTTGGAAGCGGAACTCGAGGACGGAAAAATCGTCCATGGTGAAACAAAAATCTCCCGCTCGCGAAAATCCATTCGCAAGGTACGGTTGGTGCCTCGGCGAGTCCGGGCACTCCCCGAGGCTTTGGAAGCGATTGGCTCTGCGGATTTGATTCTTGTGGGGCCGGGTTCTCTTTACACCAGCATCATTCCGAATCTTTTGATTGAGAAAGTTGTCCAAGCCATCAAACGCTCGCGCGCCACTTGCGTTTACATTGCCAATCTGATGACGCAACCCGGGGAGACGCAGCACTACTCGGTCGCCGACCATATCCGCGCAATTTGCGACCACACGGGCAAGGATCTCTTCGATTTTGTGGTGATCAACCGATCGCGTGTTCCCTCGAGCCTGTTGCGTCGTTACCGCGCGCAGTATGCCGAGCCGGTGGATCCATCATTTGATGAACTGGACCGCATGAAACTTCGCTATGTTAC
>Ga0207053_10127_pt1 | contig 20666 bp, 12 predicted proteins | sample Alteio_BWMinCont_59_FD_153290 | JGI IMG/M metagenome (GOLD analysis project Ga0207053, IMG submission 153290) | Enriched cells from forest soil in Barre Woods Harvard Forest LTER site, Petersham, Massachusetts, United States -... | ecosystem: Environmental > Terrestrial > Soil > Temperate forest >...
GCTATGCGGTGCTGAAGGATATCAAAGGCAAGACGCAGTTCCTCCTGATACCGACCAGCCGCATTTCGGGGATTGAAAGCCCGGAACTGCTTAAAGCTGGCGCCCCCAATTACTGGCTGCCGGCCTGGGAGATGCGTGCGGATGTCTTCAAGCGGGCGGGGAAGCCGTTGCCGGAAAAAGATATCGGCATGGCGATCAACTCGCCTTATGGCAGAACCCAGAACCAACTGCACATCCATATCGACTGCCTGAAGCCGGAGGTCATTACCACCCTTGGGACCACACTTGAGGCGAACAAAAAGAGGCGGAATGGACGGTGGTTTAAAATAGATTTCCCGCAGCCGCTGCATAGCTATCAGGCGCTCTATGTGCACTCGCTGAAGGCTGATCCCTTCAAGCTGCTGGCAGAAAACGTAAAAGATATGTCGCGTGAAACACTGGCGGTTGCGCGGGTGGATAAAGGGTTTGTATTGCTTGCCGACACCGCAGACCTGAAACAGGGCGACCGCGCAAGCAGTGAGGAAATTCTGGATCATGAATGCAAGGCGGCGAATGAAAGATAATATGTACTAACCAATACCCGGTCTGACAGCGCGAGGGTGTCAGATAAAGTATTGGCTAGTACAAATCAGGAGAAGGCTCCAGCTTAACACACAATACGCGTGGAATGCTTGTTGTTAGGATTCTTTTCGCCTTTAATGCCCTGACCGTCACCCCTGTAAATGATAGCGCCATTAATGTCATAGGGGATGGGATTCTCAGGGGTGGGCTGATCGCCTGTCCAGTAGTGACCGGCAGCCTTCGTCGCACGCTTGCCAAATATACCACCAGGTCTTCTAAATCCATTGACCGGTTTTTTTGTGGTAGGAACATCGCTAGGGACTTCTCCCTTGGTGTGAGCGCTTACTATTTCATCGTCGCTCATTCCATCTTTAGGGCGGGACAAAGCGAGTTGATTGAACAGCGCGCACAGAATGTTATCTTCTTCGACGAAAGCCAGGTGGGCATTCGTCACGCCTTGACTCTGAAGATCTGCAACAGCTGCATTTGCTTGCTCGAGTGTCTGTGTACCATCGAGGTCTTTCTCTGCTACAAACATTGGCTTATGCGTAGTGGGTGACAATACGGGTGTACCGTCAGGCCATACTATTGCGACAAAACCCTCCGGGGGGGCATTTCTTGCTTCAATATCCGCCGCTTCACGCTGTGCTCTCTCTGCTTCTGCCTGAGCTGCAGCAGCCGCCAGCGAGGAAGCATAGGCTTCAGCAACGGCAGTGAGCTGGCTTACGCCATCCGTGGCAGCGGCAAAGACGCCATCTGTTTTCTCAACGCTTGAGCCGTTCATGGCAACACGCGTGCCATCCTGGCTCATAGTGACTTTGTAAGTCTCGTTGGCGGGAGCCATCTCGGCAAGTTCAGCATCACTGACGTTGTGAACTTTTTCGTTGCGTGCTGTGTAGGCTATAACCTCGCCTGTAGCAGTATTAATGTCGAATACCTTGCCGCCGGCAAGGGTAAAGCGGGTCACGTCTCCGTTAACATTTACCAGGTCGCCGTTCACGTCTACATTTGCGTCTTCGGCAGACGTAACTTCGAGGCTGCCATTCACGTAAATATTAGTGTGGCCGTCTTCAATCTCGATCCTGACATCAACATGCGCCCCTTTCACGACAAGGCTGTTGAAAGTATCGCTAAGGCTGAACTCGACATCCTTCTCCGCGTCCGTTGTAGCTTCATCGGCTGGTTTTACCTGGACAAGGGGGGCGTCAATAGTGACATTTTCGCCATTCATGTCGACTTTCGTGCCGTCGATTCTTCCCGTGAGATGACCATCTACGATGTTCAGTTGAGTGCCGGTTTTCGGTTCTGTACCTTCTGCCGGGGCAATCGCCTCGGGGGCATTGGGGTCAACGAGGAAAACGTCGCCGGGTGTCGTGGCAGATGCAGGGCCATCCACAGGCGCTGATACCGTCGCTCCATTTGTGGTGAGGATTTGATCGTTCTTGCCACTGTAGATAATGTTCGAGGTATTGGGAATTTTGCGCTCGGATCTTTTTACCTGAACACCCCGTGGACCCTCCACCGTGACATTGCTGCTGGCTGCAACTATTTTAAGTGTCGCATCGTCTTTAGTCAGCGTTGTAAAGCCTTCGCGCCGGTTGGGCTGAATTCCAAAGTCGCTCAGTTCTACGCCCTGGTTCTCTTGTACGTCCTGGATCTCTGTTTCTGTTGTCATGACTTAATTCCTTTCTATCTTTCTAAAATTACTAAGCGGGTTTAAAGCAGACGACGCGGACGTTAGCCTTGTCCCACATGCCGACTTTGCTCATAAGGCCGCCGTGTTTAAAGCTGGAGACGCAGTCTTGTCCCATGTAATGTGTTTCATCATAAGAACCTTCTGTCTTAAATCCGCCAATTTTGGCCGCATGCGCGAACATCAGTTTCAATGTGGCCTCATCAGGCAGATCAACTCCCTCGTTGTCTTTTTTGAGCTTCTTGATAAGCTTTCTCACCTGTCTCCTGGTCATCAGGCCGGAATCTTCCGACGCTACGTTAATCTGCTGATCGCCAATCTTGACGAGGAATACCCAACCGTCTCCAGCCGCCTGACCGATTTTAGCCTCGGCTGCCGCAACGGCAGACGGGGACTGATCGACGGACTTGAGCTGGACTATGCCCTCCCTGGGGTCCATGGCATCCGTGGCAACGGCAAGGCCGTCAGCGGTCTTTTCGACGGATGACTTGTTCAGGTCAAGACGTGTGCCGTTCTCGCTGATGACTATTCTGTGGTTTTTCAGGTTCTCGGGTTCTGCCTCGTTGAGTTTTGAACTTTTGCCGAGTTTCGCGCCGCCACCATATCTTGTAACATCGCCTGTAACCGTGTTAACGTCGTACACCTTGCCGTCTGCAAGTATCAGGCGGGTCATATCTCCATTAACCTTTATGCCGGGAACGTCTGCATCCGGTGCGTCTGCGGCAGGCATGGATCCGAGATCGCCTGTCGTGTAAACAATATCCTTTGCATCCTTTGCGCCCTTTTTGCCCAGTTCGATGATGACTTTCGTGCCATTGAGGCCTTCAATAACAGCGCGATTGAAATCCTTGCTCAGGCTGATTTTTATTTTTCCAGCGTCTGCGGTGGCAGCATCTGCTGCGTTGGCGGAAGCAGCCACAGCTTCATCTGTGGAAACAGTCTCTGCTTCATCTGCGGAGACAGTCTCTGCTTCATCCGTAGAAGCGGCATCTGTTGCATCCGTGGGAACCGCGGCTGCCTTTACCAGGGTACGGTTGGCGTACACATCGATATCTTTAGTATAGAGGCCGATTTTGAATTCATTGCCATCGATTCCGCCCGTGGCATTATTTTTATCAAAACTCAGCCAGACGCCGGTTTCTGCCGCTGCTTCCGGCTCCGTGCCCTTTTCTGCTGCATCTGCTGCCGCCTGCGCCTCGTTAACAAGGATAACGTTGCCGTCTGTAGCAACGGTGGCAGGAACATTCTTGTGTGCTGACAGCGTTACGCCTTGTGTGGTGACGATTTGATAGTCATCGTCTTCGAAGTTGATTGCAGAAGCCTTGGGCGCTTGTTGCCCTTCGGCCAGCGCAGCGGGTTTACTTACCTGAACACCCCTGCCCGTGTCATTCACCGTGACATCGGCCTTGCCGCCCTTGTGGGGCGTGACTTTAAATACCGTGTCATCTTTGGTCAGCGTGATCTCTTCCCGGGAGGGAACAATTTCAAAGTTAGTCAGTTGTTCGACTACCGCTTGCTCCTCTTGCTTCTCTATTTCTTTTGCCATGGTACGGGTCCTTCCTATTATGTTTAGTTAATCGTTAAACTCTTGATCCCTGCTTTTGACTGCTGCCAGTCTATGTTCATTCCGGAATCTTGTTACATGTGTTATGGCTAAGATTAACAGATTCACCATAATTACGTCAACAAAAATTTTAATATTTCGTTAAATACTATATAGTAACGGTATATTCGGATGATTTGCACGCTAAAATGAACGCAAATATGATATATAAATACATACATATCAATAACTTAGTATATATTTATGTTTCTCTGGATGAATTCAGGAGCGCGACACACTATTGTTATCCATAAATATATATATGTCACGTTATACCCTTCCCGGGGGTTTTGAGAGAATCGTCCATATTGAGATTCTGGTAACACAGGACACTCTGTTTATATTTTCATATTTATGATGGTTTCTTTAAGTTGCTCTACTGGCATAAGCGCTTCAACTTTGTATTGAGCACCCACTCGGGAAGTTTCGCGCTATAGCAAAGGTTCCTAACGCGAAGATCCGAAGTTGCGAAGAGATCACTTCACAATGAAGCTTCAGAAAGCTTTCAGAAGAATAACAGGGACTTTCATTTCATCTTTCTAATTTCGGCTCATCTTTTAAAATGTCCGAATAGCTTCGTTATTTTGATATATGGATATTAAAATAATACAATGGCTGCGGTGGAAGAAAACCGGCTTCTATAATTATTTCCCGAATATAATTTCATAAATATTTTTTCTCGATTCGAATCGTCCTGAATAGTGCCATAATAACCATAGACAGCTTATAATTTTCATAGATATTTACATCTTATGTAATTTAAACTTGGAAAATATAGGTTTATTTTCTTATGGAATACATGATTATTGTTATGTAATATATAATTGTTTTTTATTTCGCAGCGCTGAATTCATATCCTCTATTTTTGCTTGATTTTATTAAGCAAAACATACAATCCGCTAATATAAAAAAATTGACCGCACTTTTTAAGTTTTACAGTTATGATAAATATAATTTTAGTTATGATAAATATTTTTTGGTGATTTTTTTTCGACAGCAAAAATAAATTTTACGAAATCAAAATTCCTATTGACGTATTATTTTTTTACGTATAAATTTGTTTTCATAAGCGTTAATAAAAACGTAACCGTTATTAACGTCAGGTAAACAAAAACAAACAACAGTAACAAAAGAGAGAAGGAAATATATTATGACTACAGAAGCACAAACACAAGTTCAAACAGCCCCGAGCGACCTTGAGCAAGCGGTAGCAGCGCGTAAAGCCCAAGCTGCACAACAAACAGCAGCGACCCAACAAGACAAGCCGCGTGTAAAATTAGAAGAACAAAAATACGATATGACAGATAACGTATTTTGGAAATACATATCAGATGCCGATACCTCCCCGGAAGAAAAAAGGGATGGTATTGCCGAAAAGCTCACTTACAACGACGACCAGAGCGCCGATGAAAACAGGAAGCGCCTGATTCAGTATGATTACTTCAAGCAATTCATGACCTCCGTGATCACGAAGCGCGCAAAGGCAATGCTCCAGGCGACCGACCAGACGAACATGGTCGACCTGCAGGCGATGACTATCGGGATCAACGAGGCCGTCATCCACTATACCGGAAGCATGGTCGAGCAAAAGGAAATCGTTAACGCCCTTGCCCATGTGCGCAAATCAGGCGACCCGCGCATGCTCCTGAAGCTCTACCAGGCTTTGCCGATAGAAGATGCCCGTAAGGCAGCGCATGACCTGAAAGTCGCAAATTTTGAAAAAGAAATTGCGAACAATAAGACCAAAGTAGATTTGTTGAAGAGCCAGATCACACATCTTGAAGGTCAAACGAACCTGATGGGCAACATTAAAAAGGCGAACCGTGAGCCGATCAAAAGACTGACAGCCGAAAAGGATGCCCTGATAGCGTTTATCGGAAAGCCTGGATACAATGATATAGAAGCAACCGGCCAGTACAAAGACCTTGCTTTCATGAAAAGCCCTGCGGGACAACCGGAGGAAATGTACCCGGATTTCCACGACGATAAAGCAGCATTACGCAAGCTGAGAGATCTCGATGGCGCGGCATGGCTGGCAAAGTCAAAGGCGCTGATCGACAACGCTACCGGTTTCATCGAAGAGCAAGATGGACAAGGCCAGAAAGTGCTGGCGGCCCAGATCAGGAAGCAAGAACAAGTCAATGAACTGACTGCGCTTGTCGACCAGATGGAAGGCGCTTTTGAAGTGCTGGCGGATGCCGAGAATATGGCGAGAGACAAGAACAAGAGGAAGTTCGACTTGCTGGATAAAGATACATCCGGAGACAAGGTAGATCAGGGTGATCGCTCGAGAAAAGCAGAGGCTATCGGCGTATATCTCGAAAAAGCAGAGCGTAGCAAGCTGGATACCCAGAATGTTCTTGAGAATCTTACGCAGCAACGCCTCGTCCTCACAACGTACAGGAAATCGCTCGAGGACGCGATCAGTGATGCACGCACACTGATCGGCTCTACCCTCGCAAATGTGACGATAAGCCTGGCCCTGACCGTAAACACTATTGGTTCAGCTGCAGTGGATGCGGCGGAATTGATGGCCGAAGATGCGACCAGAGTAGTGCAGGATGAGAACAACACTGCGCTTGTGGAGAACATGGAACGTAATGGCACCGCCGCTGAAATGAAAGCAGTGAGAATACTTGCGCACGTCGAGGACATGAACAAGTTCTTCGATACAGCACTGCAGATCATGGAAAGGAATGATAAAGGCCTTGATGATCAAGCCAAGGCTGCCGCAGCGGCTGCCGGAATCCGTGATAAAATAAAAGAGGGCATCTCGAAAATGAATACCTCAGAGGCAAGGAGAATAATAACCACGCCTTTTAATGATGCAAGCACAGGCCCTGGAGCGGCTAATGACGATGCTCCTGTTGTTTCTGCTGGCAGCAGGAAAGCTCCCGGAACAGAACCCGACGTTGACGCAGCGCTGAAGGGCTTCGGAATGCGCTGAGGAACTTCAGGTTATAACTTCCGCCAACCCGCTATCCAGGTGCGGTTTCGCAAGAAACCGCACCTGATGCCGGGACCTAAACAGGAACCAGATCAGTAAACTACACATATTTTATTATATGGAGCATATAATGGCGACAGATTCCCCCAATTTCCTGACCAGTGCCAGCGATCGCCTGAAGTCTTACAATGCCGGCCTTCACAATGATTACCTGAGTATTTACAAAGCTGACCATCCCGGCTTCGATGACGAGATGTATCAGGTTGACAAGGAGTATCAGGAGAAATTCCCCGACTTCGCGCCGCCCGCCTTCGAACTGATAGGCCGGAAGGACGTTATGACTGACGTGTCCAAGGCCCTGCTGACGAAAAGCAAAAAAAATAACGTGGTCATGACGGGCCAGAGCGGTATCGGGCTCTCTACCATCATCCTGGGGCTTGAGGCGGGCAAGGCGGACCCTTCCACGCCGATGGACATGGTCGAGAAAAACTTTTTTTATCTTGATGTGGATGCTTTATTTTCCCTTGATAGCGACCAGGAGATCAAGGACGGATTCAACAAGGCGATGGATACGCTTACGCGGCTGACGGATCTGGGTAAAGATGTGGTGCTGGTTATCGAGGACACCAAGGACTTCCTGGATGGCGTCACCGAAAACCACGTTAACAATATTATCAGCAAACTGATGGAGGCTACCAACAGCAATCCCCATTTCCAGACCATCTTCGCGGCCACGGACCAGGAGCTGCCCGCGCTTTATCAAAGTCACAAAGGCTTCCGGAAAAAATTTCAACTGCAGGATGTCGGTGAACCGCCGAAAGACGAGCTGCGCGCCATTGTCGAGGCCGCTGCCAAGAATCTGGGCATGCAGTACGGCGTCACCATTTCGCAGGAAGCCATTAATTCGGCGCTGGCGATGCCGGAAAAAATTCCCTTGCCAGACCTTCCGGCGCAACCGACGCTCTCCCTGACTATTCTGGAAGGCGCCATTACGTCCCACCTCCTCACCGCGCAAGCGAAACCACCCGGCCTTGACGCCCTGAAAAAGGATCTGGATATCGTCACTATAGCACTGGCGACAAAGACACCCGCAGAGGGCGAATTTGCTAACAGGACTGAAGATGAACTTGAGGGTATCCGTAAGGACAGAGATGCTACCATTACGAGATTAGAGGCGGAATGGAAAGTCAAGCAAGACGAGATTGCCCTGCTATATAAATCCGTGAAGCGCGATATGGATGGAATCCGGCAGGATAGCGACAAGATCGCAGCCGAGATCGCAGCCGAGGAAAAGAGAAGGGTCCTCAAGAAAGAAGCCGACGAACAATTCAGGGCCGTACGTAATGAATTGCGCGCCGCAAAGGCCAAAGAAACCGATAGCGATGCCGACAAAGAGACCCAGCTCAGACTTCAGGCGACCCTGAATGATATCAGGCGTAATTATGAGATGAACACCAGCAAGAATTATGCTGAACCCTCCGAGACCCCGGACCCTGAAGCAGATGCCGTCACAAACCTCAGCGCCAAATTATCCGGGTTTTCTTCCGGCGAGATTAAAGATCTTGAAAAGCACCGTAAGATATATGTGGATGACCTCATAGAGAAAAGAGCCGAGTATAAAGCGCTGACGACAAATCCCGACGGCACGCCCCTTGAACTGACGGAAGATGATGTGCTGGCCGAATTCAGCCGCCTGTCCAAGGTGCCTATGAACAAACTCCAGGAGGATGAAACCGAGAAGCTGCTAAGCCTCGCCGCCAGAATGAAAGAATTTATTTTTGGGCAGGATGGGGCTGTAGATATGCTGGCGAATGCCGTGATACGCGCCAAGGCCGGGATCAAGCCGCCAAATAAACCCATCGGCAGCTTCCTGTTCCTCGGTCCCTCCGGCACCGGCAAAACGGAAACGGCCAAAGTGCTGGCCAGATTGCTGTTTGGCGATGAATCGGCCATGGTGACTTTCAACATGGAGAACTACAAGGACAAGACTTCCATCAATACCCTGCTCGGATCCCCCCAGGGGCTTGTCGGTTACGAGGAGGGCGGCAAACTGGTCAATACGGTGCGTAAAAGGCCTTATTCCGTTCTCCTCTTTGACGAGTTGGAAAAAGCGTACCCGGATATCCGCGATGTCTTCCTCTCGATGTGCGATGAGGGAGTCGTGGAAGACACCCGCGGCCTGAAGGCTTACTTTGGCAACATCGTCAACATCATGACCTCCAACTTCGGGGCCGAGTTCCTTTTGGACGAAGACATCGATTTCGAAGATGCAAAGGAAATGGCGGAGCACAAGCTCAGGACAGCCAGGGACCCCCAGACGGGTGAGCTGGTGTTCAAGGCGGAGTTCCTGAACCGCGTGACTATTGTCTGCTATAACAGGCTCGGTGAACCCGAGATAATCCGTATCGCGGACAAGGACATCAACGAAATTAATGAGCAGGCTGCGGACAAGGGCATTTCGGTAGACATGCCTGAAGCTGAAGTAATAAAGATGATCAAACAGCAATACGACCCGTTCCAGGGCGGACGCGGCATCGGGAAGTATATTGAAGATACCATCGGTACATTTGTTTCTGAAACTATTTTCAGGCACCGGAACGTGCCGGGTGTTGTCAAGATAGGCTACACGCCGGGCGATCTTGATGAGGCAGCCAGGGATAAAATCAAGGCTAAAGTTGAAAGAGAAATGAGAGCAAAACTTAAAGCCCAGTTTGCAGATGCATCTAGCGGGCAAACCCTGGATCTTGATGAAACAGATCAGAAAGCAGCAGAAGAGATAATAAAGGCAAAAACAGTGATTGCGGAAAAAAATAGCGCACAAATTTCTGCGGAATTCACCCCTGCGGATGCCGCCAAGCCAACTGCCAAACCAGCCGCTCAGCTCGCAGCGAATGACACGGGAGTTCCGGCTGCGGCAAGGGCCTCGCTTGTTAACAGTTAATAAACCTGGGGCTAAGCGCTTGTAAAAGCGATAATGGCTTCTTGAATTTATAGCAGAATCTGAAATGACTTACACACCACTCCGCATCAAGTGCGGGGTGGTGTTTCTATAGCTGAAAGCTAAAATCAATTATACACCATCCCCGCGAAGGCGGGGATGGTATGTTTAGAGAATTTTAGATTTGGCTTATATTATAACTTTAATGGACAGTCTATTCGCCGCACCCGCGTCAACTTTATCTTCCAAAAGCTGCCCCGGGTCTTTTTACACCCGGTCTGGCTGGTTTAGGCGGATCCAGCAACTGGAGCGCCATTCTGAATCTCTCTCTTTTTACAGCGTCGGGAACGCCCTGTACCCCTTGTAATGACTCAAAGAACCGCGCTTTGACCATATCCGCCAGGCGTCCCGGTATATTCTCGTCGGGATTAACGGAATTGATGATACCAATGGCAGCGCCAGGGTTGTCTTTTTTGACGGCTTCAACCAGCTTGTGCATACCCGAGTTTGTGTTGGTGCTGAGAACGGCGATATCAACAGAAATGCCACACTCCAGGCGGAAAAGCGTCTTGAGAATTTTTGCAGTGGCTTCTATATCATCCAGGCCGCCGTCCCCGATAATCAGGAAGTGGGTCATGCCGGCATAGCGCCTTTGCCCTCTCTCCTCATCGGTGTCCGGCGCGGCCAATATCCCAACAGCTTGCATGATGGATGGCGCCAGGTTTGATTCGGCAGCATCGCAATAATCGCGGGCTCTTTCGAAGTTCTTGCCGACTGTCTCGTCGTCATCGCCGGGAGAGGCAAGCATGTCGATTTCGTTACGCCCGAACATGCCGCAGTAGTCATCAAATGCCGCGCATTTTGCGCCTTGGCGGACAGTGGCCATGGTTTGAATAACAGTGTTGATTCGCGGCCCGCCACCCCGACACAATTCGAAACCCGTACTGGTGGTGCCGTCTCCCAGAATAAACGTTTGTACGGCTGTCGGCTCGGCTATCAGTTCGTCTTCTCTCCAGACTTCAAAATCCGCTGGTTCAATCGGTTGCCTTGTCGCCAGCTTTTCGCGCAGCCTCAAATAGGCGTCCCAGTCAAGGCGCTCAAAGGGATCTCCTCCCTCCGGAAATAGTGACCGGTTGCGCGATAAGTGAGGATTCAATTGAATTTGATGCTCGCGGGCATAAACTAAATCTTCGATAATAGGAGCAGTCCAGCGGTCAAGCTCCTTGACGCGCGCCGGCAAGTCCAGCCAGCTCTTTCTTGCCAGATCTACAAGGGTAACCTTTTTAGGAGTAACCTCTTCAGGATTACTCTCTTTTTGGGGGTCGCTTTCATTATTAGAATCCATGATATTTACCATATATATTTAACTCATTTTAGCGTTCAATAAACATAACATTTTTTATTATGGTGTGCAACAGAATTATAGCATGCTTTTCGTAAATAGATATTGACATATGGCTAATATTTTGGCAGTATGAAAAACAGTTAGCAACATTATAGACATTATAGAAATGAGTAAATGATCATGAGCTTATCAGAAGAAACAAACAGCTTAGAAGAGACAAACAGCGAGCCAACAGAAGCAGCTGGTAAAAAGAGGTTCGTAGCAGTTGGTACACCCGAGATGTCTTACCCAGGCAAACGTGCCAAGCTTGATCAGGACGGCAAAATCGTAAACATGGAACTCGGGACTATCAGCGATGGCACGATTGGTTTTTACACCGATCAGCCCAAGGATGTTGTTATCGGGCATATGTTTCGCCACATGGCAAGCCCGGCCCTGCTCTATGCCCAGCAAGAAATCATGCTTCTCATGGCGCCAGAGTCTAGAAACAAAATCGTGGTTCTTCTGGGCGAGGCTGGCAACGGAAAAACAGAGCTGGCCAAAGCGATAGCCTGGGCATCCGATTCAAGAGGCCCCGTAATATTCGACTGCGGCGGCCGTTACATGAATGACCTGATATGGGAGAAGGTTATCGACTACGGCGAGGGCTTCAAGCAGGCACTGACTGACCGTATCAGCAACGGTGGTACATTCTCTGCCAAAAGCCTCGAGATTTTTGCTAAAGACCTTCCCGATGACGTACTGGTAACGAAGAATGGCAAAATCACAGATATCGACTGGGATAAAATAGGAAAGCCAAAAAACAAAAACGAAGGCACAGATCAAAAGCCTGAATATGAAAGCACGGCAGAAGCATGTGAACGTGACCTGAAGACTATCAGGACGATTGCCACGTTGGAAAACATCCCGCCGGAAGCCATCAACTCGCTCGGCATCAAGAAGCAACGCGGCCTCGGTATCCGCGCCCCTCTGGAAGGCCGCATACTTATTCTGGATGAAATTACGAAAGCCAAACTTGAGGGCAACGACGCCCTGCAGCGGTGGATCCAGTTCATGAACGGCGAGATCAACGAGGTTACGCTGCAAAACGACATGAAGATCGCCGGGCATCCGGAAACCGACGACGTTACTTTACGGCGCGAAGATATGCCAGTAGGTTACGGCGTTATAGGTACAGGCAACCTGGCGAGCGACGGTTTTTCGACCCATGGCTTCTCGGTCTCGCAGAGTTCGCGGCTTATCCAGTTCGAGAGTGGAAAACCTGACCTTGACGACTGGAAACACCAGATCACGCGGGAAATGACGGGGATGCCGTTTTCTACAGTTCAGCTGGTGCTTCCCGGCTGGGCGAAAAGCGACCCGGTAGGGTTCGGCGATACCCTGGTTAAGATAGTCCAGATGGGACTCACGGATGAGGATCAGGCAATCACGCCGGAACAGCTAACGCACCTGAAAAACTGGGATAAGACGCTTCCAGCGGTCGATATGATGGCCAAGCTCTATATATTCTTCCAACAACTTGTCGACCCGGGCTCCGAGCTTAACAGCACAACATTGCCTGATGATCACGTTAACAAGAAAATTCAGGACGATTTGAAAGCTGCTCTTGTTTTAGATCCCAGAAGCAGGACCACTGCGGCCTTCCGCGACCAATGCGCTATTGACCCCCGCAAGATCATCCAGGACATGGCCAGTGGTTTAACGAAAAAGCCGACCGTCCAGCCCATTGATGAGAATTCCAGCCTGCGTCTCAATCCCTCTGCCATCGCCCAGGAGAACGTGATGCCGCCGGTTGCTAACCCTCAGGAGGTTTCGGCGGAACTCGGCACACGCATGGTTCAGGCGATACTGGCGCGTATCGGCTCCATGATGGCAGACAGGCCAGCCCTTAACCGCGCACTCGTCGCAAAAGTGGAACAACTCGGCATCATCGCGTCTGATGAGTACAAGGGCCCAACGCTCGCCGACTTGCTTAACCAGCCCCTGATTCCGGGCCTGGGCGGCGCAAGGGACGTGAACTCCTTCCGCACCTTGCTGGCCGATCACCTCAGAAAAGTCAATTCAGGCCTGGCATTGAAGTCGGATGGCGAGATCATGACGGAAAAGGAAGCTGGCGCCGCTTATGATAAGCTGGACCAGTTGTTAGCCGAAGGTGCAGGAACAGACCCGCACAAAGGGCGTATCATCATGCTGGGCAATAATTTCGACGCTAATGACCTCAGCACTATATTCAACCAGGCCTCTGCTGTAGACAGTATTGGCAATACGGACCAGCCTGCGCCGGCAGCCCTTATTCCCGCTGCCGCTTACATCGAGACGCTGACGGTTCCTGGTCTGGCGGCACTGAACATTCAGGCTCTCTTTAGAAACACTATTTCCACGACAGAAGGCTTGATGACGCCTTCTGCTGTAACGACCCCCGTCGTGGACATTGCCGAAAACAAGGGCGCCCTCGGCATCACCACGATCAAGATGCTGGGCGCAGACGGCAATCCCGTTAACGTGAATGTCCTCGCTGATAACGGACGCAGGAAATACCTGGTTGTGGCGGACACAGCGGTTGATGACCCGACAAAAGAGGCGCTCCGCAACAACGGTATAACCGTTGTCCCCTATGGGAGAGGTGCAGAAGCAGGCGTGGCTAAATTCGTCAGCGAAATGCTGGAACAGGATTCCCACAAGTTCACGCTGGCGGATGATGAACAACGGTTGATAGCCGCCCTTATGCTGCGTGCCGGTGGTCCTGAAGACGAGGCCAAACCGACGTCGCTAAAGAATGCGATGACAAGAAAAGACCTGGCTGTGCCAAAGCCGGTTTACATGATTAAACAACCTTAATAAGGAGACTTTCCATGACTTCAGATTCAGATTCACCTTTTGATACAAATACACAAGGATTAGCAACCTTTTCGGATGAGATGCGCAAGCTCTTTGCCGACGTGAAAGGCCATGCGCTTGTAACGGAGACCGTGCCAGTGCCACTGGCGGAAATATGCCCGGTTGCTGCCTCCAACGCGGAAGTAGAGCAGAAGAGAGCAAAAGTAAGGGCAACTCAAACATTTGAAGAGCTCAAAGGTAAAATCGGCACGAAGACCCCCGATGGAATCATTATCGGGCCAGTCACCATATGTGGCCAGGATTTTATGGCCTCCGCCGCGCCGCAACTTCTGGCGGATGCTTCCGGCCGGACAGATATAAAATATAATGATGCAAAAAAACTCGTCGCTGAGATGCCAGACTGGCTCGGCCACAACGTCATCGATTACGGAACCGAGAAAGAATTCCTTGCCGCCGTGGAGAACGGCAATTATACAGATGGAAGCTGGTTCATCCCCACGCTCGAACTGGTAAGGGGGACTAACGCCAAGGGCATACAGACCCAGAAATTTAATCTCAGTGCCCTCAAATTATCCGGCACGTTCCTGACAGCCACATCCCCTGAAACGGGCGTCGTATCAACTGTCACGCTCCCCAGCAAGCTCATAGACAGGGCTACTGTGAACATGGCGCAAGGCCAATGTCTGCTTATGCGTCTGGACAAAATGTCCTGACGTTTGTGCATGTGTGGGTCGGCGATGATAGAGTTGCTGACCGGCCTTAAAGCATCTTCTTGATCTTGCCGAAGACATCCAGCAGCTTCGTCACATCTTCTTCCGTATTCGCGGCAGTGAAAGTCAGGCGGTGGATTTCTTCGCCTTTGATGACCATGGGGTAAGGGCAGATGGTCGCCATGATGCCCGCGTCGAACATGAAGTTTGCGGTCTCGATGAGCTTCTCCGTATCGCCTATCTTGACGGAGACAATGGGGAAGCCGGACTGGTTGACGACATCAAACCCGAGTGCGCGCAGCCCCTTGATGCCGCGGTTGGTCAGATCCCATAGTTTTTTGCGGTAGGCATCTCCCCTCTTCTCGTTCACATCGAGACCCTTCCACAGCGTCGCAAGCGAAGCCGTCGGGCATGGGCCGGAAAGATCGTAGGGTGTGGAAAACGCCTGCAGGAAAGTTTTCATTTTACCTGAGCAGGCGATGAACGCCGCGAGCGATGAATAGGCTTTGGAACAGCCGCCGACGTAAAGGATATTCTCGTAGTCGCAGCCCATATGGCGAACGATGCCGTTGCCCTTGTAACCGAAGGGGTTATTAGCATCCGGCTTTTCGCCCACCACGCCGAAGCCATGCGCATCATCGATATAAAGCAACGCGTCATATTTTATAGAGAGGGACTGGAGCGCTTTGATATCGGCATAATCGCCCGTCATGCTGTATACGCCATCGACAAGGATCAGCTTGCGCGGATTGTCCTTGTGCTCTTTGAGCAGGGTTTCAAGCGCGGCAAAATCCCCCTGCTTGAAACTCTTGAGCGTTGCGCCGCTGTCACGCGCGATCTTGCAGCCTTCATACATCGTTTCATGCCCGGACTTGTCGAGGAACATGACGCCCGTTTTGCCCATCAGCGCCGGGATGATGCCGATGGAAATAAGCGTCACCGTCGGCAAAATCAGCGTCGCTTCCGTACCCATCAGCTTCGCCAGCCGTGACTCAAGGTCATCATATATCTGCGGGCTGGCGACGAGGCGGCACCAGCTCGGGTGGACGCCCCATCTGTCTATCTCCTCATTGACGTCAGTGCCGATATCACGGTCGAGGTCGAAGCCCAGATAATTGCAGGAAGCGAAATCCGTCACCCAGTGGGTGTCACCAACCCTGATCTGGCGGCCTTTTATTTCTTTCGCCATGACGTTGTATTGCTTCATGCGCCTGAACATCTGGCGTATGAGCGCGCGGCGGTTTTCGCTTTCGTTCGCCTCGATCATTTTGTCTTCGGTGTTCATGTGTTGTTCCCTGTTCTTTTACTGCATGATAGGGTATCATAAAACGGTAAATGGATTCTTTATCTTATAAAAATTTGTTGCAGCAGGTTGGTTCAGGCGAGCTAAGAGTGATTTCCCTGCTCGCTCCCGCGCGGAGCAGTTCAACAGCACTTGAACGGGCGCTTCTGGAAAGCCCTGGTATTTCATTGCAGATCAACGATCCGTGGGCGCTTTATGATGAAGCGGCGCGTGAGGAAAAAACTTATGCCTATATACTGGATCGTATTCAGGAGAATAAAAAAACACCCAGGACAATCCTGATCAAAAATGTTGCGGATTATATTCCGCCCGGCGAATGCTGGGAGAGATGGTGCGGGATCGTGGACCGGCATATTTTTCTCATCCGCAATCCGTTGCTGACGCTGCAATCACTTTTCAGGATGATGGTCAGGCAACCGCATCAGTTGACTATTAACGGCATGACGCTGGATGAATATGCCCGTGCCAAAGGTTATGCCGCATGGTCGCAGTTGCAGGAGCATCTTGCCTCAGCCGATGATTTTTCCGCTTTTGAAGACCTGTACCGCGCTCTTTTTATAAATGACCAGAAAATCCACCGTGAGCCTGTCATGTATATCCCCGTGCTGAAAAGCCTTGGCGAAGGCGCAACGCCTGAACAGGCTTTCGCCTACAGGATATCGGGATGGGAAGCTCTGGGTCAGCATTTCGCGCATACACAGCGCGTTATCCCGGCGGAAAAAATAACAGTCATGGATAGCACTGTGTTTCGCGCTGCGCCTGAATCGGCGATGCGGTTTTTGAGCGCGAGGCTCGGGATTGATTATGCGTCGAGCATGAGTGCATGGTCAGGAACAACCGCGAAAACCTTCACCACCGACTATGACGGTGAAACGCCTTACTATGCGCGCGTGACGCAATCCAGAAAGATCGAGCCGCCAACCGAACAGTCCCCTGCCCTCGCAGCTTTCCCGCCTTTCTTTCAAAAGCACCTGACCGATAAAGGCGGCGCTTTCGATATTTACCGCAGCCTGTTTGCGGAGATTGATAAGGATTTCATCAGAAAATTCAGCCCGACGCCTGCGCTGCTGGAGACAGATACTTTTTTTGCGGAAACTCTTGCTTCTGTCAGACGCTAGAGAGACCAGCCAACCGCACACGGTCTATTTTACCTGAAGACGTTTTCGGCAGCGTTTCCCATTTCTTGAACTGATAGGGGATCATATATTCCGGCACTTTCGCGGACAGGAAATCCCTGACGCCGTCTTCGTTCACCACCACCGCTTTCAACGATGAGAAGTGGCAATACAGCCGGTTGCCGTATTTTTCATCCGGCACAGCGACGACGGCGAACTCATCCAGCGACTGGTGCTGCGATAGAGCATTCTCAATCTCGCCCAGTTCGATACGGTAGCCTTTGACCTTGACCATATGGTCACGGCGGCCTCTGTAATGCAGCACATTATTTTTATCACGAAAGCCAAAATCACCCGTGCGCCAGAAATACGCTGGATAAGGATGAAACGGGCTTTGCACGAGGCATTCACGGGTTTTGTCGTCCATGCCGAGATAACCCAGCGTCACCGTCCCGCCACGGCACCACAATTCGCCAAGCTCGTCAGCTTCGCATATGCGCGCCTTGTCTTCGGATACGACGATGATCTCCGTGTCCTCCACCACCGCGCCCAGCGGGATGGGGTCATTCGTTTGCGGCGGCGACGGGATCCAGTAATAGGTGATGATATTAGTTTCCGTTGGGCCGTAAATATTGGCAACCTTCGTATGCGGCAGAGCTTCCATTACTTTTTTTAGCTGTGCTGGCGGGAAAGGTTCCCCAGCATACATGATGGTGCGCAGCTTTAGCCGGTTGCCGTCCAATCCACCACGATTTAACAAAGATATAAAAGTCGAAGGTGTCGTATAAAGAATTGTCACCCCTTCCCTTTCAAGCAAGGCGGTATAGTCGCCATGCTTTTTCTCGGCGTCGCGCACGCGGTTCCAGTCGAAGCACACAAGCGTTGCTCCTGCTGTAAACGTATTGAAAATATCGAACACAGAAAGATCGAATTTAAACGGCGCACGTGAAGCGACTACATCATCCGGCATCAGGCGAAATTCTTTCTGCATCCAGTCGGTAAACGTCCGCGCATTGCGGTGCGTCAGCATGATGCCTTTTGGCACGCCCGTAGAGCCTGAACTATGCAGGATATAAGCCAGGTCATCGCAGACCTGATTGATAACGGGTGGTTCGCTATCAGGCGACTGCAACACGCCCTCAAACGAAGTTATTTTCGCGCCGCCAGCAACCGCAACATCACTATTAATCAAAACAACATGCCTGATATGCCCGTTATCAAACAGCGCCTTATGCTCGTGATACAGATGGCTGTCGATACAGATAACATCCAGCTTTGTATTATTAACAATTTTTGCCAGCCGTTCCGTCGGTGAATATTCGTCGAGCGGGACATAGGCGCAGCCGATTTTGAGCGCACCCAGCACAACAGCGATGCTCTCGATATGCACCGGCGCCATGATACCGATAAACGGCTCCCTGATACGATCGGATTTGAAAGATTGAAACAGGCTGGCGAAACGGTTGGAAAGGCTATTCAGTTCGCGGTACGAAACCCGCCGCCCGCCTTCCATGATAATGGCTGTTTTTTCAGGGCTATTCCTGCAAGCGTCTATAAATACGTCATGAAGCAGATAGCGCAAGGGGGATATCCTTTATACTCTGAGTGCAAGAATATCCGTCGTTTTACCCAGAAGGCGTTCCGTGGAGGAACAGAAAACGGCTGACTTCTTTTCCACCTCATCAATGTATCCAGTAGATTCCATTCTATCAAGAGTGCCGGGATACGTGCTGTTAAGATAATCATAGTATATTTTTTGCAGGCGGCGCGCTTCAAAGCTGCTGTTGTTCCATGAGGAGATAATGATGCTGTCGCCAACACCTGCCAGCTTTTTCTGCGCCGCCAGCGCGCCATTAATGTAAGGAAAAACGTTGAAGAGAAAAAAGAAAAGTTTTCTTCCGGCGGGCAATTCATCCTGCGTCACGGCTTCAAGGCCTTTGCCGAGGATATTGATATGACGATGGCGTTTCAGATATTCATGTTTTTCCGGGGAAACCTGCATCTGCAAATTTGGCTCGATCGCCGTATAGGTTTTGCAAAAGCGCAGGGCGACATCCATATAGCGCAGGTTGCCGCAGCCGATCGCGATGAAATGCTCGAACTCACCTTGCGACAAATACCCTTCCAGCGCCTCAAGCTCTTCCATGTGGTAAGGCGCGGTTAACGCCAGCGCCGTTTCCGATTGCATGCCTGCATAACATTTGCTGCTGATCACCGGAGAAGGAGCAGAAAGCTTTTGCGCGGGTGATAAAGAACCGTGGCTCATACGTTAATCCTGATTAGTATTCATATTGTGTTTTTATACATATAAATATACGCAGTGCAAAGGGATAATTTTGTACCGCAAAGAGAAACTATAAATTATTATTATAAATCAATTACTTATGCATGAATAAATAATCGGCGTTTTACTTCGCCTGCGTTGCCGCCTGGGCATAGCAATCATCCCGGTTGGACGCGCATTGGTCCTCGCAGTCACTCGCGCCACGGCAATCGGTAATGCATTGCTGGTAGTGGTCTTCGCATTTATCTGCCTGCTGTTGCGGCGTCCCACCCGCCGCCATCGCCCGCAGCGTATAACCGCCGCCGAGGCTGATGAACATGATAGCGAGTATAAATGCAGCTTTTTTCACAGTGAATATCTCCCTGAGGCAATGAACCAAAACAAGGCTATCAGAGCGCGCCCTTGTCGTCAATTTTCAGCGGCTGGCGCGTTTTCAATAAGCGTGGGATATTTCCACGTCATGGGGTCTTTTGTTAACCATCGCAGGGGTAGCATGGGGTGGGCGATTGTGTCGCGGGAGGGACGGATGTTGGCTCGTAAAATAAAAATTGCCATTGCGGTCGTTTTGTTTGGAATGGGTGCGATGGTTGGCGGAGCCGCAGAGGGTAATGCTCAGGATAATAAAGTATCAATCGAAGCACTTCGCAAGGCAGCGGATCAGGGCAATGCTGAGGCACAAGCCAATCTAGGGGCTGCTTATCACAATGGCGAGGGCGTCGAGAAAGATTATAAAGAAGCAGTGAAGTGGTATCGCAAGGCGGCAGATCAGGGCGATGCAACGGGGCAATTTCTTCTGGGGCGTTCTTACAATAATGGTCAAGGTGTTGAGAAAAATAACAAAGAAGCAGTGAACTGGTGGCGCAAGGCGGCAGATCAGGGCTACCCTTTGGCTCAATTTGTCATGGGGAAAGCTTATCATAACGGCAGCGGTGTCGAGAAAGATGATAAGCAGGCAATCATATGGTGGATAAAGGCAGCAGCACAAGGTAATGCTGCGTCACAAACGTCTTTAGGGCTCGCTAATCATGAGGGCTTTGGCGTCGAGAAAGATGATAAAGTGGCGGTTTTGTGGTTTCGCAAGGCCGCAGAGCAGAACAATGCTGATGCGTTATATAATCTGGGCGTGGCTTATCATGAGGGCTGGTCAGTTAAGAAAGATGATAAACAAGCAGTTGTCTGGTGGCGCAAGGCTGCTGAAAAGGGTAATACTGATGCGCAAAAATCTTTGGAACTGTATGCCACGTCAGAACCTTCTTCAGCAGATGATCCTTCACAGAAGGAATATAAAAAGCTTCTTGAGAATTACTATTTTCTCGATAAGCAAAAAGC
>Ga0207053_10133_pt1 | contig 20400 bp, 19 predicted proteins | sample Alteio_BWMinCont_59_FD_153290 | JGI IMG/M metagenome (GOLD analysis project Ga0207053, IMG submission 153290) | Enriched cells from forest soil in Barre Woods Harvard Forest LTER site, Petersham, Massachusetts, United States -... | ecosystem: Environmental > Terrestrial > Soil > Temperate forest >...
CGATTGTAAGCCTCCGCGTTCTCCGCTTTATCCCACAAGCTAATTCCGAACGCTTCCGTCCCTCCCTGGCCAACGAACGAAATCTCGTCCTGGAACCCTTTCTGTTTTCGGAGCAGGGGAATGATTTCCTTCTCCAGCCTCTGGGTAAATTCGGAAACGCTATTGGGCTTCAGGTGCAGGTACACTCGTCGTGCAAACATGAGTCACTCTCCTTGGCGCTAATGCCCAAGGGGGTTTCAGATAACCGGTTTCGGTCAGGACGACCTGAAGGCTCCCTTAGTACGTTAACCAGCATAAGTTAATTCACTTGACGGCGTCAAGCTGCATCTGAGAGTATTTGACTAGCTTAATCTGAGCTGGTTAATCGGTGGAGGCCATTCGTGGACGTTTGCCTGGTCATCAAACAGCGCCTGGAAGAATTGGGATTGGAGCAGCGGGATCTGGCGGCGGCCGCGACGGTTACGGAGTCCTACATTTCTCAGCTTTTGACGCGGAAAAAACTGCCCCCCGCCTCCGACCGTACCGACATTTACGCCAAGATCGCGAAATTCTTGAAGCTCCCGGCGGGTAAGCTCTCGGAGTTGGCCGACCTCCAGCGCAAAGAGGAGCTGAAGAGAACCTTGGTGGAGCCGCCCGCGGCGCTGCTGAGAGACGTCCGGGAGTCGATCCTTGGCAAATGCTCTCCGGAAAAAGAAAGGGAAGTCCGCGCGATTTTCGAGAGACAGCCTTTTGGCGAATTGGAACGTTTGGTGACGCAAAAGCTTTTGGACCTGGCCAAGAAAATCGCCCGGGAAGAGTTGGAAAGCGAAAGTTGGTTGCGCCTGGTGGCTCAGCTGATTGGCCGAAGCTATGAACAGATGCGGGTCATGGTGCTCGAATTCCTGGATACCGACGTCCTCAACTTGTCCATCGAAAATTGCGATTGCTTCCTGGATCCACTGATCGAATCGTGGGATATCGACCTCGTGAGTTTTGCGATCGAAGTTGTACTCAACCGAAGGTTAGCTCCTGCCAATCGGAGGCGGTTCGAGTTTGTCGAAAATGAGAACAAGCAGCCGTCTGAGGAAGAGCCGGGGTTCAAGCGCTTCCTTCGAGACCGCATCTTGAGCGGCGATGCTGCCAAGGACGAAATTGAGTTTCTAAAGAGACTGCGGTTCAGCGGAAGGCGGCCCACTCCGCTCTACTATTACCGGGAATTGCAAAACCTCAGAGACCCGCTCCATTTTCGGTCGCCTTCGCCCCCGAAAGCGAAACTGCTCAGCCAGGCCCAGGCGAAGCGGCCCATCGTGCCGATGCACAAATATCATGACGCGAATGGCATTCAAGAAGAGTTGCAGCTTGACGGCAGGAAAAAAGCGATACCAATGTTAGGCAGAGAACAAAAGCAGCCGCCTCGGAAAAAAATAAAAAAGCAAGACCCTAGAGAATCTCCGGAGGCGCTTTATCGCGAGCCGTAACTGCCAGGCTGTGACGTATTGGTATTCAGGTGGCGAGGAATTCGCTAGGGTTCCCCGTTCGAGTGCGAGAAACTACAAACATGGGAGGTAAGATGAGCCAGGCAGCAATTCAGGAAATTCGGCCGTGGGAACGGCCTTTCTGGAAACCCGCACCGGGAAAAGGGGCGGTGCTCTTCTATTTTGTTCTCATTCATCTATTGGCTATCGTCGGCATCATTCTTTTCCCGTTACCCAGCCTCAAGGTTCTCGGGATCGCTCTCGGCCTTGCCGCTCTGGGCGGCTTGGGCATAACCGTCTGTTATCATCGCCTGCTCGCGCACCGCACTCTCAAACTCAACAAGTTCGTCGAGCAATTCCTGATCTTCTGGGCCGTTTTTAATAGCGGCGGCGCCCCGGCCAGTTGGGTCGCCTATCATCGCCATCATCACTCCCACACGGATACCCCGGAAGACATCTCCAGCCCAAAGCAAGGCGGCTTCTGGTGGGCCCACCTTCGGTGGCTCTATCAGTCTGCTCCCGCCGATACGCAGAAATGGTGCCCCGAGTTGAGCCATAGGGTCTACAAGTTTTGGAAGTACGCCGAGGCCCCCACGCTTTTGCTATCGCTCTGCTGCGGCCTGGTTTTCGGATGGCAGGGCTTCTTCTGGATCGGTGCGATTCGTCTGGTCTATGCGCTGCACATGCAGTGTTTCATCAATAGCTTGACACACCTCGATCACTCGGAAGCAGGAGACTCCAGCAAGAACATCTGGTGGCTGGGCCCGCTGCAATTGACCGCCTGGGGTGAAAACTGGCACAAGAACCACCACGCCAATGCTGGCTCCGCCCGCCTTGGGCTGCGCTGGTGGCAGCCAGACATCGGGTGGTACCTGATTTGCGCTTTAGAGTCAGTTGGCCTGGCGAGCAGCGTAAAACGACCCCGACAAGATCATCTCAGGAATTCTTCTCCATCAAGAACTTGGAATTAAGTCGGCTGAGCCCAGATGGTCGAATGAAGCTCTCGGAGCTGCATGAAGAAGCATGGGCCGAGCGCAGGAAGAAAGCCGCCTCGAGAGCCAAGTAAGTCTGACCGCGATTGAGCTCTTGCAGCACAATGCCAATGAAGACGAAAGCTGCTAACTCCCGTCGGATAGTCCGTAGTGACTATCGCCGGCGGAATGTGCCGTAGAGGGTGCATGAGCAACCAGCCGGAAACACCATTTGACAATATTGAGAGTGCTCTTGAGTACGTGAATTATCTTCTGGAGGCGGCACAAGAAGCCCACAAGCAAATTGAGGTGGAAATTGAGCGCACTACGGATCTCAAACTGGCGCGCCGGAAGCAGGCGCTGCAACTCGTAAGCTACAAACTAGCGAATCTTGCGTCGCACATTGGGACAAGCCGCCGTATTCTGACGGACCTGAGGACCTTGCGCCGGTTGTTGTTGGAAGAACGCGGGACTGCCAGGACCCCCTGAACCGCGGTTCGGCTGCGTATTTCGCCGCAATGATCTGCGAGAATTCGAAAAAATCCCACGGTGTTGCCAGCAGCTCAATCTAGCCAATTAAGGCTTCCTGAGTGAATGCTAGTAGCCGGTCGCGGTCACCGGTGCGTGGTCGTTTGCGGACGGGAATATCGGCACTCGCTGGAGTGGCAGGCGCTCCTCGGCATCCGCATGCTCGAAGACTTTGCGGATTTTATAAGTCGTGGCACGCTCGGCAGGGATACGCCCGATGCTGCGGATCATCGCGCGAAACTCGCCGGGAGAAACATACTCGCCGAAATTCGCTCCCGCCGCTTTAGAAATGCTTTCCTCCATCAACGTGCCGCCGAAATCGTTGGCTCCCGCTTCCAGGCACGCCAAGGATTGCTCGAAGCCAAGTTTGACCCAAGAGACCTGAATGTTGGGGATGTACCCGTGCAGAAGCACGCGGGCCAGCGCATGAACAATTAGATCCTCGTGGGCCGAACGTCCAGCACGGGCGCCACCGCTCTGGAATAGCTTGGTTTGAGAATGGATGAATCCCAAGGGAACAAATTCGGTAAATCCGCCTGTTTCCTCCTGAATTTCACGGAGCAGAAGCAGATGCCTTACCCAATGTTCGGGAAGCTCGGTATGGCCATACATCATGGTGGAGGTCGATGGGATGCCGAGGCTGTGCGCCGTTCGAACCACCTCGATCCACTGCCGCACTTTCAATTTATTGGGACTCAGGGATCTGCGCACGTTGTCGTCGAGGATTTCCGCGGCCGTTCCCGGAATACTGTTCAACCCGGCTTCTTTCAACATCAGCAGATACTCACGCAAGGGAAGGCGCGTCTTTTCGACGCCATAGGTAATTTCCATGGGTGAATAAGCATGCACATGAAGCTCAGGGAGGCGCGCCTTAATGGCCCGAAGAAGTTCAACATAGTAATATCCGTCGAGCTCTTTCGGAAGGCCGCCTTGGATGCACACCTCGGTGGCGCCGCGTTCGACCGCCTCCAGCGACTTGGCCACAAGCGTATCCGTGGAATGAAAATACGCGTCAGGCGAATCCGGCCCTCGACTGAATCCACAAAAAGCGCAGCCGACGATGCATACGTTGGTGAAATTCAAATTCCTGTTCACCACGTAGGTGATGCGCTCGCCCGCCACGCGACGCCGCAGCTCGTCCGCGACTTTCACCAGAGCCAGAAGATCGTTCCCCTCGACGCTGGCCAGCGTCAGCCCCTCTTCGAAGTCGAGGTCATCCCCGGCAAGAGCTTTCTCCAGGGTGCCGGCAACATTCGGACTTGCCGCTTGGAGGGCGCGTTCCCACGGAGTCGCTCTCCATTCAGCATTCATCGCTTTCAGCATTGGTCCACTTCCCTCGCTCGAGCGTAGCCGTCATCGCTCCGCAGCTTTCGAACGTGCCGCTGCAAGCGCTCGTTTACGAATTCCGGCCGCGAAGAAAATTCCGGATAGATCGCCAATCGTTCGCGCAACACAAACCCCGCGGAGGCCGTTCTCGCGGCCAGCGAAGAGATCTGCGGCCATGCGGCTTCCGGGTTGATGAAATCTTTGGTGACGGGAGAAACTCCGCCCCAATCGTTGATGCCGGCCTTCAGCAGATCAGGATAGTCCTCCGAGAGCAGATTGGGCGGGGATTGAATATTGATGTTGCCGCCCAAAATCAAGCGGGCGACTGCAATGGTCCGCTGCAACTCTTCGTTCGAGGGCTCCGGCGCCTGAGCCATGCGAATATCCGGCTTAGCGCGAAACGGCTGGATGATCGCTTCCTGAACGTGACCATGCTTTTCATGGGCGGAGCGGATCGCCAGCAGCGCATCCACGCGTTCCTCCGCGGTCTCGCCGATGCCGATCAAGATGCCCGTCGTGAAAGCCATGGACAATTCTCCCGCATTCTCGATCGTCCGCAGCCGAAGAGAGGGAACTTTGTCCGGCGCTCTCCAATGCGCCCCTCCGGGGCGGCCCAGCCGGGGACTAGCGCTCTCGAGCATCAGCCCCACGCTGACGTTCGTCTCCCGCAGGCGGCGAAGATCCTCCACGCCCATCAAACCCGGATTGGAATGAGGAAGAAGACCGCTCTTCTCGAGCACCAGTTCGCACATGGCCGCAAGGTATTCGAGCGTTCGATCGTAGCCCAACTCTTCCAGAAACGCTCTCGCTTCGGGGAACACTCGCTCGGGCTGGTCGCCCAGGCTGAACAGAGCTTCTTTGCACCCCGCAAGTCGGCCCGCTTCGGCTACCGCCAGCACTTGGTCCGGCGTCATGTAAGGCTGCACACCGGCCTGGGGATCCGCCCGGAACGTGCAATACCCGCAATAATCGCGGCAAAGGTGGGTCAGTGGAATAAAGACCTTCCGGGAATAGCTGACCGACCGGCCTTTGAAGCGGTCCCGCACGCCGGCAGCCGCCTCCAGCAAGGCCGCTAACGGTGTTTCCTTCATCAACGACAGCGCATCTTCGCGGGATACACCGCGGCCCTCTAATCCACTCTCGAGAGCGGCATCCACATGGTAAGGAATGGCCACATCCGGCATTAGCGCGCCTTCGGCAGAGATCTCTCGTCACAGCCTAATTCAATTCAAAAAGCTTATGCTTGCCCACCTTTGGTGTCAACGCAGCCGTAGACAATGGCCGTGGATCTATTGCGGTCGTAGCGCCGCTGAAGAAGGAAACAACGATATAAGAACCGCCGCAAGACACGTACAATACGGGACGATCAAAACGCCGTGCTGCCAAGGAACTTCATAATCGTCCCGCCATTCGGCTTCGCCGCTGATGGCTAATGCCCTCACCGCTGTTCGCTTGCTTCTCGTGGCTCCGTTTGCGTTCTTCATGGCGAAAGGAGACGCGCGTTCGGCGGTCTTCGCTTTGATCGCCTGGGTGGTGGCTCTTTTAACGGATTTTTTGGATGGACCCATCGCGCGCCGCAGGGGCACGGTGAGCGCGTTGAGCGGAACTTTCGATCACACCAGCGATTTTCTTTTCGTCACGAGCGGCATGTTTGCCGGCGCCTCCCGTGGCGCGTTTCCTTGGATCCTGCCAATCTGTATCACTGCCGCCTTTGCACAGTACGTCATCGATTCTTATTGGATTCACCGCCAAACCAAACTCCGCGGAAGCAAACTCGGCCGCTATAACGGCATGCTTTACTTCGTCCCCCCCTTCGTGGACATTCTGATTCGGCTGGGTGTTCACTTCCTGCGGCCCTTGCTTGCAATTTTGGTCTGGCTGCTGGTTCTGAGCACGCTGGTATCCATGGGCCAGCGCTTGATGTTCAGGAGACTACCCGAACACCTCCCGAGTCGCTCGCCGCAGAAATAGCAGGCCAATCCCGGCATTAAATAAGATAAAGAAATTGTGCATGACGAACCCGAAAGCCGTCATCTGTCCCGGCTTGTCGGGAAAGAGCAGCACCCAGAAAAGGATCGCCACCGAGTGCATCGGTCCGGGCATGGCTGCTCCAAAGAAGATCACCGGCAAATATCCCAGCATTTCCCCGAAGCTTACCGACCCGCCAAAGAGTCTCAGGGCCAGCGTATATACGATCACGCCGGCGATCACCAGGGGCGCGCGCATCACAAGCACAGTCCCGTACTGCCAGACCTTGGCCAGCCGGAACGCGCGGAGAATCGGGCGCTCCCGCAAAGCGGCCCCCGAGCCGATTCTGCCGCTGAAGAAGAGATGGAAAAACGCGAAGAAAACGCCGGAGCCCAACGCAATCCACGGGATTATGTGAAAGACGGGCTGGATGTCATTCCACCGCAACATCACGCCGATGGTTGCCCAAAGGATCAGGCTGTAGTATTCGCAAAACATCAGGAAGAGCATGCTGGAGCCGATCTCCCATCCGGGTATCCCATCCCGGCGGTTCAGATAGAGGGCGATGGCGCCTTTGCTCACTTGCTCGTTCACTAGGGAGAGGATGTAGGCGCTGGCGCGTATGGGCAAAATATCCGTGTAACGGATTTTGGCGTTGAACCAGTTAATCGCGCTCCAAACAACCAGGCTGTCCAGCACGAGGTAAAGGAAACAATACGGAATCATCAGGGCCAGCCAGCGAGGCCAGCTCACATTCTCAAAGCTTCGTAAAAGATAAGGAAGCAGACGGCTGCCCTCGGCCGCGGCGGCATGGCTGAGACGGTCGTAGAGATAGGCAAAGCAGCCGGCAGTGATCAGGAATGGTAAAAGCCGCTGCCACGGTTTCGCTTTTTTGACCGCCGCGGTCGAGGGAATGCTCGCTGCTGGGATGCTCTCGTTCATCTGGTCATCCTTCGCCGAAGCTGGCTTGAATCATCTCGTCAATTCCCGTGAGTTGAATTCCGATTCTGCTCGCGGCGGGCTGCGGATCAAGACGCGTGTCGGCGGTGATTACCTCTAGAACGTCCCGTGAAAATCCCGGCTTGCCGATGCGTTGACGAATGGCCAGCGCCAAAGAAAGCAAAGTTTTCGAAATCGAGCCGATGCGGACTTCGCGGCCCAGCAAGCGAGCGGCTCGCTCCACAAGTTCCCGCTCCGGCAGCGAGACAGGGCCAACGACATCCAAAGTGAGATTGTTCGCGACCGAGGCTTCCGTGACAGATATCGCGGCGCGCGCCAGGTCATCCACATAGAGAGGCTGCTGAAGATTGTGCCCGCCGCCAATCAACTTGGCCTTTCCTCGGCTCACGTTGCGCTTGAGCGCCGCCGCGCCCGCGGTGCCGGGGCCAAGCAAAAGCGGCGCGCGCAGCACGGTATAGGGCAATCCGGATGCGCGCACGAGAGCCTCTGCCTGCCCTTTGCTGCGGTAATAACGGTTGGAAGATGCCTCATCGGCTCCCGTTGCGCTGACCAAGACAAATTTCTGCACCCCGCTCCGCTTTGCGGCTTCCGCGACGTTGCGAGTGGACGCAACGTTTGCCTGCTCATACGTCGAACCCACCCCTTCAATGAGAATTCCCGCGAGATGGATAACTGCGGAGGCCCCCTGAAGTGCTGCGTCGAGGCTGCCAGGGTCATCGTAGGAGATACGGACCACCCCGCTGCCATTTCTTAGCTGTGGTCGGATCTGTTCGGCTGCACGCTCGGAGCGGACCGCGGCCACAAACGTGTGTGTGGCCCCTTGTTTCGGTCCGCATCGCAGGATGGCTTGACCGACGGCGCTATTGGCGCCGGTTACAACTACCCTCATGCCGCTCCTAATTATCGTCTACGCGATATACGTGGGCTGTCGTCATGTCGGCGGGAGGCTTGAGTTGACGATATTTAGTTGCCCGGGCTTGGAGTTCACCGGTCTTTTCGGCCGGATCGGTAACCTCGGTTAATTTACGATCGTACAATTGGTCCCCAATTTTGATGCGCACGTGGGGGTCGCGCTCCACATTCTCGTTCCAGCTTCTCCGGGTTCCTCCAGGATAGACGGAGGTTAGGTAAAGCTTCCCGTCGTAGTACACACAGTTGATGTTTACCGAGTGCGGGAGCAGATACCATGTTTCCGTCTGTAGCTGAACTGTGGGAATTTTGTCGGTAAACGACCAATCCGCCACAGGAGTGGTAACGAGATTCCCCTTGAGCCATAGGCCCGGTGTTCTGGCACGCGGTCCAAAGCCGGTTATGCTCAACACCACCAGTAGTACGATCAAGCAAACCAATATTGCTCCAACAGTTTTCAATAGCGTCTTCATGGCATGCTCCTATGAGGCAGACTGGATTCATCTCTGACCTGGTGGAATGTGCATCTGAGTTCTTCCTCGAGCAATAAGGTCATCGCAATATAAGGAGCTGGTGGGTACGGGCGAATCCGCGTGGTCGTCAGCCTGGTGACTACGATCGCAATTCCTCGAGTCTTGGGCGGCTGACGAGGCGAGTCGGGCATCGCGTTCCGAGGAACTATAAACTATATGAGGTAGCGGAAACAACGCGATGCAGCCTTTTCAGGCTCCGGCAAGGTCATCAAGAGCTGTACGGCCGCCAAGGCCTTGCTCGTTCTCTCCGATCGATATCTCTGCGTGGGAGACTACGGCCGAGTGCACATTCACACCTGATGAGCATGACTGTGTCCCAAAGGGGACAGACGTGGCCGCTCGAGCAAACTACACTGTGCTAGCTACGGTGCACACGCGTGCTGGGAAATACTCACTTGATTTCCAAGCTCTCCGTCGTCGCTTTGCTGGCTCTGTCCCTCTGTGGGAGCATTCCCCTGTCTGTTATGGCCTGCGACCAAGTTCCTGCCGGCCAAACGTTCCGAATCCGGCTTTCGCAGCCCGTCTCATCCTATAGCTCTAAGCCTGGCATGCCGGTGCAAGGATTCCTCATCGAGTCCCCACAGTGCGATGGCCTGCCCGCCTTTCCAACAGGCACGGTGGTCGAGGGCCATATTGTTTCCGTGCACAAAGTGGGAATTGGATTCCGTCACGAAATCGCCACGCTAGGACTCGACTTTGATCGAATCCTGCCCGGCGATGCGCCGCCCATGGAGATTCATACGCAAGTGTTGGAAGTGGATAACGCGCGAGAAATAGTGAGAGATGGAGTGATCCACGGCATTCGCAGCACGAACACGCCGCAAGACCACCTCAGCAGCAGGGTGGCGTATCTCTTGATGTGGAGTCCGCACCTCTACTGGGTTCTGCCCGCTTACAGGGCGGTCTTCCCCGTTTTGCCCGAGCCGGAACTCTATTTCCCGCCCGGAACGGACTTATCCCTGGAATTATCCACACCCTTGCTGGTAGACAATAGTGATCGCCCCGCGCCTCTGAATTTGGAATTTGACCAGCCGGACCAGGACGCCCTTGATCGCAAGGCGCTGTCACTTCCCGAACGCACTTCCACGCTGCAAGGCCACGACGCCGACGTCGTGAATCTGGCGTTCATTGGCTCGCGGCAACAGATTGAGGGGGCCTTCCAGGCTGCCGGATGGAAGAGTGCTGACGCCATGTCTACGCGCACTGCTTTGCGCGAAATCGGGTCCTTTCTTTTGTTGCGCAACTATCCCCGCGGCCCGATGTCCAAACAATTGCTCGGAGATCGCACTTCTGACTTCCGTTGGCAAAAGGGCCTCGACAGTCTCGCCAGACGCGACCACTTGCGAATCTGGAGCGAGCCGGAAACCTGGCAGGGGCGGCCGCTCTGGCTCAGCGCCTCCACGCGGGAGAACGGAGCAAGTTTCTCGCTGAGGAGAAGAAATTTCGTTCATCACGTGGACCCTGCCATCGACGTGGAGCGCGAGAAGGTCGTCCGCGATCTGACTTTAGCGGGTTGCGTGGAAACGGTGCATAACGCCCCTCGTCCGGCAATGTCACCTTCGCTGGAAAACTCGACAGGCGGCGAACTGCATACCGATGGCGCCGTCGCTGTCGTGCAGCTCAAGGATTGCGACTCCCCCGTTTCTGAAAACGATATGAAATTCCCCGCATTAATCGCCCGGCCCCCCTCGAAGTTCGCTCGTTATATTCGAACGCAGGTCCTCTCCATTCGCGACATCTGGCGAGAGAACGCCGTGTACGGTGTCTTTGAACTAAGCCGCATGACGGTCCGTTCCATTCGGCGCAGTCATCAAAGAAATAGCCGGCGCGTGGTTCTATCAAAGCCGCTCTAAGTCACAACGGAGCGATGCAGGCAGGTTTGCCGATGGCGCAATATCTGAAAGAGCTTCAGGTGGTACTGAGACGCGATGGGCATGGCCAGAAGCCAAAAACGCCTCGTGGACGTGAGCTAGTGTGCATGGATACGGAAGGGCGTAACATCTTCAAAAACGTGCTGAGGACAGTTGTCATAGCTGTTTTGCTCGGCGCGGTCTTTGCGGCTTCACTGTTGGCACAAACTCCTCTAAACCAAACCGAAATTCCGCAAACACCGATGCCCGGATCCACCCAGCAGAACCGGCCAATCTTCACCGTTGAGCCTTTAGTGCCTCCGTCACAGCCCGCGGTCGATACAGATCCGCGGATTCCGAGCCTCGCTCTGGCATCTACAATTGGCGAGCGATCTGCTTCACAAGCGGAGGGAAAACAGCCCAAGCGTATTCTCTGGGTGATCCCAAATTACCGAGCTGTGAGTGCCAACGTACAGCTGCCTCCGCTCACCGCGGAGGGTAAGTTTTGGCTCGCAACGCAGGACAGCTTCGATTATTCGTCGTTTATAGTCACCGGCGTCGTTGCTGGCATTAGCCAGGCGAGGAACGATACTCCGGAGTTTCAACACGGCGCCGCCGCTTATGGGCGCTATTACTGGCACACTTTTGTGGATCAGACTGTTGGGAACTACTTTACGGAGGCTATTCTGCCAACCGTTGCGCACCAAGATCCGCGTTACTACACGCTTGGTCGCGAAAATGGTGGCTTCGTTCATCGCGCGGGTTATGCAATGACGAGACTAATTATCACCAGGACCGATTCCGGAGGCAGTGCCTTTAACCTTTCTGAAATTGTCGGCAACGCGGTGGGAGCGGGTATTTCGGATCTGTATTATCCGCCGCCGGAGCGCACCTTGAGCAAGACAGGCCAAAAGTGGTCGCTCCAGCTTGGACTCGACGCTTTATTTAACGTCGCCAAGGAGTTTTGGCCGGACATAAACCATGACATTTTCCGTGACCGCTATGGGTCTCGGTAAGCAGCCTGTTCATCGCCGATTTACCGTCGCGGCATTTGACAATTCAAGGTTGGGAGACTGAATGAGGGGACGCATCAGCTCAGCGAAGCTATAAGAACCGGCGTTTTGCAACGCGAAAACTGGAACGAGCTAAGAGATTGGTGGTTTGTTCGAAAGGAGGCGGGGCTCAGCGGTTGGCCATCCCGAGTGGGTACCCGAGTGAATATTTGATCTGAGGTATAAGGGCTGCCGCGCGCTCGGTATGGGCCAGAATTCGGGAGCGGGTTGCGTGAATTCAATGGCCACCTCGATTCGTTGACCGTGTCGCTTCCCTAAACGGCTCACGCGGCCCCATCTTTCTTCCCAAGTCTCTGGGTTCATGATGAGAAGCGTCTGCCCGAGTTTTACCGGGTTGGAGAGCGCCACAAGCGCTCCCTTGGCATTGATCGACAGGCTAAACGTCTCTTCCTTGAACCGCCGGTTTCCTGCGGATTCTCCCCAAACCATTAGCGTCACGTTGAAAGCAAACCGCGGAAAGTGGCGGCGTTCTGCTCGATCTATGCGCATACAGTGACGTGGCCTTCGATTTTACGAATCCTCACAATTACGAAACCGAGCCGACTCGACGTTTCCGCCGCTCTGTGACTAAGCCTCAACAATACCCGTTGGGCCGCCAGTGGCCGCGCAGCGATCAGTTCAAGTACGGAAGTTGCGGCTCGGGATGGTCACCTTCACGGCGGTGCCATGCCCAGGACCATTCTCGGACGTCTCAAATTCCAGGTGACCTCCGATTCCTTTAACTCTCTCTCTCATTCCCGCAATCCCCACGCCCACACCGGCCTGTTCCACCCCATCCAGCACCCCGGCCCGTATGCCCCGGCCCTGATCGCTCACCGTTAAGGTGACCGCCTCGGCGTCGTATCCCATTTTAATTTTTGCCCGGTGGGTTCCCGAGTGAAGATGAACGTTCGTGAGGCTGGTTTGGACAATACGAAATAATGCCACTTCCGCGTCTTCCGATAAGCGCGGCAATTCCGCGGGTATTTCCAGTTCTACTTGCAGTTCCTGGCGGCGGTTCAGCTCGTTCGCGTACGCTTCGATCGCTACTCCTAGCCCGCACACATCGAGCAGGGGAGGGTGCAGAAGGCACGAAAGAGTGCGGATCTGCCCTGAAATCTTCCCGGCCAGCGAGAGCGAATCGGCGAGCATTTGCGATAATTCCGGAGGAATCTGGGCGGCCCGCAGTTGGGCCCGCCCCAGCGTGATGAGCAGGGCGGCCAGGTCTTGTCCCGTGCTGTCGTGCAGGTCGCGCGCGATGTGCCGCCGCTCGTCGTCTTGAGATTGCAGCAGTCGCCGGGTGAGCTCGCGCGTCTCCGCTTCATTTTGATGGTACTGGATGGCGATGGCCGCCAGATGGACCGCGGTTTCCATGGGCTTCGGAACGTCGGCGACGGCCGAGCGGGAGTCGGGATGAAAAATCATCACCGACCCCAAGGTCGTCCTCTTTGTGGACCAGATCGGCAGCGACCAGGCTGCCGCGAAACCGCTGCTGATCACGGCGTCCCTGCGGCTGGCAAAAAAAGGATCGCTTTTGATGTCCCACACCTTCACAGGCCTGCCCTGACGCGGTGCCGTGCCGTACGTGGTGTCGTCGGGGGGAGCCTTCAGGCCGTCGATAGCCGCACTCAGAGACGCCGGAACTCGGGGGCCGGCCACCAGCCGGAATTGCATTTCGCTCTCGTCCAGCATCAGAACCGCGGAAACGGCGCCGGGCGATTCGCCATCGATGTAATCGCACACTCGAGTCAGCGCTTCTTTTACGGGAACGCCGTCGGCCAAGTTCTCCAGGACGCGAACCTCTGTCATTCGCAGCGGAATCGAGAATGCTGCGCTCATTGATTCACTCCTTGTGACGACACGGCTATGAGACCTCCACGAGGGAAGAACAAACTATAGAGCCATTGCCGGCTGCATGTCTGTCCGATTGGGGACACAAATCGGACATGCTCAATTCGCGGCGCCTATTTGCCTTGGAGCGCCTCTTTGTCGCGAAGTAGGCGGCCAAGGGCAGGAGGAACACCGTAGGCATTCGCTGCTGAGTCAAGGCATCCAGCAGTTCCTTTGCACGGTTATGCGGATTGACTGGCGTCGTCAGGAACTACAGACTGGCTGAACAGGAGAGTGTATTGACTCGGATTCTAATCGCCGATGACAGTCCGCCGGTGCGAAGTGAGCTGCACAAGCTCATTGAAGAACATGCGGGGTGGATCTGTGCGGAAGCGCTCGACGGCGGGGATGTAATCAGGCAAATTCAACGACGAGTCCCGGACCTTCTCATCTTGGATCTTTGCATGCCCGTGCTGGATGGATTGCATGCGGCGCACGCCATCAGCAGACTCGCTCCTACTCTCCCCATCCTCCTCTGTACGACCAACCTCCCCTCCTCTCTGGTTTCCATGGCACAGGACTGTGGAATACAAGGCACGGTTTCCAAATGCGATGGTGGCCAGATCATCAGCGGGATTGAGGCGCTCCTCCGGCACGAAACCTTCTTCTGCCGGAATTGAGGCGCGTTTAGAAAGGCTTCTTGAATAGAACCGGAATAATCAATTCCGTTCCACACGTAACTGGATTCTCTCTAGTCCGCTTCGAGCAGCTTCGCGATGGATCTTGACCCCTTCCGCGCACTCCCGCATCCCATGTTCGACTGTCTTTAGGCTCGGTCGCGCCGTCTAGGATCTCCGTTCACCGGCATTTTTTCAGCATGCAAGCGGCTGCGCTCCCTTGGGCCGTCCAGCTTTGGGTGGGAGTTTCCGAACCAAAAGGGGAAGTAATTTATGAAGCTTACTAAACATGTGTTTGCACGGCTCGCTCCCATCGTGGTGCTTACGTCGCTCTTTATCGCAGCGCCGTTCCACGAAGTATCGGCCCAAGTCGCACCCCCAATGGGTACGACGCAGAATTTCGCGGTGCTGGGTAGCTCGACGGTTACGAATACCGGCCCGACCATCATAACCGGAGACCTGGGTGTCGATCCGGGCACGGCCATTACCGGTTTTCCTCCGGGGACGGTGGTCGGAGGCACGACGGATTCGGCGGATGCGGTGGCGCTCCAAGCTCAGAGCGATAATACGACTGCGTATAAAAATCTCGCCGGCCAAGCCTGCAACAATACGATTTCAACCGATCTCGGTGGATTGACGCTGGTGCCGGGTGTCTATTGCTTTTCGTCCTCGGCTCAGCTCACGGGAACGCTCACTCTCGACGCGGGTGGCGTCGCCAGTGCGGTGTGGGTGTTTCAGATAGGGAGTACCCTCACGACGGCGAGCAACTCGTCCGTCGTGCTTGAAAATGGCGCCCAAAATTGCAACGTCTTCTGGCAGATCGGCAGCTCTACGACTCTCGGCACAGGCACTACGTTCGTAGGAAATATTTTCGCCCTCACGAGCATTACCCTCGACACCAGCGCAACCGTGGCCGGTAGAGCGCTGGCGCAAACTGGTGCTGTGACCATGGATTCCAACACGGTCGCCGTCTCCGTGTGCGGCACGTCGCCGGTCACCCCCGTTCCGCCCACGCTCAGCAAGGCCTTCAATCCCGCCACCATCAATGCGGGCGGTAGCTCAACCCTTACCATTACTTTGAGCAACGCTGGCGCCACACTCGCCACCCTCACCGCGCCGCTCACCGACACATTGCCCACCGGCGTGTTAGTCTCCGACAGCGCGAGCACAACCTGCGTCGGCGGAACGGCCTCCGCCGCCGGCTCCACTGTGACCCTCACGGGAGGTACGATCCCGGCCGGCGGCTCCTGTACGGTGACGGTGCCCGTGACCGCGTCCAGCGGCGGCAACTACCTCAACTCGCTGCTCGCCGGCGCTTTGCAGACCAACAACGGCAGCAATGCCGCCCCGGCCGTCGCGACCTTGACCGTCAACGCGCCCGCGCTTGTCGCACCCACGCTCGGCAAGGCCTTTAGTCCAACCACCATCGGTGTGGGCGGCAGCTCGACCCTTACCATTACGTTGAGCAACGCTGGCACTGCATCCGCCACTCTCACCGCGCCGCTCGCCGACACATTGCCCAGCGGCGTAGTGGTCGCCGGCGGCGCGAGCACAACTTGCGTCGGCGGAACGGTCTCCACCACTGGCGGCTCGACTGTGACGCCCGCAGTCTTCAGACAACAGCTTACGAGACAACCAAGGATGAGAACCGTCGCATTCAGAATGCCGGCAAAAACGTTGGCGTGGTTCACTGGCGGCGCCTCGACGGTGACCCTCACGGGAGGTACCATCCCGGCCGGCGGCTCCTGTACGGTGACGGTCCCCGTGACCGCGCCAGTTGCAGGCAGCTATTTCAACGCACTGGCCGCCGGCACCTTGCAGACCAGCAACGGCAACAACGCCGCCCCGGCCGTCGCGACCTTGACCGTCCTCCCCGTGATCCCGCCCACGCTGAGCAAGTCTTTCAGCCCGGCCACCATCCTTGCCGGTGGCAGCTCGACCCTCACCATTACCTTGAACAACCCGAACAACACGATCGCCAACCTCACCGCGACTCTCACCGACACCTTGCCCACCGGCCTGTTGGTCGCCGGCAACGTCAGCTCCACCTGCATCGCGCCGCCGCCTACTGGCGCCAGCACACAACCGCTTACGAGACAGCCAAGGATAGAAACAGTCGCCTTCAGAATGCCCGCAAAAGTGCGGGCTTGGCTCACAACAGGCACATCGACGGTGAGTATGGCGGGAGGCTCGATCCCCGCCGGCGGCTCCTGTACGGTGACGGTGCTCGTGACCGCGCCCGCCGCGGGCAGCTATACCAATACGCTGCCTGTCGGCGCGCTACAGACTAATTTAGGGAACAACACGATTACCGGTGCGGCCACGCTGGTTGTGGGAACGATCATGGCCAACGTGACGCCGGGCGCCTCTGCAACCATCGCGGTTGGGAGTTCAGCGAATTTCGCGGTATCGCTCGCTTCCACCAACGGTGTCTCCGGGCTCGTGAGCTTCGGTTGCGCTGGCCTTGCAGCCACACTCAATTGCGCCTTCAATCCTCCGCAGCTAACCGTTCCGGCTTCCGGTCCTGTCACGACGACGCTTACTGTCGCCGTTAGCGCCAAGCCTTCCTCCGCGTCGGTCCACAACGGGCCGCCGGATTTCTGGCCCAACCCATCGGCGCTGCATATGGCTCTTGCAGCGCTGTTTTTCCTGATGGTCCCCGTCATAACTGCGTACCGCCGCAAGGATATGAATCTTGCGGTTTTGACCCGCTGGCTCCCAGCTTTAGCGCTCGTGCTTGTGCTCGGAATAGGGCTGGTTTCCTGCGGAGGCACGACAACCGGCTCTGCCGGCAGTAGCGGCGGCACTGGCAGTAGCGCCGGCTCTACCGGCAGTAGCAGCGGCACTGCCAGTGGTTCCGGGAATAGCAGTGGGAGTGGAGGAACAAGCGGCGGAGGGGCGGGCGGAGACAGCATCCCCGTTACGACTCAGTTCACGTTGCAGGCCAAGTCGGGAAGCGTCGCCGTTGACTTGAGCACGCTCACGGTCACTGTGCCCTAAGGTATTTTCACTTACGCGGAAACGCGCGGCGAAACCAAACTCGGCGGTTTCACCAGGCTTATGGACTCGGTGGCAGCTCGTAAGGCGCTGAAGGCCATGGCTTGATGCGAGTAAACAGAGGCGTGCTCGCAATTGCACTGAAAGTCGGCTAGGGTCCTGACCACGGCCCTGGCCGTCTTTTTCCTCTTCGTCACTTCGATGTGAGCATGGGCTTCGGCGAATGGGAATCGGCCTGCGGAACGGGCCCCGGCCCAGGCTGCGACGCAAGCAGATCGACGGCGGAATGGTTTAGCTTCGCTCGCAATTGAGAGCGCTCGTTTGCGCGGGTAATATAACGCACGGAAATTTCGGTCCCGCCGATGACCGGCTTGACGTTGATCGCGGGCGCCGCCGTGACGTTCACTTCGCGCGACTTTGCTGCACCCTTCCATTCCAACTCGGCCTGCCGCGCGCCTTCCGAGGTCGCTTGCAGAACGATCTTCTCGATGGCCTCCACGATGGGATAGGGACTTTGTCCGGCGGGCAAAACAATTTGCAGCTCATCCCACAGCCACTGCCCCGAAGTCGAAAAATTAAAATAGTGGCCTTCCACCGCAAAACTGTTTGTAAAGGTCACTCGCCGGCCCGTGGGATGGCCGGAGTCCGTCCAATTCCCTGTCTCTAGCAGCACGGTATGAAACATTCCCAGTTCCACCACTTCGCCGGTGACGCCGTTAATCTCCACCCAGTCGCCCAGCCGGATTCCGTTTTTCCCCATCAACACAAACCAGCCGAAGAAGCCGATAATGAAATCCTTCAGCGCCACGGTCAGGCCCGCTCCCGCCAGCCCCAGAAACGTGCCCAGCTGAGTCGGGCGCCCGAATATCACCAGCAGGACCAAAAGCACTACGACAATCTGCAGCGTAACCCGCGTGGCCGTATGCAGCGTGCCCACCTGCCGGCGGTCCATCGACATCTTTCCGACCAAACTTCCAATTCCATAATCAATGACGAGCGCCAGGATGGCGATCGCCAGGATGACCAGTACGTCGCGCAACCCTCCATTTACGAGCGCTCGCTGTTCCCCCGCAACAACGCCGATCCACCCGCCGTATGTCTTGGCTAGTCGGTTTTCGTTGTCGATCCGCTTGGCCAGAGTACCCAGCGTCTTCCGATCGGCGGCGCGGCGTTGCGTTGTTTCCAGCGTCGTCGCCGATCCTTCGCCGTTGGGGTTGTCGCTCTTCCCCCCGGCGACAGGCGCTGAGGCCGCGCTCGCGGTCACACCTGGGCCCGTTGACGTGTCGTTCTGTGCGCCGTTCGGCTGTGCGCCAATCTGGAGCTCGAGAGCGTCGTGCTTCATGGCGAGCGCTGCTGCCGCCGAGAGCGCATCTTGTTTCGCTCGCCACAATTGCAACTGTTTCTGATGCAGCACGGACCATGGCTGGAAGCGTTGAATCAGCCCGTGTGGTTCAGCCGGTACGGTCACGGCCACCTTCGTGGCATCGGAGGCCTGTGAAGCCGCATCGTGTTCCTGCGTCATCGCCTGTATGCGGTCTTGCAGATCGCCTCCGGCACGGGTTAACTCCTGCTTCGCATCGTCCACTTCGTCCTGGTCTAGCTCCAGCTGCGCCTGGGCCAGCTTGAGCTGGTCGTCCAGCTTATTCTTCTGGGCTCCGCTGGCTTTCGCCTCCGCGGCCGTAAGCTGTGCGACGTGCGCCTGCTCCGCCGCGAGGGTATCCTCCGCCTTCTGCAACCGCGGCTGTATCTCCTTGGCCTTGGCGGTCAACGCGGGCGGATGCTGCATCGCGTCGAGCACAGCCACCGCGAAGGCCAAATCCATCTCCTGATCCCCCAACTGCAGAGCTCCGCGAGCGAACGGTAGCTCCCCCGCGCTGGTGGGCATGCTCGCCAACGCTTGTGCCGTTAATAGGGGCGTCTGATCCACCGTCGCAGCCTGCTCCGGCCCGGTTGCCGCCGCTCTCCCGCTCCTAGCGGGAATGCCGCTCTCGCCACCGGTGCGAATCAGCCCATATACGGTCGCTATCAGCAGCGCCACGAGGACAATCGAAAAGATCTTGGTTGCGAGTTTCATCTCTTCTCAACGAATGTTGAAGAACAGCATTCCATCACTGATTGCACCGGCAGTGCTGTCCTTAATCATACAGTTGCTTCAGGATTAATGGCAGCATGGGGATCTCCAGGAAAGAACCGAACCGACGGCCGTCCGCGCGTGGGAAAAAGCCAACTGGATATCCACTGCTTTTGGTCGGTTTACCCTCACAGCATAATTGCCCAATCAAGTACTAGAACCATACTAAGTCCTAAGTTTCTATAGCTGTGCCGCCTTGAAACGGTTGTCCACGAGTCTTGTGAGGGGACCACGGTCCGTGCGCATTGGAACGACCGCCGTATGGCTAACATTTCCAGCGCTAGCGCTGATTCTGTTCGGGTGTACCGGCGCGACCCTGGGACCCGCCGACCCGCCCCCTGTGATAATGATCCAGCCGGCCAGCCAGACCGTAATTGCGGCGCAAAGAGCAGTGTTCTCCGTAGCGGCTGATGGCACGGATCCGCTTAGCTTTCAATGGCATAAGAACGGAATTGCGATTCCCGGCGCAACGTCGGTGACCTACACCACACCACCCACAACCAGTGCCGACAATGGAGCGCAGTTCACAGTCACCATCAGCAACGCCGCCGGCGCGGCCACGAGCAATACCGCCACTCTCACGGTGAACGCGCCGCCGTCCATCACCAGTCAGCCGATCAGTCAAACCAGTAGTTCGGGCCAGACAGCAACCTTCTCTGTCGCCGCCATCGGGACTACACCGCTGGCTTATCAGTGGAGCAAAAACGGCGCTAGCATCAGTGGGGCTACAACGTCCAGTTATACGACCCCGGCAACCACGGGCTCGGAAAATGGAGCGCAGTTTGCCGTCACCGTCAGTAATGGCGCAGGCACAATCACGAGCTATGCCGCGACCTTGACGGTAAATCTGCCGCCACTCATCGCTACTCAGCCGGTCAGCGCTACCGTCATTGCCGGCCAGACCGCAGCCTTTTCCGTCGTTCCTACCGGGACGCTCCCCATCAGCTATCAATGGCAGAAGAATGGCGCCTATATTCTCGGGGCTACGGCCTCCACTTACACTACGCCGGAAACCGCAGGGTCAGACAACGGCGCACAATTCAATGTGATCGTCAGCAATCCCGCGGGCACCGTTAGCAGCAATGCCGCAACGCTAACCGTGAACGTCCCGCCATCCGTCACCACCCAGCCGGTCAGCTCGACCGTCATTGCCGGCCAGACCGCAACCTTTTCCGTCGCCGCTACCGGCACTCTTCCAATCAGCTATCAATGGC